>ERZ857951.3482-NODE-3482-length-11793-cov-2.602914_pt1 | contig 11793 bp, 12 predicted proteins | sample MGYA00519759_ERZ857951 | MGnify/ENA primary metagenome ERZ857951 (study PRJEB31778, sample SAMEA3449377) | human gut metagenome | biome: human gut; feature: human-associated habitat; material: faeces | place: United Kingdom | collected 2010/2012 ... | reverse complement strand
GTGGCACGACAAGGTGGCTTATCAGATTTACCCAAAGAGCTTTATGGACAGCAACGGTGATGGCATTGGCGATCTGCGTGGCATTATTTCGAAACTGGATTATCTGAAAGAACTTGGTATAGATATTCTGTGGCTTTCCCCTATCTACCGCTCTCCCCTTGTTGATCAGGGATATGATATTTCTGATTATTATGCCATTGGTGAGCAGTTCGGTACTATGGAGGAATTTGATGAACTGATCGCAGAAACGAAGAAAAGAAATATGTATGTGCTGATGGATCTGGTTGTCAATCACTGTTCCAGTGAACATGAATGGTTCAAAAAAGCCATGGCCGACCCTGAAGGTGAATACGGCGATTATTTTTATATCCGTGAGAGCAAAGACGGACAGCCCATCAACAATGCCCGCTCTTATTTCGGCGGCAATATCTGGGAACCGATTCCGGGCACTAACAAATACTACCTTCATATGTTTGCCAAAGAACAGCCTGACCTCAACTGGGAGAATCCAAAGGTTCGACAGGAGATTTACAAAATGGTCAACTGGTGGCTGGACAAAGGACTGGCCGGCTTTCGAATTGATGCTATTATCAATATCAAAAAGAATCTTGATTTTCCAATGCTTGAGCCGGACGGCTTGGATGGTCTTGCTTTCTGTACCAAAACCCTTGGTACAAAAGACGGGGTCTCCGAAATGCTCGGCGAATTAAAACGTGAAACCTTTGATAAGCATGGTGCTTTTACTGTGGGTGAAGTTTTTAATATTACTGATGATCTGTCTGATTTTATCGGAGAAAATGGTTATTTTTCAACTATTTTCGACTTCAGTACGGAACCTCTCTCCGCCGGTGAACACGGTTGGTATGATGCCCCTGACGTTGCTTTCCCTGCATGGAAAAAAGCTATTTTTCATGCCCAGGATCAAGCTTATGGCTGTGGTTTCGAATCCAATATTATCGAGAATCATGACGAACCCCGGGGTGCTTCTCGATATCTTCCGGTTTATGCCCGTAATTCCTGCGGCACCAAAATGCTCGGCACTATGAGTCTGCTGCTTCGCGGTCTGCCATTTATTTTCCAGGGGCAGGAAATCGGCATGACCAACACAAATTGGCAAAGTGTTGATGAATTTGACGATCTCAATACCGTTGATCAATATCATCTGGCTCTGAAAGCCGGTTTATCAGAAAAAGATGCCTTAGATAAAATCGGCAGACTCAGCCGTGATAACGCCAGAACCCCAATGCAGTGGAACACTTCTTCCAATGCAGGGTTTACAACAGGAATACCATGGCTCCGCTTAAATGACAACTACCCGGATGTCAATGTGGCCGCCCAGGAGAAAGACACCGACTCTGTTTTAAACTACTATAAAAAACTGATTGCACTGCGTAAATCCGATACATACAAAGATATTTTTACCTACGGAAAAACTATTCCTGTATTTCTGGAAAAAGAGATGCTGATGGCTTACTGCCGCGAAAAAGACGACAAACGTATTCTTGTTCTTGGAAACTTCGGTGAAAAGAAAGAAGCGCTTCATCTGTCAGCCGAACCAAAAAAGCTCCTTTTATCTAACATGAACCACACAGAAATTGGTCAGGATATTATACTTGCACCACAGGAAAGCGCTGTTGTTCTTTTATAGCTCATTGCCATACTGAAATCGACGACTTCTTACACATACTATTATACAGTTTCATAATTCGACAACTATTTTTATATAAAAGAAAAACAGCCTGTCTCTTGAATCAATTCACATTTACAACATTATACAATTCATCCAATAAACATTTAGCGAATGAATTGTATAACGTGAATTGTCAAAAAACAACTGCTGTTTTTCTATAAAACAACTGTTCAAAGCCAACTTCCAAAATGCTTCGCATTTTGTCAGTATGGCGTATCCGCCAAATACAATTTCATAAACTGCCTTAAAAATGCAAACATTTTATGTCAGTTATATGAAATTGTGCTTGGCTCTGAACAGTTATATATTTTCAATTTGCCAATCAATAGGTGCTACACCATGCTCCTCCAGAAACCTGTTTGTCTGACTGAATGGTTTGCTGCCGAAAAATCCTCTGTAAGCCGAAAGAGGGCTTGGATGCGGTGCTTCCAGTATCAGATGATGCGGATTGTTCAGCATGGCTTTCTTCTGCTGTGCCGGACGCCCCCAGAGAATAAACACGATCGGTCTGTCCTGCTGATTCAATATCTTAATAGCTGCATCTGTGAACTGTTCCCAGCCGATTCCTCTATGGGAATTCGCCTGATGAGCACGAACGGTCAAAACTGTATTCAAGAGCAGCACACCCTGTTTCGCCCATTTCTCAAGATAACCGTTATTTGGAATATAGCATCCGAGATCATCCTGCAGTTCCTTGTAGATGTTTTCCAGTGACGGCGGGATCGCCACCTGAGGCTGAACAGAAAAACACAGTCCATGCGCCTGTCCATCCCCGTGATAAGGATCCTGCCCCAGAATAACCACCTTGACATCCTCTAAAGGTGTCACCTCAAAAGCATGAAAAATCATATCCGAGGGCGGGAAAATCTGATGTGTCGTGTATTCCTCTTTCACTTTCTTATATAATTGCGCATAATAAGGCTTGGCAAATTCCGGTTTCAACGGTTCCAGCCAGTCATTGGCGATTGCTCCCATGCAAAGTTCCCCCATTCATAAAATAATAACTATTTATAATCGGACACTGACTGAACGGGAGGCAAGATATTCTTTCAAATCCCGGATTTCAAGCTCTTTGTAATGAAACAGTGAAGCCGCCAGTGCAGCATCTGCCTTTCCCTCCGTCAACGCATCATAAAAATGCGCCATTGTACCTGCACCACCGGAAGCAATGACAGGAACTGAAACCGCTTCTGCTACAGCCCTTGTCAGTTCAATATCATATCCGGCCTTTGTGCCATCGCAGTCCATACTGGTGAGAAGGATTTCACCTGCACCGAGATCACAGACTCTCTTCGCCCATTCAACAGCATCAATACCTGTATCTATTCTACCGCCATGTTTATAAATTGTCCAGCCTTCGCCGTTTACTCTTTTCTTGGCATCAATGGCCACTACCACACACTGGCTGCCGAACTTCTCCGCCGCCTCATGGATCAGCTCCGGACGGTCAATGGCCGCTGAATTAACAGAAACCTTATCTGCACCTTCCCGCAAAACCGCGCGGAAATCATCTACTGTACGGATACCGCCGCCGACAGTAAAAGGAATAAACACCTTTTCTGCCACTCTTCGCACAAGATCCACCGCTGTATTTCTTCCATCACTGGAAGCTGTGATATCCAGAAAGACAACTTCATCCGCACCGGCCTGATCATAAGCTGCCGCAATCTCCACCGGATCACCGGCATCCTTCAGATTCACAAAATTCACACCTTTGACAACACGTCCGTTATTGACATCCAGACATGGAATAATTCTCTTTGTAAACATATCTTTCCTCCGTCCTACAGCCGTAAATCAGCAAAATTCTTCAAAATTCTAAGACCCAGTTCACTGCTCTTCTCCGGATGGAACTGACAGGCAAAAATATTATCATGTTCCACAGCAGCATGGATATCCGTACTGTACCAGGTTGTTGCCGCCACATCTTCAGGATTTCTTGCTTTCAGATAATAAGAATGTACAAAATACATATACGACTGACGGTCTATTCCTTCAAAAAGCCTGCTGCCTTCCTTAATATCAATAGAATTCCAGCCCATATGCGGAATCTTCAGCCCTTCTGCCGCCGGTATACGAAGGATTTCCCCCGGAAGCAGACCCAGGCCCTTTACCCCCGGCGTCTCTTCACTGCTGTCAAACAACAGCTGCAATCCGAGACAGATACCGAGAAACGGCTTTCCTGACTTCACAGCATCCTGAATGGTCCCCACAAGGTCATAGCTGTGAAGCCGCTCCATAGCATCACCGAAGGCACCTACGCCCGGAAGTACCACCCGGTCAGCCTCCAAAATCGCTTTCCTGTCTCTTGTAATGACTGCATCTTCATTTAAATACTGAAAAGCCTTCTCCACACTCTTCATATTGCCCGCATCATAGTCGATGATCGCTATCATAGGTTATCCTCCATTTATTTCAAAACTCGCTTCCAAAGGTATAGCAAACAAAATCCTTTTTCAGACTGCCATACTTTCTTACGTTAGCACGCAACAGTTAATGTTTCTTCGATTTTACCACATCATCACCATCTGTGCCAGATATTTTATCAAATTATCTGCAATTTAGTTATATTTGTCTGTATTTCTTCAAATCCAAAGGAAATTTATGTTACATTTACATTTGCTTTTTAAGACGTTTTGTAATATGATAAATATGTATGTTTTTTATTCATAAGGTAAAGTAAGGAGGCTATTTATATGAAAACGGCATTTTACGTAGAATCTTATGGCAGACAGGTTGAAGAAAAGGCTTTGATCGCCAAGATCAAAGAGATCTGGGTTGCAGAAGGCAACAAGATCAAAGACATCAAGGATTTAAATATTTATGCAAAACCTGAAGATGACGCCTGCTACTATACTATTAACGGCGACTTTTCAGGTCATATCAAATTGTATGAATAATGGCAGCATAACCCAACACGTTATTGCGAATCGATTTCTACATACAAACAGCAAAGAGGCTTCTGGATCAATTGATGCAAAAGCCTCTTTATCATTATCAGAATTCTATGATCTTTATAAAGATTCTGACATCCATCATTCCGCCAAAACTCCCTTATGCCTGTTCCTGGATCATCTCCGCCGCATCCTGGCAATCCAGTTCAAACCAGAAAGAAACGCCGTCCTCACAGTTGTAAACGCCGTATGGCTGTCCCAGCTGCTCCATGGATGCCTTGACAATGGAAAGGCCGACACCGCTGCCGCCGTACTCCCTTGTTCTCGCTTTATCCACCTTGTAGAATTTATCCCAGAGTTTTGACAGATCTTCCTCCGGTATCTGCTCACCGGTATTGTGAACCGTAATCTTAACCGTCTTTTCCTTCTTCTCAAGCTGAATATCAATGCGTTTCTCCCCATCTGCATGGTTGATGGCATTGGTCAGATAATTCGTAAATACCTCTTCTGACATATACGCATCACTCCATACGTAGATTGGCGCATCCTCATCAAAGGCAAGATTGATCTCTTTTTGCTTCAATAAAATATCTGACTTGGCGATCACTGCACGGATCATGGCAATGATATCAAAATGTTCCATAGTCACTGTATTGTAGCCAAACTCCAGCTGATTCAGATCCATGATCTTTTTCACCATCTGATTCATCTTATCCGCCTCGTCCATGATGACCTCACAGTAAAAATCCCGGCTCTGTGCGTCATCGTTGATACATTCCTTCAAGCCCTCCGCATATCCCTGGATCAGGGCAAGCGGCGTCTTTAATTCATGCGATACATTCGAGAGAAATTCCTTGCGCTGGCGGTCTATCTGCGTCTTTTTCTCAATGTCTAAAAGGAGCTGGTTGTTTGCGCTTTTCAATTCCGAGATCGTATGCTCGAGCGCCTGCGACATCTCGTTCATGTGCGTGCCGAGTTCATCGATCTCATTGCGCCGCTTTCCTTTCGGCGTATAGCAGACCTCAAATTCCAGCTGGGTCATATGCTTGGAAATCTCGGTCAGTTCCAGGATCGGATCGGTGATTCTCTTAGAGATGAAGACCGACACAACCGTGCTCACCGCAATCGCCAGGATCCCGACGTACAGCAGGAACTGGTTCGACGTCTTGGCGCTCTCCCTTATGCTCTCTAACGCCGACCGCATCAGCACCAGATTGCCGTTTGAGAGGGTTCCGTACAGTACCAGATATTCCGCATCCAGCCTGGTGTCCGTTCTTCTCTGGATCACATAGTCCTCCGCCTGCGCCAGCACCGTGGTCTCATTCTGCGTACCACCGAAAATAATGTCCGTAAACTCGATTAACATACGCTGTGTATCGTTCACGGAGGATCTGACAATCGTGCGGTCTGGGCTGATCACCATGACCGTGATATTGCCGTTTGCGCAGAGATTGTCAAATGTCACATCAAACGAGCTGTCGTCAAGGCTTCCATCCTCGCTTGCCGCGTCAATCGTAGTAAATCCGGACAGCAGTACATTTTCTTTGTTCATCACATAGTAGCGCTCCAGAAATACCGTGTTAAGCACCCAGCAGAGCGCCACGGTTCCCGCCACCAGACCGATGATAATTCCGGCGATTTCCCTGGTCAGTCCGCCCTCTTTCGGATGTCTGCCGCGCCCCTGTCTCTTTTTATCAAAAAGTCCCTTCATTCCGCGTCACTTCCATTATTCTTCCGTCACTTCAAATTTGTAGCCCATGCCCCAGACCGTCGTGATATATTTTCCCTTATCTCCCATCTTGGCACGCAGCTTCTTGACATGCGTATCAATCGTTCTCGCATCGCCAAAGTAATCGTAATTCCAGACGCTGTTCAATATCTTCTCGCGTGAGAGCGCAATCCCCGCATTTTCCATAAAGTATGCCAGCAGTTCAAACTCCTTGTAGCTTAAATCGATCCGCTCTCCGTCAACCGTCACCATGTGGGCTGCCTTGTCCAGAACGATTCCTCCCATGGAGACCGCCGCTTCTTCATCCTGCGTCTTTCCGCTCCGGCGCAGAATGGCTCCGACACGCGCAACCAGTATCTTCGGAGAAAAAGGTTTGGAAATATATTCGTCCACACCGAGTTCAAATCCGTTCAGCTCGTCGCTCTCCTCGCCCTTCGCCGTCAGCATAATAATCGGAACTTTCGATGTCTCCCGGATCTCCCGGCACACTTCAAATCCGTTGCGCTTGGGCATCATGACGTCTAAAATAATCAGCGCTATGTCTTTTTCCCGGTAAAATAAATCGAGGGCTTCCTCGCCGTCTCCCGCCTCAAGCACCTCGTATCCCTCTCTCACAAGGAAATCCCGCACCAGCTTGCGCATTCTGCTCTCATCATCCACCACCAGAATTCTGATCTTATCCATGTTCCCGTATCCTTTCCGCTTTTTATCGTCATTCTAACAGCTACTTATGAAAAATCTGTGTATTTTCCGCTCTATTCCGGCATGATTCCAAGCTCTTTTTCCTTCGCCTCGATCGCTTCCTGCCTCTGGTCGAGCCGCTCCTCCCACGCCTCGTATTTGTTGATCAGCTGATTCTCGTAGTTTAACACCGTCGTATTATTGGTCGTCGCCGTAATTGCAAACATCGCCACAACACAGACTGCCAGAATAAAGGCGATCCAGCGCACAATGCGGTAGCGTCTCCTGTAGTCCGCATTTTTTACCACGGTCTGCGTCTTCGGCTTTGGTGCCGGCGCGCGCTTCGCCTTGCGGAGACTCTCCTCCACCTGCGGATGCTGCACCGGAATCGGGAAAATATCTTCCTTCCGGATAAACGGAATCGACTGCAGATACTCCTGCAGATCCTTCAGATAAGAATAGCCGACTGCCGTGTCAAACAGCCGCTGCTGTATCATTTTATTATAAATGCGGAGTACCATCTCAGGGTCGTCCATCTGGGCTTTCTCCTTGACGTATTTCACGCCCTCCGCCTCTTTTCTCGCCTGCGCGGCTTCCGCCTCATTTGCAAATAAAAATCCCTCCACGACCATGGAGGTCTTTTCCTGTTCTTTTTGTCTCTTTTCTACAGACATTCTTCGATCCTCATCTCTTCCGTTTCTGCTGTGATTTTGCTCTTATTATAGGAAATGGCAGTGTGAATTGCAAGTCAGGGAGATGTAAAGATTCCATTCATTTATCGCTCTATATCATTTTTTCTTATATCCACAATCACAATACGAACCACCGCCGGCTAATACTTCGAGATGTTCAAAGAACTGTTTATACCACTCGTCCTTAGTCATTAGAATTTCACAACTTCCGGCTCATGTGTAAATGATGAAAATGTTGCCGTAGCATTCTTAAAATAGAATACCTCTGTGTTGCCATCATCTGCAGCATACATTTTCTGCAAAGAAGGATATGCATCAAGCATTGACTGTCTTGCTTCTACTCTGTCGTTCTCAACCAATTCACCCGCGACACGCAGCCATTCTCCATTCTTAAATGCACAGATTTCTGCCTTTTGATTTGCGTATAACTGCTTTGGTACCTCTTTGATCTTCCCCGTCTGTATGTAGAGTTTACCTTCAAAAATATGTACAGTTCCAAAAGGTCTGACTCTTGGCTGATCACCTTCTACGGTTGCTAAATAATATGTCTCTGCTTCTTTCAAGAATTTTTCTACTCGTTCCATGTGCTTGTCCTCCTGTTCCTGCCAATCGTATGTTTCCATTGTTTCTTTTGCTTCTAAGAACCACAGAACTTCTGTGACTCTTCTCCATAGTATTCATCAATTTTTAGTCTGAGCTTCGTCACTCTATCCATATACTCCCTGCTGTGTTCCTGCATACCTTCATGCTTACACTGCGTGTATATAACAAGTGTTGGCAAAAGTGATATCTGATCTGCCTCCTTTGTTACTGCACTGCCCATCATTACCTTATCTCCAAGAATCGTTGTAATAAGATTCTGCTCATACGAAAGAGTTTTTATTATTTCTTCCGATGTCCCTGTAAGACATTCCTTAATACCAGAAGCTCAGCAACATATAATTGTATATCATCGCCATACAGTACAGAAGCTGATAATCCTGCACATTTTTCTATCTGCTCGTAAAGTTGCTTATTATCTACTATAGTAACTTCTGGCGCCTCCTTAGATAACATCTGTTGTTCTTATAATTATTTCGTTCCAATGTCTGACTTTTCCCCTATAATTACAATGAAAAAAATGTAAATGATTATTTAGCGTATCAATTCTCAATGGTAGCTTGACCATTCATAAGCATTGGAAGAAGCCAGTCGCGTAAATTGGTTAGTTTTTGAATTTCTTCACAACTCTTTGATTTTAAAGATAATGTTGATGCAAGCTTATCTTCAAATTGTGTAATAACAGATAATGGTGGTACACAAAGTTCTGTATCTAAAAGGGTACTTATACGAATACCTTTAAAGATACTTCCGGTAGAACTTGATGTTGCTTGTTTAATAAAAGCATCACTCATAAAGTACAAATATAAAAATGTCGGTGTAACAACATCAATGTTTGCACGAATTGAGAATACGGATTCATTGATATCCCAATCTGTAGGTTCCGCTTGAATAAGATAACAACGTCCCAATGGAGCAATACTTGCAAATAAGATATCTCCAATTTGTATATCTGATCTGTTATGAACAATAGTCCGGGCTGATTCATCAATAGTATCACAGCCAGTAAAATCTAAAGTCCCATTGGTTGTAAGATTTTTAACAGTAATATATTTTATATTGCCTGAACCAAGCGAAAAATTATCTCTTGGGTTCAATCCTGTGCAGATACTTGAAATAATGTCTTGTATTTTACAGATTTTCCAGCCCTTAGGAATGATGTGATCATCAGTATATATCATTTCCCCATCAGAAGATTTATATGGTTTTCCGTTTTCATCTGGAAAATCAAACTGCACAAACCAGTAGTCGTAGGTGGTCTTTGCCATCTCCTCTAAATAATCATTTATCATATTGTTCTTGCTTATTTTCTTATCTATTGTGCCTAGAATTAATGCTATCCTCTTCTGTTCAATGTAATCCGGCAAGTGAATATCAATATCACCTAAAATATCAGTATTCAAAGATGCCATTGTTGAACCTACCGCAGAATTATTTATCTTCATTTTTACCGCATTGGTTAATAAATAGTATGAGACAAATTCAGGATAAACAGAGTCATCTAAAATTCGCACGCGGATACAATCTGAACCCTGCATCCAGCCCTCCTGATCCTTGCGAATCAAACAATGCCTATCAACAGAACCTTTTCTTCCAAATACAATATCCCCAACTTTCAATATATGTTCTGACAACCGTTTTAATGTATTTGCACCTACACAATCAAGCCCTGTTTCAATAATACTTCCGTAACCAATATTTTTAACATTAATAACTGGTATTCCTTCTGAAACATACTCGCTTGCACTTAACTGTGTTCCAAACGGTCCGGTCTTTAACTCGGATATGTCCCTAAGTTTTACATTCCTCATTGATGTTCTCCTATCCAATGTATTTTCTATGAGCAATTTTTACATTACTCTGTTTAACCATTGCATATTGCAATGTTGTGTCTATCCGCTGATGTCCTAGCAGTTTTTGCAACTGCTCTATTGGCATTCCCTTATCAATAGCTACTGTTGCTAAAGTTCTTCTGAACTTATGAGGATGAACCTTATCTATGTTTAATCTTTTTCCCATTTCACGAAGTCGTAGTTCTATTCCACCTATTTTCATTCGTCTGTAAGGTGCTTTTAGCGATACAAAGAGTGCCTGCTCATCATCTGTTCTCGAATCAAGATAATTCTGCAAATGCAGCTTAGTTCGTGCATCAAAATACACCATTCTCTCTTTATCGCCTTTACCAAATACTACACATTCTCTTTCATCAAATGAAATATCATCTCTATTTAACAAAACCAGTTCTCCGACTCTCATTCCTGTAGATGCAAGTATGTCAATCAAAGCCAAATCTCTTGGATTGTCACAATTATCTCTCATTGTCTCCAGTTGCTCATCTGTATATGTTTCCTTTATCACACTAGCAGACTTAATTCTATGTATTCTACGTACAGGACTTTTTATGATGTAATCCTCATCTTCCAGCCATGCAAAAAAACTTGAAAATATTCTCCTTATGTTATCAATCGTCACCTTACTTGATTCCTTTTCAGCTTGGTACTTTGATAGATATGTCCTCAAATCTTCTGTTTCAATTGTGCATACCGTTTTCCCGATATCTTCCATCATTTGATGAATTGTATTCTTGTAATATGTTAAAGTCTTCTCTGAACACCCTTCTATTCTCTTTGCAGACAAAAATACCTCCAAGTAGTCCAATGTTTCCTGCTCACTTTCTTCTTCCATAGTCACAATAGAAACATTATATAGATTTACCTCTAGTACATCCTTCAATTTTTTTAATTGTTCATTGTTTAGTGACGGAAGCATCTCATTGATAATCTTCGTTATTACTTTTTCTTTCATGTGTTTCTCCTTTATATGTGAGAACCACCATGAAGTGGAGTTCTTTTTTTTCTCTCGCCACTTTCAAGAGTTTATGTTTGTATTGTAAATGATTATTTATGTTCGCAGATACAACTTCTGTTTTCATATTTATTTAACTTATCTAGCATTCCAAAATCATGGACTAAAGGCGTATTAACAGACATCGCAAATATTACTATGGGACAGTCTCCATCTGGAGACAGTTACAATATTCTTGGGAATGGATATCCATTTTATCAGGGTTCAACAGACTTTGGTGCTATTTTTCCGACGATACGAGTGTATACAAATAAACCATCACGATTTGCTTCAGTCTTTGATACATTGTTAAGTGTTAGAGCTCCAGTTGGCAGCCTTAATATTGCTTATGAAAATTGTTGCATTGGTCGTGGTCTTGCTTCTGTTCATGGCAAATATAATAATAATACTTTTGTGCGATACCTGTTAAAAAACAACAGATGGTATTTTGATAATATTAACAACAGTGGTACAACATTTGGATCCATAACCAAAAACTATTTATTTGATATGCCAATAGTGATACCGAGTAGTAAATTAGTAGCAACATTTGAACAGAAAGCCAACCTTATGGAACAACAAATTTATAAAAATGAACAGCAGACACGAGAACTGCAAAATCTACATAACTGGCTTCTTCCAATGCTTATGAATGGTCAAGCT
>ERZ857951.3478-NODE-3478-length-11797-cov-3.790070_pt1 | contig 11797 bp, 10 predicted proteins | sample MGYA00519759_ERZ857951 | MGnify/ENA primary metagenome ERZ857951 (study PRJEB31778, sample SAMEA3449377) | human gut metagenome | biome: human gut; feature: human-associated habitat; material: faeces | place: United Kingdom | collected 2010/2012 ... | reverse complement strand
CAAGGACGGCTCCTACGCCAAGCTGTACGAAAAGTGGTTCGGTTTCGCACCCAAGGAATCTGATATGTAGGGTGCCTCTATTCGCTGGAATAGAGCAACGGGGAGGTTTCTGCCTCCCCGTCCCTTTTTCTCCTTTAATCCATCGGGTGCCTCATGGCTTTTGATTTCGAACCTTCGATCATTCTGGAAACCGCGCCCCAGCTCCTCGGCGGGATGAAGCTGACGCTCATCATCACGCTGGGCGGCCTGCTCGTCGGTCTCCTGCTCGGCGTGGTCACCGGGCTTGCCAATACCTCCCGGAGCCGCTTCCTCCGCGGCATCGCCATCCTCTACATCGAAGCGATCCGCGGGACGCCGCTTATCGTTCAGGTTATGTTCCTCTATTTCGGCTTGCCGCTGGCCCTTGGTATGCGCATTCCCCCCGACGTGGCGGGCGTCATCGCCATCGGCGTGAACTCCGGCGCGTATATCGCGGAAATCGTGCGCGGCGCCATCCAGTCCATCGACAAGGGGCAGACCGAGGCCGGACGCTCCACCGGGCTCACGCAGGCCCAGACCATGCTCTACATCATTTGGCCTCAGGCCTTCCGGCGCATGATTCCCCCGCTGACCAACCAGTGCATCATTTCGCTGAAGGATACTTCCCTGCTCGTCGTCATCGGCGTGGGCGAACTGACCCGGCAGGGGCAGGAAATCATCGCCGTGAACTTCCGGGCCTTTGAAGTGTGGCTGACCGTCGCCATCTTCTATCTGGCCATGACATTGAGCATTTCGGCTGTGCTCCGTTATTACGAGCGCAAGCTTATGATCGGCAGGCGTGCCGTCCCGGCGTCTCCGTCCGATCCGCAAATGTAAGGCTGCTTCATTTCCTTTTTTCATGCCTCGTTTTGTTGGGAGGAGAAGGTTTCATGTCCAGCATACAGCCGGCACAGCACAAATCGCCGCTTGTTCCGAGCCTTTTTAAGACAATCCGCAGCGGGTACAGCCTTGGGATGCTGTCCAAGGACGTTTCGGCGGGGATCACCGTGGGCGTGGTGGCGCTTCCGCTCGCGCTTGCGTTCGCCATCGCTTCCGGCCTGACGCCGGAACGGGGGCTGTATACGTCCATCATCGCCGGTTTTTTCATGGCGTTTTTCAGCGGGAGCCGGTTCCCCGTCAGCGGGCCGACGGGCGCGTTCGTCGTCATCATTTACAGCATCGTGTCCCGGCACGGCTACGAGGGGCTTGTCCTGACGACGCTGATGGCGGGCATCCTGCTCGTCATCTTCGGGTTCCTGCGGCTGGGGGCGCTGGTCAAATATATCCCCTATCCGGTGACCACGGGCTTCACCACCGGGATTGCGCTGCTGATTTTCTCCTCGCAGATGAAGGACTTCTTCGGGCTCCCGCTTGTCGATACCCCGCCGGAATTTTTTGATAAGTGGGGAGCTTATGCCCAAAACGCCATGGATTTCAGCCCAGCGACGTTCGGGGTGGCGGCCTTCACGCTGCTGGTCATCCTGATCGTCAGGCATAAGATCCCCAAGATTCCCGCCCCTGTGGTGGCCGTGTTCCTGTCCACGCTGCTGGTGTGGCTGTTCTCCCTGCCGACCGACACCATCGGTTCCCGCTTCGGTACGCTGCCCACGGGGTTTCCCGACTTTGCGCTGCCCCAGGGCGTCACCTTCGAGCGTATCCGCGAGCTGTTCCCCGACGCGCTGACCATCGCCCTGCTGGCGGGCATTGAGTCGCTGCTGGCCTGTGTGGTGGCGGACAGCATGACGGGCGACAGGCACAATTCGAATATGGAGCTGATTTCGCAGGGCATCGGCAATGTGGCCTCGGTGTTCTTCGGCGGTTTCGCCGCCACGGGCGCCATTGCCCGCACGGCGACCAACGTACGCGCTGGTGCGCATTCGTCCATCTCCGCCATCGTGCACTCCCTGTTCCTCGTCGTGGTGGTCATGTGGCTTCTGCCGTTGACCGAATAAATCCCGCTGGCGGCTCTCGCCGCCGTGCTGGTCATGGTCGCCTATGACATGAGCGATCTGCGGACGGTGCGGCATATTTTCCAAGGGCCGAAGTCCGACTGGTCGGTGATGATCCTGACCTTCGCGCTGACGGTGATCTTCGATCTGACCGTAGCCGTATATACCGGGGTCATGCTGGCTTCCCTGCTGTTCATGCGCCGCATGAGCGAGCTGACGGGCATCCACACCTGCGTTTCCGGCGAAGAGGAAGAGGCCGCCGCGCACGACATTCCCCTGCCCGATGAGGAATCCGTGCCTGACGGCGTGGAGATTTTCGCCATCAACGGGCCGTTGTTCTTCGGGGTGGCCGACCGGTTCCAGTCCACGCTGGACGCGATGGAGACGCCTCCCAAGGTATTCATCATGTACCTGCACAACACGCCCGCCATCGACATGACCGGTATCCACGCACTGGAGGCGTTTCTTGAGCGCCGTCAGGAAGGCTGTCGCGTCCTCTTTGCCGCCGTGCAGGAACCCGCCCGCAGGACGCTCCAGCGGGTCGGCATTCTCCGCGCCGTTGGCGAAGAGAACATCTACCCGTCGCTCGACGAGGCGCTTTTGCGCGCCGAAGAGATCCTTGAGGAAGAGAAGCGGAAGTAGGTTGCTGTATGGAATTGGGGAGAGGCAGGAGGGCTTTTCTGGAGAAAGGGTTTCCTGCCTCTCCCCAAATCTGTCAGGCTCCCTCCCTAAAGGCTTCCGTGTTTATTGAATCCCTGTTGCCGGTTTTCCCCGGCGGGCCGCGTCCGGACGATGTCGTTCGGGCGTTTTTTATGGGGAAAGCCGTTGGGGATGGGATCGGGAGCAAAAGAATCCTGCGGTGAAGAGGAAAAGGGAGGGCCAGCTGGCGTGCAGGCGGCTATTTGTCTTGCTTAGCTGTTGTATGCTAGTTTTGGGGTAGATGTTATGTAGGGGGAAGGCGTCGCCGTTTGCCCTGGCGTTGAGCAAGACAGGTTCCGGGGGAATGCAGGTACAGGGCCGCCGGAGGCATTGCGTAAAGGACAGAGTATGATCGTCAGGTTGGCATGTGGGGCGTTGCAGGGCGTGGACGCCTTCCGGGTGGATTTGGAAGTGGATTTCCTGCGGAAGGGGATGCCCGCCTTTGTGATGGTCGGGCTTGCGGAAGGCGCTGTACGCGAAGCCAAGGAACGGGTGTTCGCGGCCATGCGTTCATGCGGGTTCACGCTGCCCGCGGCGCGCATCACCGTCAATCTGGCTCCAGCGGACCGCCGGAAGGCCGGAAGCGCCTATGACTTGCCGCTGGCCGTGGCCTTGCTGGGGGCGGCGGGTGTCTTGCCCGCGGAGCGGCTGGAGGGCTGGTTTCTCGCCGGGGAGCTTTCCCTGAGCGGCGCCATCAAGCCAGTGCCCGGGGTTCTGCCGCTCGGGATGCTGGCCCGGAACGAAGGCGCGAAGGGCATCGTCACCGCCCCGGAAAATGCCTCTGAAGCGGCCTTGGTCAAGGGGCTTCCCGCCTATGGTCCGGCGACGCTGGACGAAGCCGTACGGTTCCTCATGGGTGAATGCGAGCTGACCCCCGCCGAGCCGCCCGTATCCGATGAGGACCCCGCGCGGGGGATTCTGGATTTCGCCGACGTCAAAGGGCAGGAGCACGCCAAGCGGGCCATTGAAATCGCGGCGGCGGGCGCGCACAACCTGCTGCTCATCGGCCCGCCAGGAAGCGGCAAGACCATGCTCGCCAAGGCGGTCGCAGGCGAATCGAACGTTCCGTTCTTCTCCATCTCCGGCTCGGAGTTCGTGGAGATGTTCGTGGGCATGGGTGCCTCCAAGGTGCGTGACCTGTTCAAGCAGGCCAAAGAAAAAGCACCCTGCATCGTGTTCATTGATGAAATCGACGCCATTGGCCAGAAGCGCAACAGCGGCCAGTTTGGCGGCAACGATGAGCGCGAGCAGACCCTGAACCAGCTGCTTACCGAGATGGACGGCTTTGAGGGCAACACCGGTGTCATTATTCTGGCAGCCACCAACCGCCCGGATTCCCTCGACCCTGCCCTGACCCGTCCCGGCCGGTTTGACCGCCGTGTGCCCGTGGAACTGCCCGACCTGAAGGGCCGCGAAGAGATCTTGAAGGTACACGCCAAAAAAGTGAAGATCGCCCCGGGTGTGGACTTCAACACCGTGGCACGCATGGCCTCCGGTGCCTCCGGCGCAGAGCTGGCCAACATTGTGAACGAAGCCGCCCTGCGTGCCGTGCGGGCGGGCCGCAAGAGCGTGACGCAGGCCGACCTTGAGGAGAGCATCGAGGTGGTCATTGCCGGCTACCAGAAGAAGAACTCCATCCTGACCGACCACGAAAAGTGCATCGTAGCCTACCACGAGATCGGCCATGCCCTTGTGGCAGCCAAGCAGTCCAACTCTGCCCCGGTGCAGAAGATCACTATTATCCCCCGCACCTCCGGCGCACTGGGCTACACCATGCAGGTGGACGAGGGCAACCACTACCTGATGAACAAGGCCGAGCTGGAAAACAAGATCGCTACCCTGACCGGCGGCCGCGCCGCCGAGGAGGTAGCATTTAACTCCATCACCACCGGCGCGTCTAACGATATCGAGCAGGCCACAAAGCTTGCCCGCGCCATGTTGACCCGCTACGGCATGAGTGATGAATTTGACATGGTAGCGCTGGAGACCGTGAACAACCAGTATCTGGGCGGCGATACCTCGCTGGCCTGCAGTGCCCAGACCCAGCGCGAAATCGATCAGAAGGTGGTAGAGCTGGTCAAGACCCAGCATGAAAAGGCCATTCGCATCCTGACCGAGAACCGCGCAAAGCTGGACGAGCTGGCACAGTACCTGTACCAGAAAGAGACCATCACCGGCGAGGATTTCATGGATATCCTCAACCGCGATGATACCGAAAACAAACCAGAAACTCCCTGAAAATAAAAATTTTTGAATCTTTTGCAATAATCCGGCCGCCGTATCCGTTTACAAAGCAGATACGGCGGTTTTCCATTGTGGATGCGCCGCAGCTGAACCATGGTTTAAAAAAATTATGATGCAAAAAAATAAGGCAGTCCCTGCGGCTGCCGTTTTCAGGAGGTATTTCCTATGAAGATGCTGAACAAAAAGTTTGTCCGTACCCTGAGCTGTGCCGCTGTGGCGGTGTGTGCCGCTGCCATGCTGAGCGTGGGTGCCTTTGCCGCCGAGGTGGATTCCACCTGCGTGGAGGGCTATCTGCCCCCGCAGGAGCAGATGGTGCAGGGCGACATCGCACTGCACAGTGCTGATGTTGCCGTGGGTGAAAAAGATCCCAGCTACGGCGGTTACGGTGCCCCGGAGGGCAACCCCATTCAGGGCAACATTATGCTGATCTCCGGCGACGAGTTGGCCGACACCGCCAAGACCGAGGCGCGCTACACCGTCAAGGGTCTGCTGGGCAAGCAGCTGCTGTACACCGCCCGCCAGAAGGACGGCGTGCTGACGCTGGACGTCCCCGCCGAGGTAGCCACCTTCCGCACCACCATCGAGGATATGCAGACCCTGCAGGCCAACGGTGTGAAAACGCTGGTGCTGGTGACCGAGAAGAACACCACCACCCTGAACCTCTCGCTGCTGTGCGAGGGACAGAAGTCCGGCACCCGCGTCACCCTGCGGCATCTGGGCAGCAACGCTACCCTCTCTGTGGGTCTGCGCTGCCGCCGCGACCTGCTGATCGGCCGCTAATCGGAAAAACGGCAGTATAATTTGTGGTTCAGAAACGCCCACAGGCGTTTCTGAACCACTTTTTTAATGATGACAAGACCCCCGGCGGGCAGCCGGGGGTCTTGTCGCACACTTATGGAGACTTGGACAGGAATAAAAGGAAGATCACATTCCCTTTGCGGGAAAGAGAATCGCTGCTTACTTACCGCGGACGGCTGCGAAGCCGGCTTCCAGATCGGCAAGGATGTCATCAATGTGCTCGGTGCCGATGGACAGGCGGATGGTGTTCTGGTAGATCTGCTGCTCAGCCAGCTCGGCATCAGTCAGCTGGCTGTGGGTGGTGGAGGCCGGGTGGATGACAAGGCTCTTCACGTCCGCTACGTTGGCCAGCAGAGAGAAGATCTTCAGGTTATCGATGAAGGTAAAGGCCTCCTCGCGGCCGCCCTTGATGTTAAAGGTAAAGATAGATGCGCCGCCGTTGGGGAAATACTTCTGGTACAAAGCGTGATCCGGGTGATCCGGCAGCGAGGGATGGTTCACCTTTTCCACCTGCGGGTGGTTGGCAAGGAACTCCACCACCTTTTTGGTGTTCTCTACATGACGCTCAATGCGCAGGCTCAGGGTCTCGGTGCCCTGCAGCAGCAGGAAGGCGTTGAAGGGGGAGATGGTAGCGCCGGTATCACGCAGCAGGATGGCGCGGATGTAGGTGACAAAGGCGGCAGGGCCTGCGGCGTCCGCAAAGGAGACGCCGTGGTAGCTGGGGTTCGGGGCGGCAATGTTGAGGTAACGGCCGCTGGCCTTCCAGTCGAAGTTGCCGCTGTCCACGATGATGCCGCCCAGCGTGGTGCCGTGGCCACCGATGAACTTGGTGGCAGAGTGCACCACGATGTCTGCGCCGTGCTCGATGGGACGGATGAGGTACGGGGTGCCAAAGGTATTGTCAATGACCAGCGGCAGGCCGTGCTTGTGGGCGATGGCGGCAATGGCGTCGATATCCGGGATATCACTATTGGGGTTGCCCAGCGTCTCCAGATACACAGCCTTGGTGTTGGGCTGGATCGCGGCCTCCACCTGTGCAAGGTCGTGGGCATCCACGAAGGTGGTGTTAACGCCGAACTGGGTCAGAGTGTGCGCCAGCAGGTTGTAGCTGCCGCCGTAGATGGTCTTTTGTGCCACGATGTGGTCACCGGCCTGTGCCAGTGCCTGAATGGTGTAGGTGATGGCGGCTGCACCAGAAGCGGTAGCCAGTGCTGCCACGCCGCCCTCCAGCGCTGCGATGCGCTTTTCAAACACATCCTGCGTGGAGTTGGTCAGACGGCCGTAGATGTTGCCTGCATCGGCCAGACCGAAGCGGTCTGCGGCGTGCTGGCTGTTGCGGAACACATAAGACGTGGTCTGGTAGATGGGCACCGCACGGGCATCGGTGGCGGGGTCGGCCTGCTCCTGACCGACATGAAGCTGCAGGGTCTCAAATTTATATTCAGACATTGTTATTTTCCTCTATTAATATACTAAAAGTATTATTATTGTGTACAAAAAATCCCGATGCGTTTTCAAAGGCGCACCGGGCAGTGTGGTCTACCGGAGCTGCTGCTGTCACATTCGGGTGCACATTCGCGCAGCCGAGGGCAACTTACAGTACACATCCGATGCCTGTGCCCGGTTGGTATGCATTCGCCCACAGCGATAATTCGCGTGCAGCAGTTCTTTCCAGATCAGCTTCATCTTTGTGCCCTCCTTCCGGTAAAACTTTTCCATCCCTCTATGTACCACCCGCCGGGGAACCTCTGTTTCATTTCCCTACAAGACTGGTGGATTGGATGTTTGCATTATATCCCGTTCTACCTAGTTTGTCAATAGGTTAATTCCGCTTTTTTCAAGGATGTATTTTTTGCATGATAATTTTGCCCGTACCGCCCCGCCCGACAGCATTTTGTACAGCGCCCCCTCTGAACAAAAACGAAGCCCGGAACGTCTGCGGACGCTCCGGGCTTCGTTTTTTCATAAAATGGTCAGACCTGCTTTGTCTCTTCCGTCCGGGTGGAAATGCCGAACAGCACAAAGCCGATGACAAACAGGATGGCAATGGAGCCCACACCCACGTTGGCGCTGCCGGTCAGCTGGCTGCCCACGCTGACGATCATAGTGCCAAGGAAGGAGGCACCCTTGCCGCAGATATCGAACAGACCGAAGTATTCGCCGGATTTTTCCTGCGGGATGATCTTGGCAAAGTGGCTGCGGCTCAGTGCCTGCACACCGCCCTGGAACATACCCACCACCACGGCCAGCACCCAGAACTGCCACTGACTCTTCAGGAAGAAGGCAAAGACGGCAATGCCGGTATAGGCCGCAATGCACACCGGGATCAGGGTCTTGGATTCATATTTCTGGCTCAGGCGGCCAAAGATCAGCGCCGAAGGGAAGGCCACGATCTGGGTGACCAGCAGCGCCAGCAGCAAACCGGTGGTGTCCAGCCCCAGTGCCGTGCCGTAGGCGGTGGCCATATCAATGATGGTGTACACGCCGTCAATGTAGCAGAAGAAGGCCAGCAGGAACCAGAACACCTGCTTATCCTGCGGCAGATGCTTCAGGGTCTGCCCAATGCGCACAAAGCTCTGACGGATGGCGTGCTGCTCCACCTCCACATAGTTGATCTGGCGATATTTTTTCAGCAGCGGCAGGGTGACCACCAGCCACCACACGGCGGTAATGACCAGCGCGATGGACAGCGCGGTCATCTGGCTAAGCCCCACTGCACTGCTGCCCAGCACCAGCGCCAGACAGACCACAAAGGGCACGCAGCTGCCGATATAGCCCCACGCGTACCCGCGGGAGGACACCATATCCATCCGCTCCGGGGTGGTCACATCGCCCAGCATGGAGTCGTAGAACACCAGACTGCCGGAGTAGCCGATCTTGGCAATGATAAAAATGATCAGAAAGGCCAGCCATGTGCCCGCCAGACCCATAGCGCAGCAGCCGATGACGCCCACAAAGAGGCAGAGCATGAAGATGGGCTTTTTAAAGCCCTTGGTGTCGGCCAGCGTGCCCAGAATGGGGCCCAGAATGGCGGTGATCACCGTAACGATGGAGCTTGCGTAGCCCCAGTAGGCCAGATAGTCCACCTTGCTCACGCCACCGGCTTCGGCCAGCGCATTGAAGAAGATGGGCACCAGCGTGGCAATCATCAGCACAAAGGCCGAGTTGCCCACATCGTATAGGATCCATGCCCGCTCCAGCGGTGTCACCTTGAATTTTTCATTTTTCATCGTATTCCCTTTTCCCCTTGCACCGCTAGGCGGTGCAGTTTTTAAAATTCCCCAAAGGTGTGGTCGTAGGCGGCGTCCAGCGGCTCGTCCGTGTCCAGCTTTGCCACATACTCCAAGATCAACCGCTCTGCCAGCGGTAAAGCCTTGGCGTACAGCGCATCCAGCTTGCGGTTGCTCTCGGTGCACTGCGGGTTCGGCTGCGGGTTTGCCACAAGGCCGTGCATCCCATCATACTTGCCCAGCACCTTCATGCCGGTCAGCACCACCCAGCGCTTGACCGGGTTCGAAGCCTGCAGCACCTTATGCACCAAGATCATCCCCTTCAGGGCTTCCAGCGCGGTCTGTTCCGAAATATCCTTGTAGAACGGCGCAATGACCCGGGCATTTGTCGCGCTGGGGTGGATATGGCTGGCGGTAAAGAATGTCAGCGGGTCGTAGCCATCCCGGCGCAGCAGCATATTGTCGAACTCAGTCTCGATCTCGCAGTGGGTCACACCGCTCTCCCGGGTAAACTGCTCCACAAAGGGGTGGCAGGTGCTGTCCAGCGCAAAATGGCACACAAAGCCCAACGCGTAGGCCAGCGCAGCCTCGCGGTCGGCTTCCTCGTGCACCACCCGCCGGGCCCGGTCAAAGAACGTTCTGCCCGGCTCGTCGTGCATGGCGTTGCCCAGCGCGGCGACCGGGGTGGACTTTTCCGCATGGTAATAGAACAGCACATCCGGCCCGTGCAGACCGATATCGTACAGCTCCCGATGTGCCTCCAGCTTTTCCCGCAGCGGCGCGGGCAGATGGTCCAGCACATTTGCGCCAAAACGGCGGTGTGCGTAGGTAGAGGGCATCTCTCATTCCTCCTTCTTGCAGTGCCAGCGCCCGCCGCCCTGTTCCGGCTGCACTGACCAAAAATTCTATCGTTTCCAGTATAGCAGAAAGTTTGCCGACCTTCTACCCTTTTGTGTCTGTTTTCTGTAAAAAGTTTTAATAATTTTTCTGTACCTCCCGCCAAATAAAAGAGGCTTCCGGAATGCCCGCAGACATTCCGGAAGCCTCTTTTCGATTATTTCAGGTTCACACGCTCTCATAGCCCTGCGGCATCTCGCTCTTGCGGTCGCGGGACATCAGGTTGCGCAGCGCGTCGCTGGCGCTCATGCCCTCCTTGACGATGGCGTTCACCGTCTGGGCAATGGGCATTTCCACATGGTACTTCTCAGCCAGCTCCATGGCGGCAGGCAGAGCGTTGATGCCCTCCACCACCATGCCGACCTCTTTCACGGCCTGCTCCGGGCTTTCGCCCTTGCCGATCAGGATACCGGCGCGGTTGTTGCGGCTGTGCATACTGGTGGCGGTGACGATCAGATCGCCGATGCCGGCCAGACCCGCAAAGGTCTGGACATTGCAGCCCATCGCCACGCCCAGTCGGGCGATCTCGGCAATGCCGCGGGTGATCAGAGCGGCGCGGGCGTTATCGCCGTAGCCAAGGCCGGTGGAGATGCCGACACCCAGCGCGATAACGTTCTTCATAGCACCGCTCAGTTCCACGCCCTTGATATCAGTGTTGGTGTACACGCGCATACAGGTGTTGCTGAACACCTCCTGCACTACCTCGGCAGCCTCCAGATCCGGGCTGGCGGAAACGATGGTGGTGGGCAGATCCAGCGCCACCTCCTCGGCGTGGGTAGGGCCGCTGAGCGCCACCAGACGCACCGCCCGGGGGCCGTTCTCGTGGCTCAGCTCGTCGGCAAGGATCTCGGTCATGGTATATAAGGTATCGGGCTCAATGCCCTTTGCCACATCCACGATGATCTGGCCGGAGCGGATATAGGGCCGCGCCTTGGCCGCCGTGGCACGCACGAACACTGACGGCACTGCAAACAGCAGCACATCCTTGCCGGTGCAAACTTCCTCTATGCTTTTGGTAAAACGCAGCTCCTGCGGGATGACCATCCCCGGCAGATTGGGGTGCACCCGGGTGGTGGAAAGGTTATCCACCTCGGCTTCAATAGCCGACCACACCTGCACATCATTGCCGCTGACGGTCAGCATCCGTGCCAGAGCCATGCCCCAGGTACCTGCACCCAGAACACCAATACTAAACTTTTTCACGTTCGTATCCTCCGTGTCTGCACCGGGCAAGGGGCAAGCCTCCTGCCGGTGGATTTGCGCCGCGCCGGGCCGTTGCCCCGCGCCTGCGCACTACTATGACCATTGTACACGAAAGCGCCCACAGCGTCAAGCATCTGCCGCATTGCACAAATATTTAACAAGTTTATGCAATTTTTCGGTCACATCACACGTTTTGCGCAAACCGTTTGCGCTGCGAGGCATTTCATGCTATTATAGTATTCTGGTAGGTTTTGTAGGGATTGGTGATTCAGTCTCTTGACTTTGACCCTACTTTAAGGTATATACTGCTTTGGTCGGCAAGGGCTTTGCCGGCTTGTGCATTTTTTAGCTTTGAGGAAAAAACGATGTTTGAAGCACTTTTATCCAACCGCACGGTCAGCGTGCTGGTGGAGGCGCTGCCCCGCATCCTGACGGCAGGCCTGACCATGACCATTCCGCTGACCCTTCTCTCCTTCTTTTTTGCCATGATCATCGCGGTGGCGGTGGCGCTGGTGCAGTACGCCAATGTGCCGGTGCTGCGGCAGATCGCCCGGTTCTATATCTGGGTCATCCGGGGCACGCCGCTGCTGGTGCAGCTGTTCATCATCTTTTACGGCCTGCCCAGCGTGGGCATCATGCTGAACGCCTTTCCGGCGGCAGTCATTGCCTTTGCCTTCAACGAGGGTGCCTACTGCGCCGAGACCATGCGCGGTGCGCTGGAAAGCGTACCGCAGGGGCAGCTGGAGGCCGGGTACTGCG
>ERZ857951.3464-NODE-3464-length-11840-cov-2.725668_pt1 | contig 11840 bp, 8 predicted proteins | sample MGYA00519759_ERZ857951 | MGnify/ENA primary metagenome ERZ857951 (study PRJEB31778, sample SAMEA3449377) | human gut metagenome | biome: human gut; feature: human-associated habitat; material: faeces | place: United Kingdom | collected 2010/2012 ... | reverse complement strand
GGCGGGGGGAGACCCAGCCTCTCCCCCCGTGGACACACCGCCATGTCTCAATACAAGCTTGTTTACTACTCAGGGATGAACATGAACCTTGTCCAGGGCGCTTCCGAAATCGTGGAAGCGGATTCTTTCAACGACGCGCTGTCCCTCAAATGTTCATGGCCCGTTTTTGAGGCGAGGGATCACCTCTCGGCCGCCGCCCAAAATCCCGGCACCTGCGTCTACTACACGGAAATGTGGGAAGCCGTCCTGCTGGACCCGAAACAGGCCTCCACCAGCCACGACTGTTACGGCGACTTTTCCGGGATGCGGTACTAGGGTTCCGCCCGGTCCAAACGGCGCCCAATCCATAAAACAAGCGTAGCGAGCCGTTTCCCGCGCCCCGCGCGCGTCCTAAAGGACGCCAAAAGCCCCCGGGCCATTCTAGGCCAGGGGGCTTTTGGCGTTTGTCCCGCAGGCGGCAAGGCGGCCCTCCCGATCACCCGTTTTGGAGGACTGTCTTTACTGATCGCGGATGTTTTCCGAGTGTATGCCCAGGGGCACCGCCGTCACGCGCTTTTATGTGTCGACAGTCATCAACGGGTATAAAAATAAAACAACGGGAAGGAAAAAGAATCGTGTGAAGATATAAAAGGATATTTCATCAGGCCATATCCATCTATTTATCCAAATAAAGACCCCGTGATATGTATGCAACACCATTTTCTGGCGAAGAAAAGCAGTCTGAAGAACAGCATATCATGTTCTTTATGGAACATGCGGCATTTTCAAGACCGCGTCTCTTCTTTGCAACATTTACAGCTCCCCTACGCGATATACAAGTGCATTCCAATGAACACTGGAATATAATTATACAATTAAATCAATATATTTTTTATGGCCTATAGTTTTTGACAGTATTCCTGAAAAACCTTCTTTATTTTTCCAGAAATATTTTGCACGGAAATATCTTTCTTACATCAAACATACTGAAATAAAAATACTATCCCCTGAAAATGCATACAAATCCCGCGTTTCGCACACTAGCGGGCATCAGGTCCGTTCTTGCTCAAAATACTGATAAATTTTCAGTATTACAATGTATTCTGTATATTACGGCAATCCCCCCTGCCTCTTTTCTCCTCCCTCTAGCCTTCAATTATTTTCTGTGCTAGTGTCGACAATAGGTTTTTTTTCACAATCCAACCAAGAGAGAGGAGAACTTTCATGAGCTACAAGAAGATGCTTCCCCTTGTACTGGCGGCACTGCTTCTGTGGACCGTCCCCGCATCCGCCGCGCCGGAAACGACGCTGAAAGTTGCGGTGGGTGACCCCGAAGATTCCGAAATGGGTGTCGTCGGCCATGCCTTCAAGAAGTATGTGGAAGAAAAAACGGGCGGCAAAGTGGAAGTGCAGTGCTTCTACGGCGGCTCGCTGGGCGACGAAAGCGAAGCCTTCCGCAACGTTCAGAAAGGCACCCTGCCTCTGGCCATGGGCGGCATCGCCAACCTCGTGCCCTTTGAAAAGAAGCTCGGCCTGCTGACCCTGCCCTATCTGTTCGCCAACATCGACGAAGTCGTGGCCGGCACCAACGGCGCTCCCGCCGAACTGCTGAACAAGTACGCCACCAAGGCCGGGTTCCGCATCCTCACGTGGACCTACACGGACTTCCGTTACATCTCCAACTCCAAGCGCCCCATCACCAAAATGGCCGACATGCAGGGCCTGAAGTTCCGCGTGCCCCAGAGCGCCGTGCTGATCGCCGCCTATAAGGCCTTCGGCGGCAGCCCGACCCCCATCTCCTGGGCCGAAACCTTCACCGCCCTCCAGCAGGGCGTCGTGGACGGCCAGTGCTACGGCTACATCGGCTTCAAGGCCATGAAGTTCAACGAAGCCAACCAGAAATACCTCACCGAAGTCCACTACACCTACCAGCTGCAGCCTCTGGTCATCAGCGAACGCGTGTTTAAGAAGATGACCCCCGAAATGCAGAAGGTCATCGTTGACGCGGGCAAGTACGCTCAGGATGCCGTTCTGAAGTTCCAGCTCGAAAACGCCGAAGCCGCCAAGAAGGAACTCATTGCCGGCGGGCTTCAGGTTTCCCAGCTTGAAGACGAAGACCAGTGGAAGAAGGCCGCCATCGAAAAGGTGTGGCCTGAAATGGCTGACTTCGTGGGCGGCAAGGACGCCATCAACGAATACCTGAAGGCTTGCGGCAAGGACGCCTGGAAGTAATTCGTCATGAAGACATAGGGTCGGGTCTGCGGGGGCGGACCCTGCCCTCTTGAGTACGGAAGGAATCCGTGTAGCGCCGCTGGCGTCGGTCTGTTTTTGCGGAACGGCGTCAAAGGCAGGGGAACACGGATTCCTCCTGTACGGAATGTCTTCTTGCCGCGGGTTCCGCCTTTTTCCGGCCCGGCGCCCGTTCGGGGAATGCCGTCCCGCGCTTTTTAAGGATTTGGGAGGAGGAATAGCAAACGTGAAAAAAATAGTCCTGGCCCTTCTGGACCACTTCGAAAGCTATCTGTGCCAGTTCCTGCTGGTTTTCTTTGTCGTCGTCATTCTGCTCCAGATCGTCCTGCGGCAGATCAATATGTCGCTGCCGTGGACGGAAGAAATCGCCCGTTTCGCCTTTATCTGGTTCATCCTGTTCGGCGCATGTTATGCGACGCGCCTGTGCGCCCTGAACCGCGTGACGCTCCAGTTCTCCAGAGCGCCCAAATGGGTGGGCAACCTGTTCCTGTTCATCGGCGACATCATCTGGCTCTGCTTTTCGCTCATCATGGCGTGGGAAGGCTATATCGCCGTCCTCGACCTCGTGGAGTTCCCGTACGCAACCCCGGCCTTGGACTGGGATTTGGGCATGGTTTACCTTGTCTTCCCCTTGAGCTTCCTGCTGATGGCCATCCGCATCGTTCAGGTGAACGTCATCAAGTACATCCTGAAAGAAGAGATTCTTGACCCGGATCAGGAATCCATCAAAGAAAGCCAAAAGACGCTCATGGCAGAAGGAGACAAGGAATGATGGAAGCCCTTTCCCCCGCGAACATCGGCCTTCTGCTGTTCGGCATCTTCTTCGTGCTGCTGCTTATCGGCAGCCCGATCATGGTCGCCCTCGGCGTTGCGACCATGGCCTGCTTCATCGTGCTCGACATTGACCTCAGCCTGATGATCGAACGTGCCTTCGCCTCGCTGACGGCCTTCCCGCTCATGGCGTTGCCGGCATTCGTCCTAGCGGGCTCACTCATGGAAGCGGCAGGCGTGTCCAGACGTCTCGTGCATGTCGCCGAAAACATCGTCGGCCCCACGCCCGGAGGCCTCGCGATCTCCACGACCCTGTCCTGCGTCTTCTTCGGCGCCATTTCCGGCTCCGGCCCCGCGACCACGGCCGCCGTGGGTATGCTCATGATCCCGGCCATGGCCAAGCGCGGCTATAACGTAGGCTATGCGGCCGCCGCCACCGCCACGGCGGGCGGCATCGGCATCATCATCCCGCCGAGCATCCCCATGGTCATCTACGGCGTATCCGGCCAGCAGAGCATTTCAAAAATGTTCATGGCCGGCATCATCCCGGGCATCCTCATCGCCGTCGGCCTCAGCGTCATGCACTTCTTCCTGTGCCGGAACCTCAAAACGGAAGGGCTGGACTGGTCCATGAAGACCTTCATCCACTCCCTGCGCGACGGCTTCTGGTCCATCCTCGCCCCGGTGATCATCCTTGGCGGCATCTACGCCGGTATCTTCACGCCGACGGAAGCCGCCGTCGTGGCCATTTTCTACACCATCCTCGTGGGTATCTTCATCCATAAGGAACTGACGCTGAAAAGTTTCATGGCGTCCCTCAAGACCACGTCCTGGCTGACGGGCCGCGTGCTCGTGCTCGTCTTCACGGCAACGGCTTTCGGCTACCTGCTCACCTCGTACCGGATCCCGGTGGAAATCGCCAACTGGATCCTGTCCTTCACCAACAATGTGAACCTGGTGTGGTTCTTTGTGGTTATCCTCTTGCTGTTCCTCGGCATGTTTATGGAAACCCTTGCCATCATCATGCTGGTGACGCCGGTTCTGCTGCCCATTATGACAGCATACGGGGTTGATCCGATCCATTTCGGCATCATCCTCATCTGCTGCTGCGGCATCGGGTTCTCCACGCCGCCCTTGGGCGAAAACATGTTCATCGCCTCCGGTATCGCCAATATTTCCCTTGAGGAAATATCCCTCAAGGCGCTGCCCCTCGTGGCGATCAACATCGCCGTCATCGCCATTCTGGTGATGTTCCCGGATATCGTGCTCTTCCTGCCCAACCTCATGGGTACCGGGCTGCAATAACTGCCGGGCGGCGGGGCCCTCCCGCCGCCTTCGCTTCACACAAGCCAATCAGAAAGAAGAGAATGCTATGAGCTGCAAAACCATCGTTTCCTTGCTGATGGCGGGGTTCTTCCTGTGCGCCGCCTCCGCTTCCGCCGCGCCCGCCGCCGCGCCGCACACGACGCTGACGATCGCCATGGGCGATCCCGAAAGCTCCGAAATGGGCGTCGTGGGCAATGCGTTCAAAAAATATGTGGAAGACAAGACCAACGGCGCCATCCAGGTTGTCTGCATTTACGGCGGCTCGCCGGGCGACGACGAAGGGGAACGTTTCCGCAAGGTCCAGAAGGGCACGCTCGACATGGCCCTTGGCGGCATCGCCAACATCGTGCCCCTTGAAAAGAAGCTGGGCCTTCTGACCCTGCCCTACCTGTTCGCCAACCTGAACGAGGTCGTGGCCGGGACCAACGGCGCCCCTGCGGAACTGCTGAACAAGTACGCCACCGAAGCCGGGTTCCGTATCCTGACGTGGACGTACACGGGATTCCGCTTCATCTCCAACGACAAGCACCCGATTACCAAACTGAGCGATATGAAGGGGTTGAAATTCCGCGTGCCTCAAAGCGCGGTCATGATCGCCACCTACAAGGCGTTCGGGGCTATCCCGTCCCTCATCCCGTGGTCCATGACCTTCAACGCCCTCCAGTCCGGCGACGTCGACGGCCAGTGTTACGGCTACATCGGCTTCCGGGCCATGAAGTTCAACGAAGCCAATCAGCGCTACCTGACCGAGGTGCACTACACCTATCATCTCCAGCCGCTGGTGATCAGCGAACGTGTTTTCGAAAAACTGACGCCCGAAGTCCGTCAGATCCTGATCGATGCGGGCAAGTACGCGCAGGAAAAATCCCTGCTGTTCCAGGTCGAGCAGGCCGAAGCCTCCAAGCGGGAACTCGTGGCCGGAGGGCTCAAGGTTTCCCAGCTCGAAGACGAAGATCAGTGGAAAAAAGTCGCCATTGAAAAGGTATGGCCTGAAATGGCGGACTTCGTGGGCGGCAAGGATGCCATCAACGAATATCTGAAGGCTTGCGGCAAGCAGCCCTGGAACTAAACGACACCCCCCACAAAAAAGCCCGGACGGTTTTTGTCCGGGCTTTTTTTGCGGGAAGAGGGAAAACGCCGTTGCCTGTCTGCGGGGAGGCGTCAGGCCCGGCCCTGCTTCCAGCACCATACCTTTCCGAGTGCCATCGCGGGAATCGTGGACAAGGCAGGGATAAGCGAAACCAGCGATCCCGCGAGGATAAACAGGACGCCCACGACCATGCTCACCGGAATGGCTTCCTGCAGAAAAACCAAGGCCAGCACGGGCGCGAGGGCGGGCTTGAAGAAGAAGACCAATGAGGCGGTGATCGGAGAGGTCGCCTCCATCGCCATAAAGTAGCAGGCAAAGCCCGCCCCGGTCACGCCGACGCAGATGTACAGCATCATCAGCGCACTGAACGGGGTATACCCGGAAAGCAGGGGGATATCCGCGAAGAGCCCGAGCCCGATGTCCGCGAGGAACCCGGCGACCGCCGAGAGGCGGCTGAACGCGACGATGGCCGCCATTTCAAGGCTGGCGAACAGGAAGCTCACGCATGTCACGACCACGCCGGAATACTTGGCGCACATTTTGGTCCCGAGCACGGCATACAGGGCGAACACCGCCGTGGACAGCAGAGTGAATGTGATGCCCGCCGTGCTGATGGACGTATTCAGAGGATTGATCAGAATAAGGATGCCGAGGCATTCCAGCACCAGTGCCATGACGTGCTGGCGCAGGATCTGCGTACGCAGGATGAGCCCGGCGAAAACGAGCACGAACACGGGATTGCAGCTGAACAGGACGGCGACGACCGAGGCGTTCGTGTTCTCCACGGCGAGCTGATACAAGGTCATGCTGACCACGATCCCCAGAAAGCCGAGCCCGGCCAGTTTGACGAAGCTGGGGCCGTCGATCCGGACACCGCGCTTCCTGAGCATCCGCCTGGCGAACGGAATGAGGACAAGGCCGCCGATGAGAAACCGCGTGAGGTTCAACTGGACAGGATTAAACAGTCCGGCAACTTCCTTGAGCGCGATTTCCATCGTGCTGAAAAACAGCGTTGCCAGTGCAATAAACAGGTAACCTCTTTTCATAATGGCATATCCCCTTACTGCAAAACCGGCGTCCCCTCGCGCGACGGCCATTCTGGCCGTACGCCTCCGCAACGTGGGCGCCTCCTGCCTCCCGTTCGTACGCTACGCCCATTCATGCGTAAAATGAAATATACTCATGAGAAACATGCCATTAAGTTAATGATTCGATCAGCCTGGACTGCACTTTTCCAGCGGTTGCTCACCTCCGGCCTCTTCAGTTTCTTTTCCGGTCAGGCAGCGTATGAAGGCATGGCCCGCGTGTGAAATCTGGCTTCGCTTTCTGGTCACCACCGCAATGGCCCGCTCGGGTATCCTATGCGTTGTCTGGAGCTCGAAGACGCTTCCCGCCCTGAGGCTCTCCTCCGCAAATCGCCGCACGGTTATGCCCACCCCCAACCCTCGCTCCGCAAAAGGTACGATCAGCACCGTCGTCGCCAGTTCGCATTCCGGGTCAAGCACAGCGCCGTGCGACTGGAAAAACGCATCCAGATACGCCCGGGTGCTGGTCCCCTTTTCCGGGCACACGATAGGGAGCTTGGCAATCTCATCCAGCGAGAGCACGGAGCCTTCCAGATGGCGAAAAGTGTTACCCGCGATAAACGTATCCTGAACCGTGCAAACGGGGATTATGTCCAGATCGTCGTTTTCTTCCACTGGCGAAAACACGACGCCCAGATCGATCCGGCGGGCCCGCAGCGAGGCAATCGTTTCAGGCGTCGATGCCGTGATGGTACTGATGCGGACCTTGGGATAATCCTTATGGAACTGCTCCAGATACGGGAGCAGGAAGGCATGCATGATCATATCGGAGGAACCGATATGGATGCTTCCCCAGTCCAGATGCAGCATGGCCTGAATCTTCTTTTCCCCGATGGCGATCTGCTCGCAGGCCTGCGCGACGTGCTGGTAGAGCACTTCCCCTTCAGGCGTGAGCCGCATCCCTTTGTGCATCCGATAAAACAGCGCGCAGCCGAGTACCTTTTCAAGCTGACGTATGCACTTGCTCACCGCCGGTTGCGAAAGGAACAACGCCTTGGCCGCAAGGGTAATGCTTCCGAGCCGCGCCACGTGATAAAAGACCTTGTAGTATTCAAACGAGACGTTCATGCCCACCATCCTGTTCAGCCGATTCCCCCCTGCATTGACATGCAACAGCCCGGCAAGGCAACCCTTTTCAACAGATTGAAGGGAAAACGCGTCTTTCCGCCGCTGCCACCCTCCTCTAGCGTGCGGATCAAAGCGGCTTCCCCAAGCTCTGGGTTCCGTGGCCCTCAGAAAAGAACCCTCAATAGCCGAAACAAACAGGTTTCTCCTCCCCTCCCATAGCAAGGAATGCGGCTCCTCCCCACTCGAGCCATCCGTAACGCCCGCACAGGGAAAAATCCTTTTCCCGGCTTACGGGAAAAAGGCCGGGCCCCATACGGACAGACGAAAAAATTTCACTGAATCGCAAAAAAAAGCTTGCCAGCCGCCTCTGTTTTGCATATACCTCTTTTCGCGCCGAGGTGGTGGAATTGGTAGACACGCTATCTTGAGGTGGTAGTGGGAATTCCTGTGCGGGTTCGAGTCCCGCCCTCGGCACCATGAGAATATAAGCGGTTGCTTTTACAGTAACCGCTTTTCTTTTTAGGCGTTCTTGTTCCAAGTGTTACACAAAGCTGTTACACATAGGGACATGAACGCCTTGTCTTTATCCTCCAACATAGTGCGGCGTGGGGCTGTTTATTACATCCGGGTTAGGGTTCCCTCTGACCTGTTGGACTACTACGCCCCCAAGAAAGAGATCACCTACAGTCTCAAGACAAAAGATCCGCGTGAAGCCAAGCGGAAAGGAAATCTTGAGAGGGTGAAGATTGACCAACAGTTTGCGGAAGCCCGACGGAACGAACAAGCGACGACGGCGGCGCAGGGGCAAACCACAACCGCCGCTACGTCTGCCGAAAATTCCCTGCTCCTTTCCCCTCTTGAGATTGAGCGGCTTTCCCTCCTTTACCTGCACCATGCCCTTGCTGATGATGAAGCCTCCCGCGTTGTCCCAAAGTCTCCTGAAACTATCGAACGGGAACGCCAACAGGCACAGGAAAGGGAAGACCTGATACGGGAACTTTCCGAAAAACAGGGCATCACCTACACGCCTCCCTCAACATCTCCCGTTATCCGCCCTGTAGGGCTGACGGCTGAGGAAACGGACGCCAAACGCGCCTATGCCGAACGCTTCATTCATGACGCGCCTTTCTTCATAGCCAAGGGGGAAACCTACCCCGCACATCACCTTGTGGATGCCTTCATAGAGCGGGAGCACCTGCGCATTGCCAAGGAAAGCCCTGCCTACTATCAGCTTGCCCTTGCCATCATGCGAACGGAAAGCAAGGCGCAGGAAGCCATTCTCAAGCGGCTTTCCGGTGAATGGATAAAAACGCCGCTGGTGACAGTACCTATCCTCCCCATTACCCTCAACAGTGCTGATAATAATAGGATGCCTCCCGATTCTCCGCATAACGACAACCCTCTTTTCTCGGCAGTATGGGAACGCTACCTTGCCGAACGCAAGCCCGCCCCCAAAACAGCGCAGGACTTTGGAGCCTCTGTACGCCGCTTCATGGAAATCAACGGGGATCTGCCTGTCCAGAGCATCATGGCGCGACATGTCCGCATGTTCAAGGACACCCTCCTCAAATGCCCTTCCCGTGTTCCCAAAGAACTCCAAGGGCTTCCTATCCTCAAGGTCATCAAACGCCTTGAAAGCAGAAAGGCGGAAGAACCGTACCCAAAGACGCTTTCCCCAAAGACCATCAATGATAAGGCACTGACGGCAATCAAGGCCGTCTTGAGTCATGCCGTTGACAATGGGTTCATTGAAACGAATCCGGCGCACCAGATACGGGCGGTTGACTCCGCACAGCACGATACGGACAATGCGGGGCCTTCCCGTATCCCTTATGACATGGGCGACATACGGATGATTCTTTGTTCTCCTCTCTTCCACCGCGCAGCGGGAGCCCCCTCAAGCGGCATCATGAAGCGTCTTACGCCAGAGGAGCGGAGAGACTATCAACACCTTGTCCTGTTAGGCATCTTCACGGGTGCGCGCCTTGAGGAAATAGGGCAACTGGATGTTGATGATATTAGGGAAGAAGACGGTATTACCTACATTTTCATCCATGCGGACACCGCCACGGGACGCCGCATCAAAAACAAGACATCCCGGCGCAAGGTGCCTGTACACCCTTTCTTGCTGAACACAGGGTTCATGCCGGGGGGCGGTAGTGGTGCTCGGCAGGAGGATGATAGGCGAGGTGGCGGCGGCGGTGGTAAGCTCTTCCCTACTCTCACCTCAAAGACGGACACTCTGACCGCGCCTTTCTCGAAATGGTGGAGACGGTACACAATCAGTATCGGGGTCTATACACCGCAAAAAACTTTCCATTCCTTCCGGCATACCTTCAAGCGTACCATGCGGGACGCGGGGATAGACGGAAAACTGACGGACGCCCTCCAAGGGCATGCGGGAACCAGTATTGCCGACAGCTACGGACGCGACGCGGAAGGTATGGGTTATTCCATGTCCGTGCTGTTCCGTGCCTTGTGTGAAGGATTGGAGAAAGGAGGCCTTGAAAAAGTCGTCAGGGAAAACCTTGCCTCTTTCACATCCTCTTCCAGCCACGGCAAGAAATAGCCACCTTTCAGGGGTGTTTGGTAGACACCCCCTACCCAAGGTCATCTTTTCCGAAAAACGCCCATGAACACGCCCCTAACGGCGCGTTGCAGCGGGAGCCCATACCCAAGGTCATGTTTTCCCTTTCAAGAGGAAAAGAGGGGCGTGGGCACAGGTTTTTGACGGGAAAAGAGGGAAAGGAGGCATGGAGTGCAGTGTACCATCCCCGAACAATGAGGCGACTTGCGCGTATGTCTGCCCCGTACAATATACGTAACAGACTTTTATCCAATATCAATAGTGTGTTGGAATTAGGTTCCACCTTCGGAAGAGGACGCCGCGTTTCCCAACTCCGTGCCTCATATTGTCCATATCTTCTTCTCTTCTTTTCTTTCGTGCTTTCTCTGGGGGGTCTTTTGCAGAAAAGACACCTCCCTGTCCTCTTTCACGGATAGGGGGGTTCCATATGTACGGTGAATACAATTTTGTATTGACCTGTGCATATGTCCTTACCACCGCGCTCATGCGTGGGGGGTAGGGGGGTCTTTTCCCACCTTTCTTTTCTTCCCTTTCAACTCCCCTTAAAGGATCTTTAAAAACCTTTAAGTCTTTTTAAGATACTTTTCAGTCTCTTTTCATATTCCTTACGCTTCTTTGATTCTGATCCTTATTATGAATCAAATCCTGCCTTTCAAATAAAGGGAAGTATAGATGATGTAACTCTAACTTAAAAGAGCTTATGAGCACGATAAGCCCCCTCTGAATTCACGATGGTTATGTGAACATAAAATATCCTTAAAGAACTTACATCAACTATGGTCACATAACGGGTAATCCTTTATCATAGATCACAAGCATCGTCTTCCTACAGCATCATCCCGCAGCACCATCACCATCCAAACCGCTGGACAGAACATACCCCTTGTCCGACGAAAGAGCCCCTTAACGTACCCTGTACAGACGTTAAGGGGCTCTTTCATTTTTAAACACGACGTAAGGGGAAAATGTTCAATCCATATAACGGCGTCAAAGGCTATTGAACGTCCTGTTCTCTCAAAGTTCATCATCACCACCAGCAGCAACACATCAAAAGGGGTATTCCATCATGTCCAACAATTCCGTCACCACCTCCACCGCCGCCACTGCCTTGTCTTCCAGTTCCATCACGCCTTGCATCGTCAGCCGCTGTGGGGAATTTTCCATTCCTCTGGTCAGGGCTGGTCTTGATGAAGGGGAAAACAGTGATTGGCGGTCTTTCATTCCCCAAGGCTTTATCACTCTTTCCCATGCCCGGAAGCTGTACGGGTGCGGTATGAGCCTTCAACGGCTGAGGGATATTCTGACCGCCCTTGATGTGGAAAACCAGTCAATCCACATCCTCAAGGTCGACAGCGGACAAAAGGCCCTGACTGACGCCTATGAAGAAAAATACGTCAATATCCCTGAATACTGGCGTCTTTCCGGGCCTCTCGCGGAGTTCCTTGATATAGACAGGGACGGAATGACCTTGACCTTTGAAGACGAAACCAAGGGAGACGACGGCATTGTCACCTTTGACGGTCTGGCACCAATTACGGTTACGGTCGTCAATCAGGAAGACACTGCCAATGCAATGGCATGTTTCGTTGCTGGCGTAAGAGAACGCGAAGGGCACCCGTACCAATTCGTTCACCCCTTGTTCAAGGGCAACGGGCGGGGCGGGCGGATTCAGGGCTTCAACCCC
>ERZ857951.3463-NODE-3463-length-11840-cov-2.906661_pt1 | contig 11840 bp, 8 predicted proteins | sample MGYA00519759_ERZ857951 | MGnify/ENA primary metagenome ERZ857951 (study PRJEB31778, sample SAMEA3449377) | human gut metagenome | biome: human gut; feature: human-associated habitat; material: faeces | place: United Kingdom | collected 2010/2012 ... | reverse complement strand
GGCGCTGCGGACCATCCGCTCCGGGCACTCCATCTCGGAACTTCCCCGGGTACGCATTCGGGAATTGCAGGACGTACTCGACGTTTTGCCGGACATCAGCCGCCATATGGACGAACTGAACACCCGCTCCGGCCAGCTCGCGCAGGAACGGGACCAGTATGCTGACCTCAGCTTCCGGGATGCGCTGACCGGCGTATACAACCGCCGGGCGCTTGAGGAAACGATGGAGCGCATCCCGGCGCGCACGCCGCTCGCCCTGCTGATGCTCGACCTCGACTTCTTCAAGAACTACAATGACCGGTTTGGGCATCAGGCCGGGGACGCCGCCCTGAAAGCCGTGGCGCAGGCCACGCAAAAAGCGCTCCTGCGGGATTCGGACAAGATATTCCGGTACGGCGGCGAAGAGTTCACCACTATTCTGGCCGGGGCCGGACAATATTCGGCCATGACCGTGGCACAGCGCATCTTGGAAGAAGTGACCGCGCTGGACCTTGTCCATCCCGATTCCCGGACGGGCAAGCTGACGGTCAGCATCGGCATTGCGCACCGCTCGTTCGGGGAAGATGCGGACATCTGCGAAGTGCTGACCCATGCGGATCAGGCGCTGTATGAAGCCAAGACATCCGGCAGAAACCGGATCGTCCTTTTCGAGGGATAAGCCTCTTCCAGCCAGGCCCAGCCTTCAGGCGTGCTCCGGAACGGCGGAGCTATTGGGCGTCAAAATCGGCCCCGCCCGTGCGCACGGTTTCGGAAGGCTCCATCGCTTCCTTGAGGTCTTTGGACACCTTGAGCTTGATCGTCTTGCGCGGGGGAATGGGCACCGGCTGCCCCGTGTGGGGATTGCGCCCCAGACGGGCCGCGGTTTCCGTCACGGCCAGCGTTCCGATGCCCGGCAGGATCACAGACGTATCTTCAAGCAATTGCCGCCGGACGTACCGCATAACCACGAGCATAACCCGTTCGGCTTCCACAGGGCTCACTTCCAGAGCCTTCGCTATGTGTTGGACAAGATCTTTTTTGGTCGATTTGGAAGCCATTCGCAGCAGCACCTTTTGTCTTGAATCGTTGGGGAGAGAAAGAGTTTTTCTTTCTCTCTTTCTATAGGAGAAGGGAATGTCCTATCAGATTATCCGATCAAAATGGACGTTCAAGTTGTCCCTTCACGAGAGTCTACACTGTTTTTACAGTCTTTTTTCCCTGTCAGAGTGTCCGGGGCATTGCCAGTAAGACTGTCCGGCGTGTGCGGCCATTCTGTCCTGTCTCACAGGCCGCTCACAGCATCCTCGGACGGATTGGGTGTCCAGCATGTCCGGACATCCTGCCCTTACACGCTGTCCGGGCCTTCCGGCCGGGCTGCCTGTCCATGCGCAACTGCACGCATCTCGGACGGGCACACTATCCACCCAAAGTGTCCATGCTGCGTGTCCGTACAGAATGGACATGCAGAATAGCCCTACTGCCCCGCTCCGACGGCGTCCTGGAGCATATAGCTGATCTGCATCCGGCAGGCCTTCTGCACCAGCGGGTTCTCCAACCCCCCGCGCGAACGCAGGACAGCGGGAACCTTCTCCAGGATCTGTGCGGCAAACGGGCCGTCGGGTTCATCGAGCAGCTGACGGAACATCGCTTCGACCTCTTTTTCAAGGGCAAGGGCGGCCTCTTCTTCGAGCAGCCTCCGCTCGGCCTCCAACGCCTCGCGTTCCCGGCGCACGGCCTCTTCGCGTTCCCGGCGGCGTAATTCCGCCGGAGAAACATACCCCGTGGGGATACGGTAGGTCCCGTCCTTGGACAGGCAGCGAAAGACCCAATCCACCGGGCGCGAAACGGGCTGGCCCTTGCTGTCCACCATCTGGCCGTGTTCCAGCTCATACTCCGCATACCGGAGGGCGTCCGTGAGGGAACCGGGGTCAATGTTCTGCACGGCGAGGAGCTCTTTGATCCGGCGCAGGTGCTTGGCGGTGAAACCGACCTCCATCAGCCTCGGGCACAGCTCGGGCAGCGCCCTCTCCAGCTCATCCGCCGGAGAAGCCGACACGGAAGGGGAAGCGGCACGCGGCGCGCCGAGTGCCTCCTTTTCGTCCATGAGAAGCCGGATACGCATCCCCCGCCGATGGACCGTTTTCTCGCACACGCCCGTCTCCGCCCATGTAGCGATGATCCGCCGGCAGGTGCGCGCATCGATACCGATGGTCTCCTCAATAATGGGGAGGGTCAGGTCGATGGTTTCTTTCTTGCCGATTCCGTAAAGCCACTTGAAGAGCTTCGTCGGATTGGCCCCATGCACTGGAGCCAGAGGCCTGAGGAGGCTGATCTGCCCTTCTCCGACCCTCTTGGGTTTGCACCGGGCCCCTGTCTGCACGTCAACTTTGGCTGTCCGGCGTGAGCGGCCATTCAGAGTATCCGATGTGGGAGAACGCAATGTCATCTCAGCGGCCTGAACAGGTACGGTTTCTTCCTGATCATGCTTACGAGAGGCAGACGTTCCCTGCTCCGTGGAAGTCCCCGCCTCTAGCCTGTTCTCCACCGGTGGCTCTGTCTTCCGCTCAGGCAGCTCTTCATGGTGAGAGGATCTTTTGTCAGGATATTCTGAGTGTCCATTTTGAACATCCACTTGGTAAGGCCGTTTCCGTCCATCGGGACGGGGAACAGCCGGAGATACTTTTGAATGTCTACTTAGAGTGTCCACTATCGGCGTCCATGTAGAGGGCGCGCTCAGAGACTCAAGGCTTGAAGTTTCAGAATATTTTCCCGTTGCTTCTCGTTGCGAAGGAGAGTGCTGAGACGTCTGAGCGTCCATTTTGACAGTAAGTTCAGGCTGTCCATTTTGCATGTCCTCAATTTCTGTCTTTACAGAGACGTCAGATCGTGCCTCCGTGGCGAGTCCACTTGCAAGTCCGTTCTGATCGTCCACTTTGTCAGGACACTCAGGAGAATCAATTTGCGCGTCCACAGAGGAGGAGGAGGAGGAGGAGGAGGAGGACACTTCAGACTGTCCATTCTGCACATCCACATCATCCGCCTTATGCGAGATTTTCGCGGCGTCAGCCTGCATCTCCTCAAGGACTCTGGCCGCCGCGATGTGATCTGGGCGCTCTGCCAGCTTGGCCGCGACGGATTCCATCAGTTCGTTGAGGCCGCGTCTGCGGGGATGCGTCTGTCCGGGGGTCATCAGAGGCTCCTGTTTACATGCCGAGGGCGGCGAGGATTTCACGGGCGACGGAACGGAATTTCGCCGCCACCTTACTGCGGGGTGAAGATTGGAACACCGTTTCGGAGAGCATCTCGGAGGATCGGAGCATGGTCGCCTCACTGATGTACTCGGTGAGGACCTGTCCGGGATAACGGTTGTTCAGGATGGTCAGAGAGTGCTTGTCCGCAAGCCGACGCAAGTCAGCCATATTGTACAGGAACTTAAGCAGGACAAGCCCTTCGTTCAGCTTCGTGCGGCGGATCTGGTTGATAGCATTGATGGTTTTCGTGATACCGTCGAGCGAAAAACGCGACCCCGCACGGATGGGCACAATGATAAAATCGGAGGCGATCATCGCCATATACACGAAAGCCCCCATTGAAGGCGGGCAGTCGATGAGGGTGATGTCAAACTCTTTGGTAGCGTACTCTCTCAGCCGTTCACGGAGGGCGACGATATATGACTCGTTCTTATAGAACTCGGCTTCGATGAAGGCCATCTCCTCAACGTTCGGGAGGATGCTGCAACCGATCTCTGTGGGATAGATGCAAGATTCAGGTTTGATTTCGGGAGCTTCTTCGTCATAAACCGAGGCAAGCAGCTCGTAAAGCGAAGCACAGCCGGGAGCGAGGTTGAAGAAGGAAGTCGAGTTGCACTGGCTGTCCACATCGACGATCAACACCTTTTTCCCTTGCATGGCCAGGGCATGTGCGAGATTGACGGTGATCGTCGTCTTCCCCACACCACCTTTGTTGTTGACGACCGAAATGATCTTGCCCATCGGAATCTCCTTTTAGTGAACGACTTGGTTTTCAGATAGAATAAAAAACGTTGAAGCACAACATTTTTAGTCTATTTTTTTTCTATATTTCTTTCGATGAATGTTCGCCCTTACACAGCGGATGGGCTCGCGCATCAAGAGCGGTTCCCTTGACGGATTTTTTGTTTGAAATAAAATCATTTTATTTCAATATATTACAATTCCCTGCCTGTTATTTTTCAGACAAGCGGACATACAAAAAAAGAATGCTTGAAGAACAGATGGTTACCTGAAAAAATTCGTATATCAAATATGTTTTTACGAGTATCCACCCGCTCTAGGGTACGCTACACGGAAATCACCGGCTGTTATCCTATCCCTTTTCCATTGCCTTCAGGGGGAGCCATTCTCCCATGCAGCCCTTTTTGAACGCCGCCCACTCAAAAATCTTTCAACCCCGGAACCCGTTGGGGATAGCGCTTACTCCACGAGCGATGCCTTTATTCACCATAGGGCGAAACACGATTTCAAAAAGATTGAACGATGTCAGCATGGGCCCATCCCTGGACAAAACGAACATATCAACGGCGCAGGAAAACAAACTCTACGGCTGAGCATCCACCCTCCCCTATTGCACCCAGTACCGTTACTGATGCCGACATCTTCAATACATATTCATTTTAGCCCCAAAGTTCGTGAGGCCATAGGTAAACCTTCGCCTTGTTCCTCACATGTAACCATGCACCCGAGTCTCTGGTATTCTTCTCTACATAGCCTTGTTGTATCCCCTCTCTTCTGCGAGGACTTTCTGAGAGGCCATTTTGGGAGTACATGTTGATCCGTTTTTTTGAGTGTCCATTTTGCATGTCCGCATTCTTATATTTCAAAAAACACGCAGAGCTATTCTGATAGCATGTTCATAAGATGAATGTTTTTCTCATTCTTTAAACATGAAAAAACTGAATCTTTACAGAAAAATGTCCACTCAAAACGGACTATCAAAATGGACGCGCTCATATCATACGGTATTCCTCCAACATACAGGGAGGAACTGCAAATCTTTTGAGTATCCGCCCGTCGCCCTGAAAGCATCCAATATGGACTCCCTTAGTGGATACCCACATTATCTATAAGCCGTCCCATCATCAGGAACGTCCCCCTACCTCTCCGGTTGGGCACATTCCTTACAACAATCGGCTATCCTCCACCGGCTACCAAAAGAAGAGGCCTGAGGCGTTTTCCTCATGCTCCTTTCCCCAACCATCGTTCCTCCCTCAGAAACGGAAGGTATCACCGCAGGTCCAGAGCTGTTGCTCCCCACCGGAGCATTCCCAACCGTTCTGGCGGAGACAGGCAATATACGGTTTGCATGGACATTATGAGTGTCCATTTTGAATGGAACACGTGAGAGTCCTTTTAGAACGTCTATTATGGTAGGATATTTTGATCGGAAAACGGATATGCCCATTTTGATCGGCCATTATGCCCAAACAAGCTGCTCGGACAAAACGTATGTCCTTTTTGTGAGGATATTCAGCTCGGACATATAGAAAGGACATGCAGATCGCCGAGAAGTAGGGACACTTTGGAAGTCCAATGAGCGGGGATAGCATGTCAGGACACGCTGTCCTTGCATTCTGGACGCCCAGCGTGTCCCGGGACAGTATGCCCGTCCAACATGCAAGGACAGAATGGCCGATCTTCAAGGACAATCATATTTATGACAAAAAGAAATGTCCTTGCTCAAAAAAAGATAGTAAAAACAGCATATATACCCAAGAGAGGACGAGTTGGACGGATATTCTGCGCGTCCATATTGAACGGCCTTTTTTCCGTTTTACCCCACATGATAGAAAGAAAGAAAAAGTCAAATCTTTCTGTTCTTGATTTCAAAACAGGAAAAAACGCTTCAAGCTGTTCCCTATTTCAAGTGAACACATCCCCAAAAGGGTTTCCCAAAGCACGTTGTTTCTATGCGACGCTGTGTGAAGGAAACATTCCTTCAAGCCCTTCCCGATCTTTTATGGGGTCCTCACTATCAATAGGGGGACGCGCTATCGAGCCTTCTTCCTGCCTATGGCTCATACGAATTGCGGTAGGGTAGGGCGTTCAATAAAAAATCGGGGGCCCGAATTTAAGTGAAACTATGGCCTGTCTCCACGATGTCATGGACGTGCGTTACCCGTCTGAAAGACCAAAAGAAGAACCCCGGAATTTAAAGTTTCCGGGGCATCGTTTTACCGGGAGGGGGTAGGCGTCAGTTCCCCGTTTCGAAATGTTTGGGGCAGGTGCGGCAGGGGATATCCGGAAGCGGGCTTTGCAGCGCATCGCGGAACATGCGGAAAGGGCCGCTTTGCCAAATGCCGAGGGGGTCTTCCTCTACGGCGGACCCGAACACGCGGCGGTTCACAGCCTCGGGCGAAGAGGCGGGCGCATCCACCGGAAGGTTCAGGTAGATGCAGGGGGACATGCGCCCTTCCGCGTCCACGTAGAGCGTCCGGGCTGCGTTTTCCCGGCAGGGGAACAGGCCGCAGCCGTCATCGGGCCGAGGGGAGGGCAGGCTGTAGTAGAGGCCGCGCCCGCGTTTGGCGGTTTCTCCGGCGACGCGTTCGAGTATGTCCCGGGCGGCGTCCAGTTTCCCGGCCTCGTGCGGGGAAAAGGCTTCCGCTTCCAGCCCCGGCGCCGCGATGTAGTCCAGTGTGCTGATCACCGCCGCGTGTACGTCCAGTTCGTCCATAAGATCGGGCAGGTCCTCCACGGCCTCCATCTGCGAGGCGAGCATGAGGTAGGCGAAATGCAGCTCCAGATGCACGCCCATTTTGGCTTTGCGGACCCGCTGGAGCGTGCGCACGGCCTCACAGACGCGGCTGAACGGCACGCCCGCGCGCGGGGCATTGCTGGCCTCGTCGGTGCCCACGAGGGAAAAGGCTACAATGTCGATGCCGCTCCCCACGATTTGCGCGGCAAGCGTTTCGTCCATGCGCAGCCCGCAGGTGGTTGTGGAAACCCGGCAGCCCGCCTTGCGCGCCAGCGCCGCGAAATCCATGAACCGCGGGTGCAGGAACGGTTCGCCCCAGCCTTGCAGGTGCACGCGCCCGCTCTCCTGCATGAGCGGCCACAGGCGGGCGAAGGTCGCGGCTTCCATGTGCCGCGAGCGCCAGTATCCGGCCTGCGTGGTATGCGGGCAATAGACGCAGCGCCCCGGGCAAACGGAGGTGACTTCCACCTGTATGCAGTCAAGCAGGCGGGGTTTTCCGAACAGGCTTTCCCGGAACAGCTGCCAAACCGAAGGTTCCTGAAAACGGGGATCGCGCAGCGGATCGGCCGCGCCGCCGTCTTTTGCCATGGGGTTCTCCTACATGCCGAACAGTTTTTTCAGGGACCCGAGCAGGCCGGCTTCCTGGGGCCGTTGCACCGCCCATGACGTTTCCACGTGGGGCCGGAGGATCGTCGCGTTCCACTTGCGTTTAAAGAACACGATGCCCGGATTGATGCCGAGGCCAAGGTTCAGGAGCGTATGCCCGCGCCGGATGCCTTCTGCGGCGAGGGCGTCCAAAAGGGCGTCCGCCGTGCCGGGCGGGCTTTCCGGGGCGCGGAAGGCGAACAGATGGAAAACGGTTCCGAGCGCCGTGTAATCGCCCACGGAGAAGCCCTGCAACGCGCCTTCACAGTCCCGCGCCGCGAACAGCAGGGCGTCGGGCACGGCCTCCACATACGGGCCGATATGCCGGAAGAGATGCCGCGTCCCCGGCGCGAAGGGGCGCGAACGGATATACTGTTCGACCAGTTCGGCATGATCCGGTTTCCAGCCCTCCCGTGCAATGAGAATGTCCCGGCGGGCGCGCCGGAGCTGGTTGCGGAGCTTTTGGCCATAGGCCATGTCCGCCGTATCCGTGGGGAGGGGGATGCCCCAATAGGCGTCGGGTTTGGTGGAAACGGCCCATTCCGGGGCGGCATCGGGCCGGAATGGGGAGATGACGGTCAGCGATTCGATGCCGCGCAGGGAGGAGGCTTCACGCACCGCCGCGTCGAGGCGGGCCGCTTCCGGCCTGCTGCACTCCTGTTCCGTCCCGCCTTGCTTCAACCCGGCGTCATGCCCGACAAGCACCAGCGCCGGGCCGCTGCGCCACGCGAGGAAGCCCCCGCACTCCAGTGGCTCGAGATCGGAAACGGCCCGCACGTATGGGACAAGCTGCTCGGGCACGGCTGCCTCGGCGGCAAACGACGCCCAACGTGATGGTGGCATGGCATTCTCCGGGAACCCGCGCGCCGCGCGCTCAGGGAAAAGGTTGATGGGGAAACAGGCAGGGCCCGCCGGCGTTATCGCACTCCGCCGGGACGAAAAATTTTTATGATTATCCCTCCTGTGGAGGGAGACGATTTCATTTACGATTCCAATCTTCTTCAAAGACTGTGCCCTGTGGGAGCCCTTTTTCAGCTCCTTTACCCATTCCGAGGGTTCGATTCCCCCCAATGGCGGAAAATGGCGTTCCCCCATTGGGGGGAATGATTCCCCCGGCCGGCTCCGGATTTCCCCGGCTAACCGCCATTTCTGCCCCTGATCGCGGCGCGGAGCCTGTGCCGCCACGTGGGGTACGCCTGCCGGACCGTGAAGCCGTCTTCGGCGAGCATATCCCGCAGTTGCAACATGTGGGCCGACCCCACGAAAACAGCCGCGCGGCCTTCTTCGAGGAACGGGCGCATACGCTCGCGGAAGCGCTGGTTCCTGCCGTCGATGATCTGTTCCGTACGCGAGGGGAATTCGGTGCTCGTGCCGAGCATCCCCTCAAGATCCCCGTCGAGGTACGAATGGATGTTGCGCCGGGCGTAGCCCTTCCATGAGCGGCAGCTTCTGAAGAAGGCGGTCACCCGTCCGAGGGGAACGGACTCCAGGGACGCCACCTGTTCTTCAAGGCTTTCCATGCCGATGACGGATTTGCCCATTTCGAGCGCGGTGTGCCACGCGCAGAGATCCACGGACTGGTTCCAGCCCTGCCGTTCGAGATACGCCGTCCACAGCGAGAAGAATGCATACCAGTGCCGGGTGGTTGCGAGCAGCCCCCGCACGTCGGCGGGGTTGGGGTTCGCCGCGTTGAGGAAGCGGGCGAGCTTTCCGGTGGGGCCCTGCACGATCCGTTCGAGCAGCCTGATTTCCGGCTCCTCAAGCAGATCGATCAGGGGCGGGTGCCTGCCGTCGGGCGTCTTGCCGATGCGGGCCACCTCGTCCAGCGAGTCCGCGTCGAGCGGGCCCTCGAACAGTACGGTGTCCACCCGCTCGAACAGATTGCGGAAAGCCGCCTCGAACGAATAGCAGAAAAAGTGGGCCGTGCCGCCTATCCATGAGGTCCTGCCGTTTTTCGTCAGTTCCCAGAGCATGGCGAAGGGCCGTTGCTGGGGCAGCGAGTCGAAAATCTGGCGCTTGGAGAGATCCGACGGCGATTCGAGGAGGATGCGGACGAGGCTGCTTATGGTTTCGCTGCCCGTCTCGCGGGGCGTTTCCCGCCAGCTCGCCATGACGTAGGGCAGGGCGGGGCGGCCTCCCCACTTGGTCTTGAAGCGCCGGATGCCGTCGTTCACGCCGAGGCCGAGATGGACGTATTCCTTGCCCGTTTCCTTAGCGGAGCGGAGCATGTGCGCGAAAAGCAGGTCCGCCGCGTGGGGCGTGTAGTGCGTGCGGGAGTGCGCGCCGATGAGGTAGCTGCAAAAGCGGCGGGGCGCGTCGTCGAGGAGGAGGCTCGCCGCGAGGTTGCCCTCGGCGTCCACGGCGTCGAGCAGGCGCAGCCCCGGCGTATCCAGCACGGCCCCGGTGCGGGCGAACAGCCCGCGCACGTTGGGCGGCAGGACGGCCCGGTTCATGAACTCGGCCCACAGGCGGCGGTGCGCCGGGGTGAAGTCGCGGCCCTCGCGCACGGTCAGCTTTTCAGCGGCGGTTTCCACCGGGCGGCGCAGGCGGGCGGGCACGGGCGCGTCGCACGGCAGGATGTAGAACGTGTCCCTGTCCGTGACGTGCCCCGCGAGGCGGGCGGGCAGGTCCGGGCCGATGGCCCAGCAGTCCACGCCTTCGAGCCGCTTGGGGACACGCCGCAGGGCCGCCGCGAGCGCCCGTTCGAAAGTTTCGTGGGCATACTCGCCGGACAGCGGATACCCGATGGCCATGAGCCAATCGTCAGCCGTCAGAAAGAGGTATTCCCCCTCCAGAAAGGCCGTCCCTTGCGACATGGCCTGCATGAACGGCGCGGAATGCTCGGGCACGCAGGCCTGTTCAAGGACTGAGGCAAGATCGGGCATGGCGTCCTCCCGGTTTTGCGGAAACGGTCCCTTACCGGATACCAGATTTCCTGCGAACCTGTCGAGGGCCGGAAGATGCTTCGGCGCATGGGATGCGGGGCGATCCGCCGGGCGGGGAGGGCCGCGTTGGTCACCGGGCCGGGGCATGGCGCGGGGAACACAGAGCCCTTTCAGGAATGCCGCAGTACGTGTGGGGCGAGGTTGAGGAAGAGATACCAGTAATGCCGTGAGGAATACAGCCGCGCGTGGGGCGAAGACTAAAACCGGACAGGCGCATATCGAGGTTTTTTCATGCCGCCGCGCGGATGGGCGAAGCTCACGGCAATGCCTCATGCCGTGATGAGAGTGCGGCACGGGTGGGGATGGAACGGAAAAAGTAATGTATCCTTGCGGGTAAAAGCGGTACGTGGGCGTGAAGGGCTATGCGGGGGATACGTGCCGGGGCGGGCGCGCTCAGGAAAATCATGTTCCCGCAGCCTTGACAAGGGGGGCTTAAATGGTAATGAATTTCGTATTCAATTAACGAAGCACGGCGGCATGGTCGTGCGGACACACCAACGAAAACCAAAGGAGATAGTTATGTCCCTGATCAATAAGGAAGTAAGCGAATTCAGCGTTCAGGCTTTTCAGGACAACGCCTTCAAGACCGTGACCAAGGCCGATATCCTCGGGAAGTGGTCCGTGTTTTTCTTCTATCCGGCGGACTTTACGTTCGTGTGCCCCACGGAGCTTGAGGATCTCGCTGAAAAATATGAAGATTTCAAATCCATCGGATGCGAGATCTATTCGGTTTCGTGCGACAGCCATTTCGTCCACAAGGCGTGGCACGATGCCTCGAAGACCATCCAGAACATCAAGTACCCCATGCTCGCCGATCCCACCGGAGCGCTGGCCCGGGATTTCGACGTGATGATCGAATCGGAAGGCATGGCCGAGCGGGGCAGTTTCATCGTCAACCCCGAAGGGCGCATCGTGGCCTATGAAGTCATCGCCGGGAACGTGGGCCGCAACGCGGACGAACTGTTCCGCCGGGTGCAGGCTTCCCAGTTCGTAGCCTCGCACGACGATCAGGTGTGCCCTGCCAAGTGGCGTCCCGGCGCGGAAACCCTGAAGCCCAGCCTCGACCTCGTGGGCCTGCTGTAATGGACGCCGGTCGGGCTGCCGACCTGTACGACGCGGTGGTGGTGGGGGGCGGCCCGGCCGGGCTGGCCGCCGCCCTCTACCTTGCCCGCGCCCGGTACAGGGTGCTTGTCGTGGAAAAGGACACCTTCGGGGGGCAGATAACGATCACTGCCGAAGTGGTGAATTATCCCGGCGTGGAAAAGACCGAAGGCCATTCGCTTACCGAAACCATGCGCCGTCAGGCCCGGCATTTCGGCGCGGAGTTCCTGCTGGCCGAAGCGCAAGGGATCGACGTGGACGGGGATTTCCGCATCGTGCGCACGAGCCGGGGGGCTTTCCGGTGCTTCGCCGTGCTGCTCGCTACCGGGGCCCATCCCCGCAAGGTGGGCTTTGAAGGCGAGGAGACGTTCCGGGGCCGGGGCGTGGCCTACTGCGCCACGTGCGACGGCGGGTTCTTCACGGACAGGGATGTCTTTGTGG
>ERZ857951.3453-NODE-3453-length-11868-cov-3.192500_pt1 | contig 11868 bp, 7 predicted proteins | sample MGYA00519759_ERZ857951 | MGnify/ENA primary metagenome ERZ857951 (study PRJEB31778, sample SAMEA3449377) | human gut metagenome | biome: human gut; feature: human-associated habitat; material: faeces | place: United Kingdom | collected 2010/2012 ... | reverse complement strand
GATCACTATCGTGTAAAGCGCTATTAGAACGCTATTAAATCCCTATTAAAACGCTATATATAATAGCGTTCTATTAGAATTTTAATAGGATGTTTAAAATAGTTCATCCGGTAGTGATCTAGAAGTGATCATGAAACATTCATTTTATATTCACACACAAGGTATTAATAAGGATTTATTCAAGGTTAATCCCCCTTGTTAGATCACAAAAACACACTAAAAAAAAGAAGAGTGCCTGGCATCACAGCCAAACACTCTTTATATTCTCACGTATGATCAGTACTATTTCTTCTTTGCCGCTTTATTCGGGAAAGCGGGAATAGATGGAATCTCCTTCTTCTCGGTCTTTAACTTCTCCAGAATCACTTGAATCGCTCTATTTAACTGTTGATCCTCACCATTATACTCTAAATAAGGATCGTTTTCAATATCAATGTGAGGAGTAACTCCCGTTCCCTCGATAATAAACTCGCTGCCATCTGCCGCGAACGGTGCGTATGACGGCGTCACGATGGAACCGCCATCAACCACCCGGATCGAACCGCTATATCCAACAACACCGCCCCACGTGCGACGACCTATAATCGTTCCCAAATGATTATACTTGAATCGATACGGGAAAAGATCCCCGTCAGAGGCGGAATACTCGTTTACCAGCAACACCTTCGGCCCCAAGAACGTACCAACCGGACTTACCGACCCGGAAGTTTGGTTCGTGTGCATCGTGTAGAAAGTCGGCGTACGCATCAAACGTTCGGTAATCATCGGGGACACGTTTCCCCCACCATTTCCCCGATCATCAATGATCAAGGCTTTCTTATTCAACTGCGGATAATAATGTTTCACAAACTCGTTCAAACCGTCAACACCCATATCCGGGATATGAATATACCCGACCTCTCCGTTCGTGGCCTCGTTTACCTTACGGATATTATTCTGTACCCAATTATAATAATACAATTTCGATTCGTCAGCCAACGGAACAACCAACACGTTACGGGCCTCCTTCTCGGTCGGGGTCGTGTTCACGGTCAATTCAACCGTCTTGCCAGCCATATCGATCAACTCGGAGAACAGGTTATCTACCTCTTTCAACGATTTCCCATTAATGGCCAGAATATAGTCTCCCTCTTTCACCTCCACGCCCGGCATGGTCAAAGGCGAGCGGGTGGAGGCATCCCAGTTGGCTCCCTCGATCACCTCGGTCACTTTAAAATAACCGGATTTATCTTTCACGAATTTAGCACCCAGCAGCCCCATATCAATTCTCTCGGGCATCGGAACTCGCCCGTTAATGGAGTATGCGTGCCCGACACTCAATTCTGCAATCATCTCCCCGATAATATAGGTCAAGTCCGTACGATGATTCACGTAAGGCACCAGCACTTTATATTTCTCGTACACGTGATCCCAGTCCACGCCGTGCATATTCTTGGCATAGAAGAAATCACGCATCTGCCGCCAGCTCTCGTTATAGATCTGCATCCATTCCTGATGGTAGTCAATCACCCGTTTCACCCCTTTCGTGGGAACGGGAGAAGTCACGTTAGCGGAAAGTACCGGAAGGTCCTCCACCTGGAACGCGGAACCCGAAGAAACGATAGCCTTTTTGTAACCGGGAGAAAATTCGACGTCCCCACCCGTGTCGGTTTCTTTCTTCCCGTTCAGGTCATAAATCAGCGTGCGGCCTCCCCGGTTATAATATACCCGGTTTCCCAGCATATGCACGTTACCATAGTAATTCGATGCCAACACAGGCAATTCGACAAGGCGACTTTCCAAGTTCGTGAAATCATACACGACACCTTTGTCTTCACTCTCTTTCTTCTTATCCTTTTCTTTCACGATTGTCTCCACCCGGACAACATCATTTTTAGGGGCGAACAATACCGGGGCATCCTTCGCCAAAGGCAGGATGTACACCTTATTCATATCATTGTACACGTGATTCCATTCCGTCCGTCCATACGTCGGGGAGAAAGTGCGGGCAGAAACAAACACCAGGTATTTCCCGTCCTCGCTGAAATTCGGCGAACTGGAACCGAACCACCCGTCGGTAACTTGGTGTTTCTCGCCACTTTCAACATGATACACGATAATGTTATCCATCGTCGTTTCCGGACGAACGTAAGTGATATATTTGCTATCAGGAGACCAGTTGTAGGACGTCATGGAACGGATACCCGATTTTTCCACGATCTTCCGGTTCCCGCTTTCCACGTCAGATATATTCAACGTGTTCCCCTTCTCGCTCCAGAGAATTTTCTTGGAATCCGGGGACCATTTATAATTGAAGATATAACTTTTCAGATTCTTGATCAGCTTCCGTTCTTTTCCCGTCACCACGTCCCGGAGATAAATATTGAATTCCCCGTCCTTGTCGGAAACGTAGCTGATGTATTTCCCGTCCGGAGACCAACCTGCCTGCATATCGTTAGCATCGGAAGAATTGGTTAAGTTATAGGTAATACCCTCTTTCACGGGCAACGAGAAAATATCCCCACGGGCAGCCACAACAACCCTCTCCCCACCGGGAGCAACCGCAATACTCGAAATCTGGCCGCTTACATCAGTCAACGCCGGACGAGAATAAACCTGATCGTTATCAATGTTTATCGTGATCTTGGATTCCTTGCCACTCTGCAAATCGTACCCGTAAATATATCCCCCTTGCTCGTACACGATTAGCTTGTCACCAATCGCGGGAAATTTTATATCGTATTCTTTGTAAGAAGTCAATTGTTTATCCTCTTTCGTGTTCACGTCATAGGCGTAAAGATTCATGATGTCACCCCGGTCAGATATATAATATATAGTATTCCCGTCCGGGGACCACATCGGGAACACATCTTGCCGCACGTTGTCGGTAATCCGCTCTGATTTCTTCGTGTTGAAATCAAACACCCGGATGTCATCTGCCATACCACCTTGATAACGTTTCCACGCCCGGAATTCCCGGAAAATATAATTGTAAGCTAATTTCTTTCCATCCGGAGAATAAGAGGCAAAGCCGCCATTCTTTAAAGGTACTTCCTCGGACATCCCTCCCTCCACCGGGACCGTGAACAGTTGCCCGGTAAAATCGTTAAAAGTATATCTCCGGGAACGATAAAGAATCCGTTTACTATCCGGGGTCCAACCGATCACCACGTTGTTCGGCCCCATGCGATCCCCTAGATCATCCCGTTTCAGCGTGGCCGTGTAAGTCAAGCGACGAGGTTCGCCCCCCTCCACGGGGATGACAAATACTTCCGTGTTACCATCATATTGCCCGGTGAAAGCGATGTATTTTCCATCCGGGGAAATACGAGGAAACATCTCGTACCCCACGTGCGAGGTCAACCGACGGGCCGTTCCTCCCCCGGCTGAAACCAGGTAAAGATCCCCGGCATACGAGAATACCAACTTGTCCCCCACGCTATGCGGGAACCTTAATAACCTTGCCTCCCCGGCCTGCACCCACAAACCGGCTAACAACACGCCTAGTAAAAGAATAAACCTCCTCATAACAAATTAGTTCATAAAGTTTATAAAGTTCATAAGGTCTATAAAGTTTACAAAACCGTAAAGTTCACAAAGTTGATTCAGGCATAAAAACGAACCAATGACATTGACGTCGCAAAATCGCAAATCCACAGAATCTATTCACCTTATGAACTTTATGGACTTTATGAACTTTATAAACCCTTTTCTAATAATTCCTTGATCACACGAGGAAAATACTCGTATTCCAAGGCATGGACTTTCGTTGCCAAAGATTCCGGAGTGTCTCCCGGCACGATTTCACATTTAGCCTGAAAGATGATTGCCCCCTCGTCGTAATGATTATTCACGTGATGAATCGTAATACCACTTTCCTTTTCCCCGGCAGCGATCACCGCCTCGTGTACTTTCATGCCGTACATACCCTTGCCCCCGTAAGAGGGTAACAGGGCCGGATGGATGTTAATTACCCGGTCTGGATAAGCGTCGATGATAGCATCCGGCACCTTCCAGAGAAAGCCCGCCAACACGATCAGATCAATATCCAATCGTTTCAATTCATTCAAAACCAGGTCAGAATGAGAGAACTCTTCCCGTCCGAAAACAAACGTCGGCACGCTTAAACGTTTTGCCCGTTCCAAAACATAGGCATCGGGTTTGTTACAAAACACGATTTTCACGACATTTTCGGTGTCATTTTTAAAATAATTAATGATATTTTCAGCGTTAGAACCTGAACCAGAGGCAAATATTGCTATTTTTTTCATCCTGTAATCTATTAAAAATCAAACGCATAAAGATAAGAAAACTTTATTCATGCCAAAAAATTTTCTAGGAAAAATAAATTCTCTAACTTTGCCCCCGAACTTAGAGAGTTATGCGCGTCTCTTGTAGACGCAAGTGTGAATTTAAAAAATGTCTAATTAAAATTTAAAGTTATGTCTGACATTCAAAACAGAGTTAAAGCTATCATTGTTGATAAATTAGGAGTTGACGAAAGTGAAGTTAAACCTGAAGCAACGTTTACTAACGACTTAGGAGCTGACTCTTTGGATACGGTAGAGTTGATCATGGAATTGGAAAAAGAATTCAACATCACTATTCCGGACGATCAAGCAGAGAAAATCGCTACCGTGGGCGATGCTATTGCATACGTTGAAGCTAACGCTCAATAATTTAATATTTTATCTATGAATTTCAAACGAGTAGTAATAACTGGTCTTGGAACTATTAATCCCTTGGGTCATAACGTGGCCGAATTTTGGGAGAACTTGAAAGGTGGCGTCAGCGGCGCCGGTCCTATTACTCGTTTTGATGCATCTAAATTTCGCACGCAATTTGCTTGCGAAGTTAAAAACTACGAGCCCACGGAATATTTCGACAAGAAAGAAGTCCGTAAAATGGATCTTTACAGCCAATTTGCCCTGATTTGTTCCAGGGAGGCCGTAAAAGATGCCGGACTCGATTTCTCGCAAGAGGACAGAAAGAGAATCGGTGTAATCTGGGGTGCAGGTATCGGTGGTTTGGATACGTTCTACGAAGAATGCAAAACTTTTGCATTAGGAGACGGAACTCCCAGATTCAACCCGTTCTTTATACCCAAGATGATTGCCAACATGGGTGGAGCCATGATCGCCATAGAAGAAGGCCTAAAGGGTCCGAACTACACGACGGTTTCAGCCTGTGCATCATCCGCACACTCGTTAGTAGATGCATTAAATCTGATCCGATTAGGAAAAGCAGACGTGATACTTGCCGGTGGATCTGAAGCAGCCATCACCCCCCCGGGTGTAGGTGGTTTCAATTCCATGAAAGCTTTATCCACTCGTAATGATGACCCGAAAACAGCCTCGCGTCCTTTCGACGTTGACCGTGACGGATTCGTTATCGGCGAGGGCGGTGCTTGCTTAGTCGTAGAAGAGTACGAACATGCAGTAAAAAGAGGTGCTCACATCTACGCGGAACTCGCGGGAGGCGGAGCCAATTGCGATGCTTACCACATGACAGCCCCGGACCCGGAAGGAGAAGGTGCAGCCGATGTTATGTTACTCGCGTTGGAAGACGCCGGACTGACCCCGAAAGACGTTGATTATATCAATGTTCACGGAACGTCTACCGGACTCGGAGATGTGGCAGAACCTAAGGCCATTCAGAGAGCATTTGGTGAACACGCTTATGATCTGAACATCAGTTCCACCAAATCAATGACAGGACATTTACTAGGTGCCGCCGGTGCCTTAGAAGCGATCGCTTGTGTTCTGGCTGTGAAAAACAACATTGTACCCCCTACCATTAATTTCAGCAACCTTGATCCGGAACTGGATCCCAAGCTGAATTTCACGTTCAATAAGGCTCAAGAGAAAGAAATCAATGTAGCCATCAGTAACACTTTCGGTTTCGGAGGACACAATGCTTGCGTTGTATTCAAAAAGTAATCACTAACTAAAATTTTGGGGAAGTGATTAGTAAAATAATTCAATCCATAAAACTTTACCTTCACAGGAAGGAAAAGTTTTATGGATTGTCTATTTCGGAATGGGGATTTGTTCCCGGTAACAAAGGTTTATACACCTTGGCATTGTTACATAAATCGGCGTCCAGATACACGAAAAGCGGAACCGTCTTGAATTACGAGCGTCTCGAATTCTTGGGCGATGCCGTGTTGGGAGCTATTGTCGCTGAAATCCTGTACAAATTTTTCCCCAACAAGGACGAGGGATTCATGACCCGCTTACGCTCCAAGATCGTGAGCCGCGAATCATTGAATATCATTGCCATCAAAATGGGGTTGAGCGAGGAAGTAATTGCCAAATCGGATATTTCCAAAAACAAACATATCTACGGTGATGTATTCGAGGCTTTTACAGGAGCCATCTACCTGGATCAAGGATACGACAAAACCAAAGCGTTTATCGAGAATTACATCTTCCCCCACTACGTGAACCTGGAAGACCTCGTGTACGTTGACAAAAACTACAAGAGCCGCCTGATTGAATGGGCCCAAAAACAAAAGATTGACCTGAATATCGAAACGATTGAAAGTAATGCCCGTCGCTCTAAATTCGTCTGTACAATCTCTATCGGCGAGGACATCATGGCCCAAGGCATAGGTGCATCAAAAAAAGAAGCGGAGCAAAACTCCGCTGAAAAAGTTATTCAAAAACTCCAGGTCGAGGCCCAAGGAGAAATTGAAATCTAATATTATTCCATGATTCCACGATTGCCGATTCCGTGATTTCTTTCAGTGAATATAATCACAGAATCGCCAATCATAAATCACTCAATCTTTTTATTCTTTCACACGTTCTACGTAAGTACCGTCTTCCGTTTTGATACGAATTTTCTCACCGGTATTGATAAAAAGAGGAACCATCACTCTTGCACCGGTTTCTACTTCTGCCGGTTTCAAAGCCGTAGAAGAAGCGGTATCACCTTTCAATCCCGGTTCCGTGTAAGTTACTTCCAAAACAACAGTCGGCAACAATTCAACATATAACGGGGTTTCCGTGTCGGCATGTACAACCATTTCAACAGCATCACCCTCTTTCAAGAACTGGGGAGCATTGATCAAATCTTTCGCGATAGGAATTTGCTCGAAAGTTTCCGTGTGCATCATGATATAGTCCTCTCCTTCCATATACAGGAATTGATACGGACGTCTCTCGATACGCACCACATCAATCTTCACTCCTGAAGTAAAGGTATTTTCCAAGGTACGACCGGTTTTGATGTTCTGCATCTTCGTTCTCACGAAAGCGGGACCTTTACCGGGTTTCACGTGTTGAAACTGTACAATTCTGTATAAATCGTCTTTGAAAACGATACATAATCCATTCCTAAAATCAGCCGTTGTTGCCATTTATTTTATTTTTTAGATTTAATATTTTTCATTGAGGGTGCAAAGATAAGGAAATCAGCACAAATCACCAAATGAGGATTTTATTTTCTTATATGATCCGTCTATTATCACACAAGTAAGCCGATTTTTAATCCAGTCCAAATAATAAACTAATCATCCTTCTCCGAATTTCCAAGTTGCAAATAATCTTTTGCATTTAATGGAGAAATTATACTTTTACCTGTCTGAATTTCAATTTCTTTCCGAGTATTACCTGCGATTTGACCTCCTTGATTCGCAATATGTCGATTTTCTTCAAATGTTTTCGGTTCACGTTCTTTCGATATTTCGGTTGTCGTCGCTTCTGCAAGCATATTCAAAATCAACTCCATATTGGTCATGTTATCTCGAAGATTTTCTTTCTTTAAACCCTTTAATTGTTTATATTCTCGAGTCGTCAGTCCAGCCCAAGCTTGCGTTATTATATCTGTCAATGCAGCAAATTGTACACCTTCCTTCACTCCCCGACATTTCCATTCATCAGTAAGCTCCTTTCGCACTTCTATACTTTTTAGACGTTGGTTTATCCAATTATCCGAATAACCCAATCGTTTATAGTCTAACAAGGCTTGCTCGATCGACAACTCAGGATCCTCCAGTTGATCCAGACGCTCTTTAGCTACTTGTGCCATCCACAATTTAAAAGGTTCCGCTTTAGGAGAGGGGATCGACTGAATAATTCGAAAAAGGGATTCCGTATCTGCAGCAAGTGTTTTACGCCTCTTACCCGTTTCGGTCATCATCATTACCTGGGGACAATTTGTCCCCATGAACAATCCCAATTCGGAATCACGTTTTCTTACTTTTTTCAAGTAATCAGTCGGATTAGCACTATCTGTCAATACAGAAACAATATCTACAACTGAAAAATACCACTTTTCTTGGTCTTCATCCCAAACTGTACGAATCTTTCTTTCTTCAAATAGCTTTATTGCATCCTTTTGTATCATATTATTGCTTTTATAAATACAAAAGTAATAATATAAAACCACACTACTTACGCCACAACCGATAATAAACTCCTAACGGTAACGATTTCCCGTATGAATCGGTAAAATACAACTCTCCGAATTGTTCCCCGGTACAATCACCGACTAGCTGTCGCACGATACTCCGGGCTAACAGTGCGGAGAGTCCCATGGAATACAGGTTAAGCACGAGGAAACTATTGGAACCTTCCAACAATTGCCCACACAAGGTGATCAACTCGTTAATATTTTCCTCCAATACCCATTTCTCGCCATTCGCACCGCGCCCGTAAGCCGGTGGGTCCAGAATGATCCCGTTATATTTTTTACCCCGACGTACTTCCCTTTGCACAAATTTTAAAGCATCATCCACGATCCAGCGAACACCATCCAATTTCGAAGCTTCCATGTTTTCCCTAGCCCAAGAAACAACCGGCTTTACCGAATCCACGTGGGTAACATCCGCTCCGGCACTCTTCGCCGCAAGAGTAGCTCCCCCCGTGTAAGCAAACAGGTTTAGCACTTTTGCCTCTGAACCTATTCGTTTCACCTGATCGAATATAAAATTCCAATTCTCCGCCTGTTCCGGGAATATCCCCACGTGCTTGAAAGAAGTCAATCCCAAACGCATCCGGATATTCATCTCCCCGTAACGGTAATTCACGAACCATTGCTGTGGCATTTTAGGTTTGCAAATCCATTCTCCACGATCCTCGCTCTTCTTATCCTTCTTGAAATAAGCATCCGCCCGTTGCTGCCATTCCACGTCGGGAAGCGATTTGTTCCATATCGCCTGCGGCTCCGGCCGGGCAATCACATAACGCCCGAAACGTTCCAATTTCTCGAAAGCACCACTATCAATTAGCTCGTAATCAGTCCAGCATGAGGGACTTAGTAATTTTATATCCATAAGATGCGTTTTATGCTTAATTTTAGAAAGACAAAGGTAACACAGTATCCGTTTTAAACAAAAAGGACGGGGCCAAAAAGTCCCGTCCCCCACACTCAACTAACAGCCGATTTCACTTCACTCTCGTCACGAAAGATATATCCATCAAATTGGCATTTTCGAATAAACGTCGTGCAAATTCTTGAATATCCCCGGGAGTAACATAATCAAGTATATCGTTCTGATTCTTAGGATCAGTAATATCCAAATCATAGAGCGCTTGCATCATCAGGGCATTCATCCAAAAAGGATTGTGTTGCATCGTCTCGTTGTAAGCGTCCCGGATAGCAATCACAAGCTGCACGAGTTCATCCTGCCGGGGTCCCTCTTTCACCATTTTCTCTATCACGTTGAAAAGGATGGACCTCAATTCATCCAAACGAGCCGGGTCACAATCAAAACTGATACTTAGATTGTACACGTTATACGGTTCCCGCTCCGCCGAGCCTTGCACATCAATATTATAGGTTCCCCCGGCATCTTCCCGAATACTTTGCAGGCAACGTGCATTGAGGATTGATTTCAAAATCCCCAAATAAATATTATCCTTCACGGTATAGGGCATTTCCTTGGAATAAATGGCAATTTCCGTCGCTTTTGCTTTCTCTCCATCCAACTCGATTACTTTCCGGGTAACACCCTGCGGACAACGAACCCCGTTATCCTTCCAATTTTCCTTCCGGTAAGTCGATTTAATCGAACCGATATATTTTTCTACCAACGGTTGAACTTGTTCCGCCTCCACGTCTCCCACGATGAAGAAAGTAAAATCACTGGCATCTTGTATACGATCCCGGTAAATCCGTTCTATTTTCTCCAACGAAACCTGATCCAGAAAATCCTGATTATACAACACGATTCTCGGATTATAATTATTCATGATCATCTGCAAGGAATCATTCACCCGTGATGTTTGCAACGAGGCTCTCGCTTGTTGCATCATCAGTTCGTGTGTTACTTTATCGAACCGTGGCTTTTCAAAACCGAGATAAATCAACTGCATCAATATCTCCAAGGTTTGAGGAGTGGCTGATCCCAGAACAGACTCCGACAAAGGGTCCACGCTTACCCGGAATCTCACGTTTTTACCTTCAAGATATTGTTGTAACTCTTTCATGCTAAGGTTGCCAATTCCATAAGTCGGCATGAAAGAACCTAACATCATGGCAGACGGAAGCATATCTTTACTATACAAAGAGGCTCCCCCTTTACTATAGGCCATTACCTCCACTTGATTTTTCTCGTAATTTGCTTTCCGGAACAAGACACGGGCACCATTATCCAACACCCACTCCCTCGCATTCAATGTTGGTAATTCTTTCTCTTCTATGATCTTTCCCCCTGCCAGTTTTCCGATCATTAATTCCCCGGCAGTCGTTTCCTCCTTCTCGTAAGGTTCTAAATTCATTTTCTCGACTCGTTTCAACACATTCAGTACCTCTCCCTTGGTAAGATGAATTGCATTTTTAGGCCCAGCAATCGAAATGACCATGTTATCACGGGTGATCCACTCTTTCGCCTTGGCAGAAACTTCCTCCACCGTGATCTGGGGAATAACGGTTTGGACAAAACGATAATAGTACTCCAAACCCGGGGCCGGTTCGTTCTCCAGGAAATAAGATTGAAGTTCCGCGGCAATCTGACCGCTTGAAAGTTTACCTTTATCCTTGTAAAGATTGTCAAAACTGGCCAGTAACAACTTTTTTGCATCCGTTAATTCCGTTTCCGTGAAACCGAATTTTTTTAAGCGTTCGTTTTCTTTATACACTAACTCTAACGCCTTATCTTCTTGGTTTAGAGCGGCTGTCGTGGAAATAGCGTAAACCCGGTAACCCCGTACTAAAGCATTCATCCGGCTATCGGCAGGCAGACAAGGCGTATTCTTCTGTTGTGTCAGTTTAGCCATCCGGCTTTGGAACATCAAACTATACAAAGCTTCCACCAAAGCCTCCTTCATATACCCGTGATTTTTCAACTCCGGTTTTGTCGTCTCCAAAAGAATATTCAAAGAAACAAAAGAGTAAGGGACATCTTTATCAAGAACTAACGAATAAGAAACATCCCCTTTCAATGGTACAGGATAGAAAGGTCGTGGAGTAGGATTTTTCACGGCAGGAATCTGGGAAAATAAGTCAATCACTTTCTTTTCCATTCTTTCCATGTCAAAATCTCCCACCACGACAATGGCCTGCAAATCCGGACGATACCACTCGTTGTAATAATCGATCAGCATCTGCGGTTTAAAATTCCGAATCACATCCATATCCCCGATGATGTTGTGTTTCACGTATTTTGAACCTTTCAGCATCACAGGCATAGTCTTGGCTCTCAATCGCTCACCCACATCCATTCTTGTCCTCTCCTCTTCGATAATAACTTTCCGTTCCTTGTCGATCGTCTTTTCATCAAAAGCAATATAACGTGACCAGTCATGAAGTACTAACAAGCAAGTATCAATTAATCCCTCTTCTTTGGTGGGAATTCCTGCCAAGTAATACACAGTTTCATTATGCCCGGTCTGTGCATTAACGTGTGCATTCATGCTCACACCGTACTTTTTCAGGATTTCA
>ERZ857951.3447-NODE-3447-length-11886-cov-2.713042_pt1 | contig 11886 bp, 9 predicted proteins | sample MGYA00519759_ERZ857951 | MGnify/ENA primary metagenome ERZ857951 (study PRJEB31778, sample SAMEA3449377) | human gut metagenome | biome: human gut; feature: human-associated habitat; material: faeces | place: United Kingdom | collected 2010/2012 ... | reverse complement strand
ACCCAAATAATGGCGTTCCCCTCCAGACAACTCTAATATCGCAGCACGGGCAGGAGCGCCAACATGAGATATTTCTTTATTATTATCCATAGAAGAATACTGCCATAACGAAACCGAAGAAATAACCCCCACCACGATAGCAGCAGCAACACCCCAATATTTTAATTTAAATGCCCGATGACGCCGAGGAATTATCCGTCCCTGTATGGAAGAATAATCACCCTTGATAAGTTGAACCCGGACAACCTCTTTCAGAATGAGATTTTCCTTTCGCATGACATCGAACAACTCACGATTCTCATCACAAGCCTCTTTCCATTCCAGAATTTCTTTTTCTTCCTCGACAGAAAGTTTGTCATTAAAAAAGTCAAACAACTCGGATTCAGTGACTTGATATTCTCTTTTCATTTTTACAATAACCTTTGTTATTCTAAAGACCGGAAAGAGTAGAAAACGGTTGAATGAAATTAGAAAAAAATTCAAAAAAAAATGATAACCCTCAAATTCTATGGAATTTGAGGGTTATCATCGTGATCTCTATTTCAAAAAGATAACTACAACCTTTCAATATCCTCGGCAGTCAGTCCGGTCATTTGAATGATTATATCCATCGGCATATTCTTTTCTTTCATATTCCGGGCTACTTTCAAAATTCCCTTCTCTTCACCTTCGACCAATCCCTCCTCCCGGCCTTCTACTCGCCCCTCCTCTAGACCCTTTTCTCGACCTTCTACTCGACCTTCTTCTAGGCCTTTCATTCGACCCTCGACTAATCCCTCTAGCTTTGCTGTACCCAGCACATCATTCTGGATCATGATAGCATCCACGTGACGATCATACGCAGCTCGTTCTGCTTCATCCATATTATAGTAAACCAGCTTTTCCCTTGCTTCTTTCAATCCCGGAGTCTTTGTATCGGGACGGATGTAATCATTTTTCAAGTAATCCAACCACTCCTCAAGCGGGGTTGTTGCCACTTGATCAAACTCATTCACCCGGATCAAGAAATACTCTGGGAATATCTCCGATGGCAAGCGCTGAACCAAAGCATCCCGCTCCTTCACGGTCACGTGCAAATGATCACCGGTGTGTACTCCCGTAAAGGTGTTTTGACCATGGTAAAGATAATCATCCCCTTTTCCAATGTCAAAATAAAGAATACTAATAGAATACACTTTCTTCACTTCTGAATAAAGTTCTCCTAGCTTGATATGCTCGGTAATCGCCTTGGCTGCACCATAAAGAATTCGTTCAAGAAAATATAATTCCCTAGTAACTTGCACCTCCACGATAATAATCTCACCCTCGCTATCCCGGGCCTTAACATCTACCCGGTTAAACTTGTCCTCGTAAATCTGTTGATTACCCTCGCTTTCCAATATATCTATAATGTGAACTTGACGACCAAGTAACACGGTTAACAACCCTTCCAAAACGACAAAATTCGCCTTGTCCCGCAATAACCGTTTCACAGCCCAATCAAATCGAATGTATTTATTCTTGTCCATGTGGAAATAGTTTACTTCTCTATTCAAAGGTAAGCTTTTTTACGAGATTAAGGGAGGAAAAAATGTGATTTAACTTTTCTACCGATCGTACCGGTATCAGGTTCATTCGAACCTGAAGTGCCAGAACCCGGAAAAGACTTTCCTCAAATACTTCAAAGCATTCACGAGCAACGTTTTTACCGTCGCTATCGAGATAGAAAAACGATCTGCCGTCTCCCGGTAACTCAACCCATCAATATACACTGACTTCAAAACCTCGCGTGTTCTCGGGGGCAATTTCTCGATCTCAACTTCTATTGCCTGCAAAATCTCCTCTGTCAGCCAATCCGTGTCCTCAACTTCCACATTCTCGTTCAACTCACCACAAGCCTCGCGTAAGGGATCCCTCTTTTCCAATAACTTCAACGCCCGATTTCTTACTGAAGCAAAAAGATATCCCCGAAGATTACCCGAAGTGATTCGCGCATAAGCTCGCTGCTCCCAGAATGCCACGAAGAAATCCTGTACCAGATCTTCCGCCGCCGGAATATCACCCAAAAACGAGTCAGCCCATAAAACCAACGGTCGATAATAACTATTGAACAAGACCTCCATCCCCCGGGGATCGTCATGTCCAACTAAAAGTTTACATATCAACTTATCATCAACCTGCATAAATTCAAAAACTCGCTACCATGTATAAATTATTAGATTTACAAACTTATACAAAAAACTTCGGTTTTTGGATATACATAACGAAAATTCCGTTCCCTCAAAAACCTTTATTTTCGATATTTTTCATCTCCCTCCTCGAACATACTCACGTAACTAAAATAGCGGCTCTCGCTGATTTCCCCCTTCTCCACGGCTTCCAGCACGGCACATCCCGGTTCGTGAATATGCGTGCAATTATAGAATCGGCATTCACTTGCCCGCTTGAATATTTCCGGGAAATAATGTGATATCTCTGTTTTTTCCATGTGAATCAACCCGAACGCCCGGATTCCGGGAGTATCGACGATGTACCCGCCAAAACTCAACGGGAACATTTCTGCGAACGTGGTGGTATGTTTTCCCGTGTCATGGGAATCGGAAATCTCCGCCACTTTCAGTTTTAATCCCGGCTCGACACGATTGATCAGCGAGGATTTTCCCACCCCCGACAAGCCGGAAAACACGGTCACTTTATCCTTCAAGGCCGTCACCACGTCTTCCATCCCCTCCCCGGTCAACGAGGACACGTGAAAACATTCATACCCCACCTGCATATAGATCTGGGTCAAAGCTCCCAATAGCAATAAATCCTCCTCATCGTACAAATCTATCTTGTTAAACACGAGTATGGCTGGAATCCGGTAAGCCTCCACGGATGCTAGGAAACGATCGATAAAAACGGTCGATGTAACGGGATGATTCACCGTCACCACCAACACCGCCTGATCAACATTCGCGGCGATAATATGCGCCTCTTTCGACAAGTTCGTTGATTTCCGGATAATGTAATTCTTCCGATCTTCAATCCGGTTGATCACCGCGCCATCGGGATTGACCACCACCTCGACAACATCCCCTACCGCAACAGGATTCGTGGTCTTAATCCCTTTCATCCGGAACTTCCCCTTGATCCGACAGTCCAGCACTTCCCCCGATTCCATTCGCACGGAATACCAACTTCCGGTAGATTTCACAACAATCCCTTTCATATTATCAATTTAATGGTTCCTGTTTTACCCGAATGCAAATATACACGATATAATTTTCTTCTCGCACGGACCGAGAAAAATTATAATATCAAGGATTATAAATTGTCCTACCCACGACAGTCCCACGTCAATCTTTAATACATGATTAATCTTGTATTTCTACCTGATCAATAGCTGAAATCACTCTTTTATCATGCTTTTAAAATTCTTATAAAACGCTATTCTAAGTATAGCGTTTTAATAGGGTTTTAATAGCGTTCTAATAGCGTTTTACACGGTAGTGGTCTAGTAGTAATCATCTATAAATCATGACTTTTTAACTTTACACGGCATTTCTAGGGATAATCGTTAGTTTCTACTCCCAATTTCACTACCTTTGCAACATACAAATTATTACAAGCCATGAAATTAGTTTTCGCTACCAATAATGCCCACAAGCTGGAAGAAATAAAAGAAATGCTCGGTTCCCAGCATGAGATCGTTTCCTTGAAAGAGATTCAATGCCATGAGGACATTCCGGAAGAACAAGACACGCTCGAAGGGAATGCTCTTCAAAAAGCCAGGTATATTCACGAGAAATATGGCTTAGACTGTTTCGCGGATGATACAGGATTAGAAATAAAAGCCTTGAACAATGCTCCCGGTGTTTATTCCGCACGATACGCCGGTAATGCCCACGACTCGGAAGCCAACATGAAAAAAGTTTTACAAGAGATGCAAAATATATCGGAACGCCAAGCCCGTTTCAGAACTGTTATCGCTTTAATTCTCGGGGAAAAGGAATACTTGTTTGAAGGTATTGTCAATGGGGAAATTCTCACAAGCAAGCATGGGCACGAGGGATTCGGTTACGATCCGATTTTCCGTCCCGAAGGTTTTCAAGAAAGTTTTGCCGAAATGCCCCTTCACGAGAAAAACGAAATCAGCCACCGGGGCCAAGCCGTCCGGGCATTATGCAGTTTTTTAAACAACTTATAAAAAAGCATGCACACGGTGAAGGCCATCATATTAAAAAGCATACCTCATTCCGAACAGCAACAAATTCTACATGTTTATTCGGAAGAAAGAGGTTATATGCAAATGATTACCCCGTTAGCCCTGTTCAAGCGTAAAGCGAACACCTCCGCCCAGTGTATGCAAATCGTGGAAATCGAGTTTATCCCTAATGAAAGGGGGGGACTCCACAAACTGAAATCATTCTCTCCACTCGTAAACACGTCTGCCATCTATTTCGACGTGTACAAAATGAATATAGCCCTGTTGTGGGGTGAAATATTAAACCTCGTGCTACGGGATTCCGACCCGAACCCCAGCCTATACGAGTACATCAAAACTTCCGTGGAATACTTGAATATCACACGGGAGGACATCGCCAATTTCAACTTGCTATTCCTGTTTCGGTTGGGCAAATTACTCGGGTTCAGCATAGACAATAGCACATACCACCCCGACCACGTGTTCAACATCAATGACGGATGTTTTTATCCCACAGGTTCACCGGGAAGTTACCATACGGGGCCACATTCCGCCAAAGCAATCCATGCCCTCTGCACGTGCCAGTTACAAGAATTGAAAGACATCCCGCTTAATCAACAGGGACGCAAGATTTTACTCGACATAGCCCTGCTCTTTCTCGGGTTCCATCTGAACTTGGATTTTAACACGAAAAGTATCCGGGTTATCCGGGAGATATTTTCTTGATGATGCGTGTTCATCGATAAAATCGAGGTTTCTGTCCCGAAATTACCGACGTTGACTTGAATTAATTGATCAATAACGCTGTATTTCATATCTTTACAGAAAACTTAAACGAAAATCACATGAAACAGGGTAAAGCATCCGGCAGTCAACAAAAATTCACCAAAATGGCCTTCGAGAACCAACATTGGAAGTCATAAGTTAATATTTTGTTAAAATAATAAACCTTTTTAAGCAAAAAGTGTCTCACTCAAACTAGGATATTTCACATTTTATTAACATATATTCCGGCTTATTATGCATAGATTTATACCAACCTAAAATACCAGCGTTATGCGTATAAAAATTGTAAATCTGAATAAAGTCTACCCGGGAGGTAAAAAAGCCTTAAAAGACTTGAATTTGGAAATCGAACCGGGGATGTTCGGCCTGTTGGGACCGAATGGAGCAGGAAAAACCTCTCTCATGAGAATCATGACTCTATTGCAGAGTTGCACGTCAGGAACCATCTATTTTGATGATTATGACATTGCCAAGGACCGGAAAGCGATTCGCTCCCTGCTGGGCTACTTGCCACAGGACTTCCGTTTCTTCGAGAAACTGAAAACCTGGGAATTCCTCGATTACGGTGCCGGGCTTGCAGGGATCAAGGGGAAGCAACACCGGGCCGAAGTGGTAGACGAGATGCTACGCAAAGTTGGTTTATTTGAAGTCCGTGACCGTTGGGCCAACCGGTTATCCGGGGGTATGAAACGAAGACTCGGGATCGCCCAAGCCATCATCGGAAACCCGAAAGTGATTATCGTGGACGAGCCGACTACCGGACTGGACCCGGAAGAGAGAATCCGGTTCCGTAACATCCTGTCAGACATCAGCGACAAGGATTCCATCATTATCCTTTCCACCCATATCGTGGGAGACATTTCAAGTACCTGTAAGAAACTGGCCTTGCTAAACCGCGGAGAACTGAAGTTTGAAGGTTCACCGGACGAGATGATCGATCTGGCTCGCGGAAAAGTATGGGAGATCTTCGTAACCGACATGGAATACGAAGAAATCAAAGATAAATACCCGATTATTTCAACCATCCCGACGGACGGCGGTATGGAGATTCAGGTCGTGGCCGATGCCATTGACGGCTACTCGCACAAAGCCATCGAACCGAACCTCGAACATGCCTACGTTTACTACATGGACTACTTGCTGAAAGACAAGATGAACATGCAGGTTGAAGCAATCAAAGAAAATGAATTGTTCAAGTAAATCTTAGAAGAAACCAGCGATGAATATTCACAACATCAGCACAATATCGAGATACGAAACCAAGCTCCTACGGAGAAGCTGGCTATTTCGTATATTCGCTATTTTATCCCTTTTAGTTATCGTATTTTTTCACATGGGTACACAGTCAAACCTGGGATGGTTCGAATGGGTCATGGTTGCCATGCCATCCTCCATCCCGTTTGTCAATATCTACCTTTTCAATATCGCACAATCTGTCATTGCCATATTCCTGGCAGGGAGCTTTTTAAAGCGAGATAAAAAGTTAGATACAGCCGAAGTAATTTACGTACGCCCGATGAGTAACGCGGATTATATCATCGGGAAAACATGGGGGATCGTGAAAGTGTTTGTATCGTTAAACATTATCGCTTTACTCATCGCTGGTTTCATTCATTTGTTTGCGAGTGAATCCCCGTTTACCCTATTCCCCTATTTCTTCTACCTACTCACGTTATCGATCCCGTCACTGATTTTCGTGCTGGGACTATCGTTCGTGATCATGAGTTTCATTCGTAACCAAGCGGTTACGTTCGTAATTATGTTAGGATTCATCGGGGTAACCTTATCTTATCTCGGGGACGCGGAACACGGAACGTTTGACTTCTTCGCCCTCACGGTGCCGAATATGTTCTCCGACGTGCTGGGACACACGAACTTGTTTCCCTATCTCGTTCAACGATTGACATTCTTGCTATTGGGAATGGGATTACTCACGTTTACCATCGCCATGGTCAACCGCTTACCGTTACATCCCAAGAAAAATATCTTGCTGAACGCCCTGGGATGTATTATCCTGATCGCCGGAATCGGCTGTGGTTTCACCTATTTCACCCGATTCCATCACGTTGACAATCAACGCAAATTATATTCTGAAAGATACAAGAAATACAATAATATTGACAAAGTTCATTTGATAGATCAAGAGATTATATTCTCACAAGACGGTAAAAAGATTACCGTCAATTCACACGTAAAGGTCCAAAACCGGAATCACCAGGAGATCGACAAAATCGTGTTCTACTTGAACCCATCCCTGCAAGTTGAAAAATTAACCCGCCAAGGAGAAGAAATTCCCTATAAAAGAGATGCGCAAGTTATTATTGCGGAACACAAACTCCGCCCGTACGAGAGCCTTGAACTGGATATCACGTATAACGGTTCCATCGACGAGAATATCTGCTACCTGGACATCACGGACGAAGAATATTACGACACGCAAACCGGAAGTAGCATTCTCCGTTTCGGGAAAAGATACGCTTTCGTGCAGGATAAATTTACCCTGCTGACCCCGGAATGCCTGTGGTACCCCTCTACCTTTCCACCGGTAAACCCGGAAGCTCCTTATAATATCCGGAAAAACTTCTCGAATTACACTCTAAAAGTGATTCATCCCGATGACCGGACGATTCTTTCACAAGGGACACCTTTCCAATCGGGGGACACGACAATATTCCGAAATAAAGAGCAACTGCCCGGCATCAGTTTAGCCATCGGGGACTACGAGAAGAAGAGTATCGTGGTTGATTCCGTGCAGATCGAATTATACAATTTTAAGGGTCACGATTTCTATTCTGAAGTTTTTCCTAACATTTCGGACACGTTAGCCGGATTCCTTCAGGATGTGAAATCCGAATACGAGTTGAGAAAAGGCCGTAAATACCCGTATCAGAAATTTATCATGGCAGAAACGCCTATTTCTTACACGGGTTACGTACGAAATTGGAAAGGGAACAGCGAGCAGGCGCAACCGGAGATGGTTTTCCTTCCGGAATTTGCCACGACCCTGCCTAGCAGTAATTTCAAATTTGCCAAGAAAAGAATGGCCAACTGGGGACGACGTGATCCCCAGGGAGCGATGGAAGAAATTGACGTGGAAATGAACGTTATACGGGATTTTGTCCGCCGGGTTCTTCTCTCGGAGGAAACGTTTCAAGAAGAGGGAAATACATTCGTGAATATGTTCTCTGGCGAATGGTCCGGGACATCCAAGCTGAACAAGTACGATTTATCGTCCATGTATTTTAATTACGCGGGTTCTATTTATTCCCAGAATTTCCCGATCATAGACATCGTGATGAACACCATGCTAAAACAGGAAGAAAGCGATCAGGGAAGACATTTCTTCCGGATGTTCAACGGGATGGGCGATGACCAACGAGCCGCCGCTTATCTGAACGGGAAAAGTTTTGAACAAGCCGTACTTGATAACACGCTTTCGACAGAGGTGTTCTACGAAATGATGAAACTAAAGGGCGTTTACCTAAGGAACTATATAAACTCACGCCTTTCATCAAACGAGTTCAAGGAATTCATGGCTGAATTCACGAAAAAATACCAGTTTCAAGAAGTTAATTTCACTCGCCTGAACAGTGAGTTTATCCGTAAATTCCATTTCAATTTAATGGATTTCATCCCGAACTGGTACACGATAAACAGCACGCCTCGTTTTATCGTGAAAGGGGTGGATGCCGATCAAGTAGAAGTCGGGGATTACACGAAATATATCGTGAAGTTCCAAGTGTACAACCCCACGAATGTAGAAGGCGTGATTTCCGTCAACGTGGAAGAAGGAGGCGGAATGTTCCCCGGCGGCCCGCGGGGAAGAAGAGGACGGGCCGCTCAAATGGAGTCCAAACCAGCGAAAAATTACATTATAGAACCGCAGAAATACAAAGAGATTCGTATTTTATGTGACGAACGTCCGAGTAACCTCACGATTAACACGAATATCTCGCAGAATCTACCCAGTACGATCATGCAGAATTTCGCCAAAGTGACCACCACGACGACCGACACGGTAACAGGAATATTCGACGCAAATGCCACCCTTTTCACGTTTAACCCGAAAGAGATCACGGTTGACAACGAAGATCCCGGATTCCGGATAATCGAATCCAATCAAAAGAACAAGCTACAATCCTTCTTCAAGAAGGAGAGCGAAGATAAATACAAGAACTTAAACTTCTGGATGCCCCCCAGTAAATGGACAGCTACTATCGGGGCAAATTATTACGGGGACTATATCAATAGTGCCGTGTACAAGAAATCCGGAAGCGGTAGTAACAAGACGGAATGGACAACCCAGATACAAATTCCAGGATTCTACGAGGTATTCGTGTACTCGTCTGATCTTCCCATGATGGGACATCGCTGGGGAAGGAATGAAGAGAAAAAAATGCAATATTACACGGTAAAACATGATGACGGAGAAGAGGAAATTTCAGTCGAGACGGGCCGGGGACGGCAAGGATGGAGAACGCTGGGTTCTTTCTACTTCTCGAAAGGAGAGGCCAAGATTACCTTAAGCGACAAGGGATCGGAATCGAACCAAATTATCTTTGCCGATGCGGTAAAATGGGTGTACACGAACAATAACAAATAAAAATAACAACAACATATTATGAAAAAGATCGCGTCAATATCGTTGATTATTTCGGGAATACTCATGCTTTGTTCCGGATCAACGTTTGCTCAGGAAATTTTGACGTTGGAAAAGGCTCTGGAGATCGCTTATCAGCAAAGTCCTTCCATCATTCAAAGTAAAATGAGTCTGGAACAAAGTGAGCTGGCCCTGATTCAGCAAAAAGCCTCGTTAAAATCACAATTCAGTTTGAACCTGAGCCCGTTTCAATACACCAGAAGCACGTCGTTTGACGATTACAATACACAATGGTATACCCGAAAATCCATGAGTTCCGGCCTGGACTTCAGGATCAGTCAACCGATCAAGTGGACGGACGGAACGCTTACACTTAGCAACTCGTTTAACTGGCAAGATGACGATAACCAATCTTTCGGAGCCAAGAGTACCTCTTTTTCAAATAATCTTAGCTTAAACCTGGAGCAACCGATCTTTACCTACAACAAGACCAAGATGCAATTGAAAAGGCTGGAATTCAACCTTGAAAAAGCAAAAATACAATACGCTCTAGCCCAACTGAACATCGAGAAGAACGTGACCGCAGCATTTTATGGCGTTTACCAGTCTTATAAAAGACTCGTTACGGCTCGGGAAGCTTTCCAGAGTCAAAAAGAAAATTACGAGTTAATCAAAAATAAAGTGGAACAACATTTGATCGCCCAGGAAGAACTCTTCCAGGCGGAAGTAACCTTAGCCACGAACGAGAATTCTCTCGCCGACACGGAAACTAGTTACGAGAATACCAAAGATCAATTCAAGCAAACTTTGGGGTTACCCTTGGATATAGACATCAGCATATTACCCAACATCCAGATTGATTCGGTTCACGTGGATGTGAATCAAGCCGTTAAATACGCCTTGACTCAACGTATGGAAATCCGCCAACAACAGATTGCCATTGAAGAAGGTATTTTTAGCTTGATCGAGGCAAAGGATAATAACAAGTTTAAAGGTAGTATCTCCGCCAGAGTAGGTTTGATGGGCCAAGGTGATAAATTCAACGGAGCTTTCTCGAAACCGGATGACAACGAAACGATCGGGGTTACCTTAACCGTTCCTATCTGGGACTGGGGGGCAAGAAAGGCAAGTATTCGCAGTACGGAATTATCCAACGAAAACACGGAGATCAGCAACGAGGAAGAAAGAAAATCCATCATGCTCGAAGTACGTCAGATTTGTCGAGAGTTACCCAAATTATTACGCCAGATCGAAATCGCCCGCCAGACAGTCAGAAACGCAGAGCGCACGTACGACATCAACGTCGAGAAATATCGTAGCGGAACCCTTACCGGTATGGAACTGAAAAACCAACAGACCCAGTTAACTGACGCAAAAAACTCATTGACGGATGCCATCATTTCATACAAATTGAAATTACTGGATCTGAAAATTCAAACCCTGTGGGATTACCAGAATAACAGGTCTTATTTACCGGTTGATTTATTGAAATAAACCCTAACACAAAATATAAAACAAAAACGCTATGATCAACAAATCTATAAAATATATCGGGGTGATTCTACTGGCTTACACCTTGAACGCTTGTAACGAGCAACGAATGAGTTCTTCTTCAGAGACAACCACGCCTGTTTGGCTTGCCGAAGTCGGGAAACGTGATGTTCGGGAATTGACCACCACAACAGGAACAGCCAAAGCAGCCAAAACGGTGGAAGTGAAATCCGAGACAAACGGTAAATACGAGCTGATGATCAACCCCAAGACCAAGCGTCCCTACAAGCTGGGAGACATTGTCGAGGAAGGGGCCGTGATTATCAAGCTGAATAATAAAGAACATGAAAATTAAATTCTTCTTTCATATTTGTTATTAAATCATGTACATGTAAAGTTGTTCCTCCTATATTTTTCTTTTCGGCTTCTTTGAAATCATGTATTACGATTAATACATTTTTCTTAGGATGTGAATTAATGGCATAGCGGATATTTAACTGTATATCTGAAATTGGATTTTGTTGTACAAAGGACTCTGTGTTTTCAACACATGAAGGATATCTACTTTTTAATATTTGTAGGTGAGAATTTATTAGCTCTGTTTTTTCTTGAGAAAATGACTGGGTTCCTTTATGATAGATGTATGTGTTGTCACATAGTAGATGTCTATATCCAGCTTGTAGACATCTGTACGAAAAATCATTTTCTTCACCGTAGCCTTTTCCAAAAGTTTTTTCGTCGAAGAGACCAATGTTGTTTATGGCTTCTCGTTTAATATACATACAAAATCCATTTGCAGTAGGAATTTCAGGGAATAGGTTCATGCTGCATCTTTCAACAATTC
>ERZ857951.3439-NODE-3439-length-11928-cov-7.591342_pt1 | contig 11928 bp, 8 predicted proteins | sample MGYA00519759_ERZ857951 | MGnify/ENA primary metagenome ERZ857951 (study PRJEB31778, sample SAMEA3449377) | human gut metagenome | biome: human gut; feature: human-associated habitat; material: faeces | place: United Kingdom | collected 2010/2012 ... | reverse complement strand
ACCTCGCGTCCTTTTCTTACTAATTGCTGAATTGTAGGCATTTTAATTGTTTTTAATTATATATTATTGTTATATTAATTTCGTAGCTATACACTTTTGGGCTGCAAAAATACGAATAATATTTGAATAATCAATGCACTACAAGTTTTTTTTTGATTTTAGGCCTCCCCTTTGAGATTCGTCATAGGTGGAATTGATTGTTCATCCAACAATCTGATGGAGCCAAATGTACGTTCATATTTACCTATATTTTCTTCCAAAGCACGCAATAATCTCTTTGCATGTTCCGGAGCCAGTACAATACGAGACTTCACACTAGCTTTAGGCATTCCCGGCATTACACGCACAAAATCTACTATAAATTCAGAACTGGAATGTGTGATCACAGCTAAATTAGCATACGTACCTTGCGCAACATCTTCTTTCAGTTCTATTTGTAACTGATTATTCATTTCTCTGTTTTCCATTTTCGTTTTACGATTAAGCTTTTGAGTATTCAAAGGTAAGAATAATATTTTATTCCAAAAACAAAAGAGGAGACATCCTATACAAGATATCTCCTCTTTCCTATTTAATAATCAACTGACTGTATTTATTACATCTTATTCTTCAACATCCATTGAATTGTAATCCAATACTGTCTTCTTATTAGCAAGGATACGGTCATACTCTTCTTTGGAGCCAACAATAATCTTTTCAAACTCACGCTGACCAGTACCTGCGGGTATCAAATGACCACAAATAACGTTCTCCTTCATACCTTCCAATTTATCAACCTTACCGTTGATAGCAGCCTCGTTCAAGACCTTAGTAGTCTCCTGGAATGAAGCAGCAGACATAAAGCTTGAAGTTTGCAGAGCTGCACGCGTAATACCCTGAAGAATCTGAGTAGAAGTTGCAGGGACAGCATCACGTACTTCAACAGGTTTTAAGTCGCGACGTTTCAACATACTGTTTTCATCACGCAACTTACGGGCGGTTACAATCTGACCTGGTTGCAGATTCTGGGAATCACCAGCATCAACCACAACTTTCTTGCCCCAGATACGATCGTTTTCTTCCATGAACTCCAACTTGTCCACTACCTGTTGTTCCAAGAAGCGTGTATCGCCAGGCTCATCAATTTGAACTTTACGCATCATCTGACGAACAATGATCTCAAAGTGTTTATCATTAATCTTCACACCCTGCAAACGGTATACATCCTGCACTTCGTTCACGATATATTCCTGCACAGCCGTAGGCCCCTTAATAGCAAGAATATCAGCTGGAGTTATAGCACCATCAGACAACGGAGTACCGGCTCGCACATAGTCATTCTCTTGAACCAGAATCTGTTTAGATAACGGTACCAGATACTTCTTAACCTCACCAGTTTTAGAAGTCACAACAATTTCGCGGTTACCACGCTTCACCTTACCCATTGTAACCTCGCCATCGATTTCAGAAACAACAGCAGGATTAGACGGATTACGAGCTTCGAACAACTCAGTTACACGCGGAAGACCACCCGTGATATCACCGGCTTTACCAACGGCACGAGGTATCTTCACAATAACCTCACCAGCTTTCACTTTTTGTCCGTTTTCCACTACTACGTGACCACCCACAGGGAGATTATACGTACGAATCAGTTCGCCATCCTCTGTCATGATATGAGCAGTCGGAACTTTCGTCTTATCCTTGGACTCAATAATGATGATTTCACGCAAACCGGTAGACTCGTCAGACTCTACTTTATAAGTAATATTTTCAATTACGCCTTCAAACTCAATCTTACCTGTAGCTTCCGTTATAATAACAGCGTTAAACGGATCCCAACGGGCAATCATTTTACCTTTTTCTACGACTTCGCCATCAGCAGCATAAAGTGTAGAACCATAAGGCACATTATGAGTAGAAAGAACAATCCCAGTATTTACATCTACAAAACGTACTTCAGCCAAACGGCCTACCACTACTTTTGCAGGTTCACCAGCTTCATCCACAACATCTACAGTACGAAGTTCTTCGAATTCCAGACGCGCCGGATTCTTAGCCATGATACTTGCATTAGCTGCAATATTAGCAGCCGTACCACCGGCATGGAAAGTACGCAACGTCAACTGTGTACCCGGCTCACCGATAGACTGTGCAGCAATTACACCAACAGCCTCACCTCTCTGAACCATCTGACTTGTTGCAAGGTTACGTCCATAACATTTCGCACAAACACCCTTCTTCGATTCACAAGTTAATACCGAACGTATTTCAACACTTTCTATCGGAGAATCCTGTATCTTCTTAGCTACTTCTTCTGTTATTTCTTCACCACCGGCAACCAACAATTCACCTGTTGTAGGATGAACAATATCATGTACAGATACACGACCAAGGATGCGTTCATACAGCGTAGCAATGATTTCATCATTATTTTTCAAGTCTGTACAAACCAACCCACGGAGTGTGCCGCAGTCTTCTTCATTAATAATCACATCATGAGATACGTCAACCAGACGACGAGTTAAATATCCGGCATCAGCCGTCTTCAACGCTGTATCCGCCAAACCTTTACGGGCACCATGGGTAGAGATAAAGTACTCCAACACCGAAAGCCCCTCTTTAAAGTTTGAAAGAATCGGGTTTTCAATAATCTGTCCACCTTCTGCACCTGCCTTCTGCGGTTTTGCCATCAAACCACGCATACCAGACAACTGACGGATCTGCTCTTTAGAACCACGGGCACCAGAATCCAGCATCATATATACAGCATTGAATCCTTGGTCATCACTCGAAATGGTCTTCATCAATATATTAGACAACTCAGAGTTAACATGTGTCCAAATATCAATTACCTGATTATAACGTTCATTGTTAGTAATGAAACCCATGTTATAGTTGTTGATAACTTGCTCAACTTCATCATAACCTTTCTGTACCAATGCCTCTTTTTGTTCCGGGATGATAATATCACCCAAGTTAAATGACAAACCACCCTTAAAGGCCATTTGATAACCTAAATTCTTGATGCCATCAAGGAAATCAGCTGCTTTAGCCACACCACATACCTTAATTACATCACTAATAATATCACGAAGTGATTTTTTAGAAATAATGGTATTGATATAACCAGCTTCAGGGGGAACAATTTCGTTAACAATTACACGACCTACTGAAGTGTCATGCATCATTACATCAACAACATTCCCATTCTCGTCTACATCCTTCACAACAACGCTGATCGGAGCATGAATATCAACCTTACCCTCATTGTAAGCAATCAAAGCTTCTTCCGGACCATAGAATATCAAGCCTTCGCCTTTTGCCCCCTTACGTAATTTAGTAATGTAGTACAAACCAAGAACCATATCCTGAGAAGGCACAGTAATAGGAGCACCATTTGCCGGATTCAAAATATTATGAGATTGAAGCATCAACATCTGAGCCTCCAAAACAGCTTCATTACTCAACGGCAAGTGAACAGCCATCTGGTCACCATCAAAGTCAGCATTGAAAGCCGTACATGCCAACGGGTGCAACTGAATAGCTTTTCCTTCAATCATCTTAGGCTGGAATGCCTGAATACCCAAACGGTGCAATGTCGGCGCACGATTCAACAGTACTGGATGACCTTTCATTACATGTTCCAGAATATCCCAGATAACAGCTTCTTTGCGATCTACAATCTTCTTGGCACTCTTCACGGTCTTTACAATACCACGTTCAATCAACTTACGTATAATGAACGGTTTGTACAGTTCAGCTGCCATCAATTTAGGAATACCACATTCCCCCATTTTCAGTTCCGGACCTACAACGATAACCGAACGCGCAGAGTAGTCAACACGTTTACCCAACAAGTTCTGACGGAAACGTCCCTGCTTACCTTTCAAACTATCGGAAAGAGATTTCAAAGGACGGTTAGCATCCGTTTTTACTGCACTAGACTTACGTGAATTGTCGAACAACGAGTCAACCGCTTCCTGTAACATACGCTTTTCATTACGCAAAATTACTTCAGGAGCCTTTATCTCAATCAGTCTTTTCAGACGATTGTTACGAATAATTACGCGGCGATAAAGATCATTCAAGTCAGAAGTGGCAAAACGACCACCATCCAATGGAACCAACGGACGAAGTTCGGGAGGGATGACCGGTACGATACGTACAATCATCCATTCCGGCTTATTACGTCCGCGAGATGCACGGAATGATTCAACAACTTGGAGACGCTTTAAAGCCTCATTCTTACGCTGTTGAGAAGCATCGTTGCCAGCACGGTGACGCAAATCATAAGACAATGCATCCAAATCTAGACGAGCCAGCAAGTCATAAATGGCTTCGGCACCCATCCTAGCTATGAACTTATTAGGATCTGAATCTTCTAGGAATTGATTGTCTTTCGGCAACTTCTCCATCAAATCCAAATATTCTTCTTCCGAGAGCAAGTCATATTCAGCAATCTCACCAGCCATCACACCAGCCTGGATTACCACATAACGCTCATAATAAATAATAGAATCAAGTTTCTTTGTAGGCAGTCCCAGCAAATAACCAATTTTATTAGGAAGTGAACGGAAATACCAAATATGAGCTACCGGCACAACCAGCTGAATGTGTCCCATACGCTCACGACGTACTTTTTTCTCTGTCACTTCCACACCACAACGGTCGCAGACAATACCTTTATAACGGATACGTTTATATTTACCGCAATGGCATTCATAATCCTTGATAGGACCAAAAATACGTTCACAGAACAAACCGTCACGTTCAGGCTTATACGTACGATAGTTGATAGTTTCAGGCTTTAAAACTTCACCACTCGAATTCTCAAGGATTTCTTCCGGAGAAGCCAACCCAATAGAGATCTTCGAGAAATTACTCTTTATCTTGTTATCTTTTCTAAAAGCCATACTTTATTATATATAATTGAAAATTGACAATTGAATATTGAGAATTAATAGCTGGGAGCAAATAGGTCATCACCCCCAACTATTAATTTTAGATTTATTCCAGGTTGATGCTAAGGCCCAAACCTCTCAACTCATGCAACAATACATTGAGCGATTCAGGAATACCGGGTTGCGGCATCGGTTCACCCTTCACAATTGCTTCATAAGCTTTAGAACGACCTACAACGTCATCGGATTTGATAGTCAAAATTTCCTGCAGGATGTGCGCAGCACCAAATGCTTCAAGCGCCCAAACCTCCATTTCTCCAAAACGCTGGCCACCGAATTGTGCCTTACCACCCAACGGTTGTTGAGTAATCAAAGAGTACGGACCAATAGAACGTGCGTGCATCTTATCTTCAACCATGTGCCCCAGCTTCAACATATAGGTAACACCAACCGTAGCATGTTGATCAAACGGTTCACCCGTCCCCCCATCATACAACTTTGTTTTACCATAACGTGGCAAACCAGCCTTATCAGTCCACTCATTCAAGTCATCCAATGTAGCACCGTCAAAAATAGGAGTTGCAAACTTAACACCCAGATTCTTACCAGCACGACCTAATACAGCTTCGAATATCTGACCGATGTTCATACGAGAAGGCACACCCAACGGATTCAATACGATATCTACCGGAGTACCATCAGCGAGGAATGGCATATCTTCCTGACGAACAACGCGGGAAACAATACCCTTGTTACCGTGACGACCTGCCATCTTATCACCTACACCAATCTTACGTTTCTTAGCAATATATACTTTAGCCATCTGAATGATACCAGCCGGAAGTTCATCACCGATAGTGATAGCAAACTTCTTACGCTTCAATTCAGCATCCAGCTCTTTGTATTTCTTGATAAAGTTCATAACCAGATCACGAACCATACCATTAGTATGGTCATCACTAGTCCAGTTACTCAGCTGAATAGAAGTAAAGTCAAGTGAATCAAAATCAGAAGCACTGAACTTAGATCCCTTAGCAATAACTTCTGCTCCTAAGTAGTCTTTCACACCCTGAGAAACCTTGCCTTCAGTCAAAGTCATCAGTTTCTTAACCAGAATACGCTTCAAGTCTGCAACCTTTGATTCAAACTCATCGTCAATCTTAGGCAACAATGCTTTATCCGCCAGTTTAGAGCTACGGTTCTTGATTACACGTGAGAAAAGTTTCTTATCAATAACAACACCTTTCAAAGAAGGAGAAGCTTTTAAAGAAGCATCTTTCACATCACCTGCCTTATCACCGAAGATAGCACGAAGTAGTTTTTCTTCCGGAGAAGGATCAGATTCACCTTTCGGAGTAATCTTACCGATCATGATATCACCCGGTTCGATACGCGCACCAATTCTTACGATACCGTTTTCATCCAGGTCTTTAGTAGCTTCCTCACTTACATTCGGAATATCAGAAGTCAATTCTTCCATACCGCGCTTCGTTTCACGAACTTCCAGAGAGTATTCTTCTACGTGAACAGAAGTCAACAAGTCCTCGCGAACCACGCGTTCGTTCAATACGATAGCATCCTCATAGTTATATCCCTTCCATGGCATATAAGCAACCAACAGGTTTTTACCCAAAGCTAATTCACCCTTTTCGGTAGAATAACCTTCAGTCAGGATATCACCCTTCTTCACGCGCTGACCTTTGTCACAAATCGGACGCAAGTCAATTGTCATGTTCTGGTTCGTCTTACGGAACTTCGGAATTCTATATTCTTTCAAAGCAGGCTCGAAGCTTACAAATTCTTCGTCTTCTGTACGGTCATACAAAATACGGATCGTAGTAGCATCAACGAAGTCAACAACACCATCGCCTTCTGCAGTAATCTGCGTGCGAGAGTCTCTCACTAACTGACGTTCGATACCTGTACCTACAATCGGAGCTTCACTTCTCAATAAAGGAACTGCCTGGCGCATCATGTTTGATCCCATCAATGCACGGTTAGCATCATCATGTTCCAGGAACGGAATCAGTGAAGCAGCAATCGATGCAATCTGCTGAGGAGAAACGTCCATCAAATCTACTTCAGACGGTTCTACAACCGGGAAGTCAGCATCCTGACGAGATTTAACTTTATTGCGGACAAATGTACCGTCATCATTCAACGGAGCATTACCCTGTGCAATAATCTTTTCTTCTTCTTCTTCAGCAGTCAGATAAACCAGACCATTATCAGAAAGATCCACTTTTCCGTTTTCCACCTTACGGTACGGAGTTTCAATGAATCCCAGCTCATTAATTTTAGCGAATACACACAAGGAAGAAATCAAACCGATATTCGGACCTTCAGGAGTCTCAATCGGACAAAGACGACCGTAGTGTGTATAGTGAACGTCACGAACCTCAAATCCGGCACGTTCACGAGAAAGACCACCAGGCCCCAGTGCAGACATACGACGCTTGTGCGTAATTTCAGCCAACGGGTTCGTCTGGTCCATGAACTGTGACAAAGCATTTGTTCCAAAGAAAGAATTGATCACAGAAGAAATAGTCTTCGCATTGATCAAATCAATCGGAGTAAACACCTCATTATCGCGAACGTTCATACGTTCACGAACTGTACGTGACATACGAGCCAAACCAATACCGAACTGGTTATACAATTGCTCGCCAACCGTACGTACACGACGGTTGCTTAAGTGGTCGATATCATCCACGATAGCCTTCGAGTTGATCAACTCGATCAGGTACTTGATGATCTCGATAATATCTTCTTTAGTCAAGACCTTAACATCAGCGCTTGTAGTAAGGCCTAACTTCTTGTTGATTCTGTAACGTCCCACCTCACCCAGATCATAACGTTTCTCTGAGAAGAACAGGTTCGTGATAACCTCGCGTGCGCTAGCCTCATCAGCCGGTTCCGCATTTCTCAACTGTCTGTAGATATACAACACAGCTTCCTTCTCGGAGTTACTCGGGTCTTTCTGGAGCGTATTATATATGATAGCATAGTCGGACAGATTCTGGTCCTCACGATGCAACAAGATATTTTGCGTGCCTGAATCCAAGATAGCCTCGATATTGTCACTATCCAATACAGACTCACGGTCGATGATTACATCGTTACGTTCAATAGAAACCACCTCACCAGTATCCTCATCTACGAAATCCTCCACCCAAGTCTTCAAAACACGAGCGGCCAGCTTACGTCCGATAAACTTCTTCAGGTTTGCTTTCGTTACCTTCACCTCTTCCGCAAGGTTGAAGATTTCAAGAATATCTCTATCGCTTTCAAAACCAATAGCTCTCAAAAGAGTAGTTACAGGCAATTTCTTTTTACGGTCGATGTAAGCGTACATCACATTGTTGATGTCCGTAGCGAACTCGATCCATGACCCCTTGAACGGGATAATACGTGCGGAGTACAACTTCGTTCCGTTTGCGTGCGTGCTTTGTCCGAAGAATACGCCCGGAGAACGGTGCAGCTGAGACACGACAACACGCTCGGCGCCGTTGATCACGAAAGTACCTCTGTCCGTCATATACGGGATCGGACCTAAGTATACATCTTGGATCACCGTATCGAAGTCCTCATGATCCGGGTCCGTACAGTACAGTTTTAACTTCGCTTTTAAAGGCACGCTATAGGTTAACCCGCGAGCGATACACTCATCGATACAGTAACGAGGCGGATCTATATAGTAATCTAAGAACTCCAACACAAAATTGTTACGGGTATCCGCAATCGGGAAATTCTCGGCAAATACCTTATACAATCCCTCCTTCTTTCTCTTTTCAGGAGGAGTGTCAAGTTGAAGAAAGTCTTGGAACGACTTCAATTGAACTTCGAGAAAGTCCGGATACGGGAACTGATTCTTTATCGAAGCAAAATTAACTCTTTGGTTTTCAGCTGTTGAAGACATCTAGTAAGGAATTTATTGAACTTATTGAAATTATAGACACAAAAAGGTTAAGAGTCTTCGTAGTCGGAGACTCTTAACCAAATCACCTGGAAACCAGGTTATAAATACTATTTAAGCTCAACTTCAGCTCCAGCCTCTTCCAACTGTTTCTTCAATGCCTCAGCATCAGCTTTAGCGATACCTTCCTTGATTGCACTAGGAGCACTATCTACCATATCCTTAGCCTCTTTCAAGCCAAGACCTGTTAATTCTTTAACTAACTTAACGATAGCTAATTTATTAGCACCAGCTGCTTTCAATACAACATCAAAAGAAGTCTTCTCTTCTGCAGCGGCAGCAGCACCACCAGCAGCAGGACCAGCAACAGCAACAGCTGCAGCAGCAGGTTCGATACCGTACTCTTCTTTAAGGATAGTAGCTAATTCGCTAACTTCTTTAACGGTCAAGTTTACTAATTGTTCTGCAAAAGCTTTCAAATCTGCCATTTTTGTATGATTTAAATGATTATTTATCTGTGTAATGTTTTAATGAAAAATTATCTTTCTTCCAAAGTCTTCAACAGACCATGGATAGTTTGTCCTGATGACTGAAGAGCAGAGATAACGTTCTTCGCCGGAGATTCCAACAATGCGATAACATCGGCAATAAGTTCGTTTTTGCTCTTGATATTTACTAATGCCTCAAGATTCTCAGCACCTACGTAGAAGCTTTCTTGTACGTAAGCAGCCTTCAAAGCCGGTTTAACGACTACACCTTTTTTAGCGTCCTTAGTAAAATCCTTAATCAGGCGAGCGGGAGCATTAGCGACTTGTGAGAACATCACAGCCGTATTGCCTTTCAAAGCCACGTTAAGATCAGAGAAGTCACCTTCAATGTTCTCCAACGCTTTCTTAAGCAAGTTATTCTTTACAACGACTAACTTAACCTCACGCTTGAAACACTCTCTTCTCAATTTGCTGGTTTTCTCAGCGTCCAACGCCTCGATATCCGTCAAATAGAAATTAGGATATTCCTTTAATGTTTCAGTTAATTGACCTATAACAGTTCCTTTATCTTCCTTTCTCATTGTTCAATTGTTTTTTAGTTTTCTTCAACTGATTTGGGGTCAATTTTAATACCCGCACTCATAGTACTAGAAAGATAAATACTCTTTATATACGCACCTTTAGCCGCAGTAGGTTTCAACTTGATCAAAGTTGAAATAAACTCCTTAGCATTGTCACGAATCTGTTCCGGAGTGAAAGACACCTTACCAACAGATGTGTGAACGATACCGCTCTTATCTACCTTAAAGTCGATCTTACCTTGCTTAACCTCCTTCACCGCATTTCCGATCTCATTGGTAACCGTACCACTCTTTGGGTTAGGCATCAAACCACGAGGGCCTAATACGCGACCAAGAGCACCGATCTTACCCATGATAGAAGGCATAGTGATGATAACATCAATGTCAGTCCAACCGCCTTTAATCTTATTAATATACTCATCCAATCCAACATAGTCAGCTCCAGCGGCAGTAGCTTCAGCTTCCTTGTCCGGAGTACATAATGCGAGAACCCTAACCTGCTTACCAGTTCCGTGAGGCAATGAAACCACGCCTCTCACCATTTGATTGGCCTTACGGGGGTCAACACCTAAACGGACATCAACATCTACGGATGCGTCAAACTTAGTTGTAGTAATTTCCTTCACTAAAGCTGAAGCTTCTTTCAATGTATATGCTTTCCCAGCTTCAATCTTGCCCAAAGCCAACTTTTGATTCTTTGTAAGTTTACTCATCTCAATTGAAGTTTATTAATTATTACCCGGGAATGTCCCTTTAACAGTGATACCCATACTTCTGGCTGTTCCCGCAACCATTCTCATGGCTGACTCGACAGTAAAGCAGTTTAGATCGACTAATTTGTCTTCAGCGATAGCTTTCACCTGCTCCCATGTGATCTCAGCGATCTTAGCACGGTTAGGTTGAGCGGAACCGCTCTTCTTCTTAGTAGCTTCCAACAACTGGATTGCCACAGGAGGAGTTTTAACGACAAAGTCGAAAGACTTATCGGCATAGTAAGTAATTACAACAGGTAATATCTTACCAGCCTTGTCTTGGGTCTTGGCATTAAATTGCTTGCAAAACTCCATGATGTTAATACCCTTAGAACCCAAAGCAGGTCCTACTGGGGGAGAAGGGTTTGCTGCTCCTCCTTTAATCTGCAATTTGATTTGTCCAGCAACTTCTTTAGCCATTGTTTCTAAAATTTTTTAGATATATAACATCAATAACAGAAAGGTAGCACTTTTCGTAACCAGAGTACTATTCTTTCTCAACTTGCATATAACCCAACTCAAGGGGAGTCTTGCGTCCGAAGACCTTAACCATCACCTTAAGTTTCTTTTTCTCGGCGTTGACCTCTTCGATTATACCCGTGAAACCGCTGAACGGTCCAAAAGTAATCTTCACACTCTCGCCAACATAGAACTGGATATCCAGATCCTCTTGTTGTTCCTGCAACTCGTCAACCGTACCTAAGATACGATTCACTTCCGCAGGACGTAATGGCACGGGGGTATCAGAACCACCCAAGAAACCAATCACGTTCGGAATGTTCCGCAATCGATGAGCAACCTCACCGACCAAAGCGGCCTCAACCAGTACATAACCCGGCAAGTAAGCTCTTTCTTTCATGACCTTCTTACCGTTTCGTACCGTAAAGGTTTTCTCGGTCGGAATCAAGACTTGAGATACATATTCTCCCAGATCCGTATTCTTCAGCTCAGCCTCTAGATATTCCCGTACCTTGTTCTCCTTGCCACTGATGGCACGCAGAACATAAAATTTCTTTTGGATATCAGACATACCTTAACTGATTAGAAAATTTGGTTGTAGAAGAAACGCATAACAGCCTCGAAGGCCCCGTCAACAACAAAGATCAATGCGGCGATGATAAGGGAAGCAAACATAACAACAACCGCACTATTGGAAAGCTCTGCTCTCGTAGGCCAAGAAACTTTATAAACAAGTTCGTTATAAGATTCCTTAATATAAGTAATTATCTTTTTCATCGAATCTATAGATTTTAGCACGGAAGGAGAGGCTCGAACTCCCGACACCTGGTTTTGGAGACCAGTGCTCTA
>ERZ857951.3438-NODE-3438-length-11935-cov-3.035438_pt1 | contig 11935 bp, 10 predicted proteins | sample MGYA00519759_ERZ857951 | MGnify/ENA primary metagenome ERZ857951 (study PRJEB31778, sample SAMEA3449377) | human gut metagenome | biome: human gut; feature: human-associated habitat; material: faeces | place: United Kingdom | collected 2010/2012 ... | reverse complement strand
CCTTGAGTCAGATGCTGTCGTTATCGGTTGTATCCATTGTGGCTTATGTTGTAGCAATACTGATGAAGTCAAAACCGATTTATGAAAGTCTGCTGGAGCGTCTCCTGCAAAAGCGCGGAGAGTCTGTGACGGATGAGACCGGCGAAAAGGTACTTGCGAACTTTGTTGTGAAACAGGGATCTTCGATTGAAGAAGAACTGATCCGGGATGTGAAATGGCCGGATAACTGTTTGCTTGTAGCAATACAGCGAGGTACAGATGAGATTATTCCGAAAGGAAAGACAAAACTTCAGGCAGGAGATTTGATTGTAACGATGACAGACGAACGTGATATGGGAGTCATACATGAGAAGATGGAGGCGCTTTGTCAGGAACGATTTTGAAATTTATTGATTTGGTACTTGCAATTTAAAAAATCCTGTGCTACCATAGACATAGTTTTTAAACAACAAAGCGATGAAGGAGACTCTGTTCTTGTGGAATTAACAGGAAGGAAGCACCGCCGACTGAGAGTGCATCTGAAGGAAGCAGAACAATAGGGAACACTCTGGAGCAGATCTGTTGAACGTCGGCAGGAGATTACCGGATGTAGATTATTAGGCAGATACGTAAGGCACACGTTACGTGCAAGAGATAAGTTCAAAGGCGAGCTTAATGCGGGTGGTACCGCGGATAACAAGTTTATATCCGTCCCGGAATACAAGTATGTATTCTGGGACGTTTTTTAGTACCGGAGGTTCGAAAGAATCTCTTTTTTTATTTATCAAAAAGATTTTTAGTGATAAATAAAATGGCTCTGCGAGGACGCACACTATTTTACCAAAAAGGATACCAAGGGAGGTCTGAATGATGGAATTTATGACAGGAGTAAAGAAAAAAGAGACAAAAGAAATTACAGAGTTACTTACCGGATGCGCAGAAGGAGAGGTTGTAAAAATCAATGGAGCTGTTCATGTCATTCGTGATATGGGAACCGTAGCCTTTGTGATCCTTCGTAAAAGAGAAGGACTTCTGCAGTGTGTATATGAGAAAGAAACTGCAGAATTTGATATAAAAACGATCAAAGAGGCAGCAACACTGGAAGTGACAGGTGTTTTAAAGCAGAATGAGAAAGCACCAAACGGAATCGAGATTACAATGCAGAAAGTGGAAATTTTAAGTGAGCCGGAGGCAGAGATGATGCCGCTTGCAATTTCCAAGTGGAAATTAAACACTTCTCTGGAAGCAAACTTAAACAACCGTTCCATTGCACTTCGAAATATAAGAGAGCGTGCAAAATTTAAGATTCAGGAAGGTGTCGTCAGAGGATTCCGTGATTTTCTGTACAGCGAAGGGTTTACGGAGATTCACACACCGAAGATCGGAGCGAAAAGCGCCGAGGGCGGCGCGAATTTGTTCCGGCTGGAGTATTTTCACAGACCGGCAGTGCTGCAGCAGAGCCCGCAGTTCTACAAGCAGATGATGGTGGGCGTGTTCGACCGGGTATTTGAGACCGCGCCGGTGTTCCGTGCGGAAAAGCACAATACCAAGCGTCATTTGAACGAATATACCAGCCTTGACTTTGAGATGGGATACATCGACGGATTTGAGGACATCATGGCGATGGAAACCGGATTTTTACAATATACCATGAAGCTTTTGGAGCGGGATTACGCCAAGGAATTAAAGATGCTTGGCGTGACGCTTCCGAATGTGGAGCAGATCCCAGCGGTTCGCTTTGATGAGGCGAAACAGAAAGTGGCGGAAAAATATCACCGCCAGATTAGAAATCCTTACGATCTTGAGCCGGAAGAGGAAGCGCTGATCGGACAGTATTATAAGGAAGAATGTGGTGCGGATTTTGTGTTTGTGACACATTACCCGTCGAAAAAACGTCCGTTTTATGCGATGGACGATCCCGCAGATCCGACATACACGCTGAGCTTTGACCTGTTGTATCACGGACTGGAGATCACGACAGGCGGTCAGAGAATCCACGATTATCAGATGTTGCTGGATAAGATCGAGAAGCGCGGCATGACGACCGAGGGCATGGAACAGTATCTGGCGGTATTCAAATACGGCATGCCGCCGCACGGCGGACTGGGAATCGGACTTGAGCGCCTGACCATGAAGCTGGTCGGCGAGGACAATGTCCGCGAGACAACCCTGTTCCCAAGGGATTTAAGCCGCCTGGAACCATAAAAAGCAACAAAGCGGCTTAAATCCCTTTTAGATTCTAAGCCGCCTGGAACCGTAGACAAGACCCAAAGAACAAAACGGCTTAAAATAACAGCAGGAAAAGGAACCACACATGAACATAGAAGAACAGATTGCAGACTACAAGCCGTACAATGAGCAGGAAGCACACGATCAGGCAGTGATGCGGCAGCTTCTTGCCACACAGCCGGATTTATTTACAAGAGAGAATCAGGTGGCGCATATGACAGCGTCATCGTGGCTGTTGAACGCCACGCACGATAAGGTGCTGATGATCTATCATAACATTTATCACTCGTGGGCGTGGACGGGCGGTCATGCGGACGGAGACAGAGACCTTCTGGCGGTTGCGAAGCGCGAGGCGATGGAGGAGACCGGTGTGACAGAGATACGGGCGATTTCGGAAGATATCTTTTCACTTGAGATTCTGACGGTCGACGGGCATGAAAAGCGTGGAGTCTACGTGCCGTCGCATCTGCATCTGAATGTGTCGTATCTTCTGGAGGCGGATGAAGAGGAAGTGCTTCGCATCAAGCCGGACGAGAACAGCGGTGTGCGGTGGTTTTTCCTGGAGGAGGCGCTCGCGGCGTGCAGTGAACCGTGGATGATTGAGAGAGTATACAAAAAGCTGAATGCAAAAGTGCGGGAGCGTTTCGGCGGGACGTACGGGATGCAGAGAGGAGAATGACAGTGAAAGATTTGGGAACAAAACGGCTTGAGACAGAGCGGCTGATTTTGAGACGTTTTACATTAGAAGATGCAGAAAAAATGTATGAGAACTGGGCGGGCGATCCTGAGGTCACAAAGTTTCTGACCTGGCCGACACACGAGAGCGCAGAGATCAGCAGACAGATATTAAAAGAGTGGGTAGCGGCCTATGACAATCCGGAGGTATACCAGTGGTGTATCGAGGAAAAGGAGAGCGGAGAGCCGGTCGGCAGTATCGCTGTCGTGAGCCGCAATGAAAAGGCACAGTCCTGCGAGATCGGTTATTGCATCAGCAGGAGCCGCTGGCACAAAGGCATTACCACGGAGGCACTTGCCGAGGTCATGCGCTATCTGTTTGAGGAGGTCGGCGTACTGCGGCTGGAGTCCAGACATGATCCGAAGAATCCGTATTCCGGAGAGGTCATGAAAAAATGCGGCATGCACTACGAGGGTACGAGAATCCGTGCAGACTGGAACAATACCGGTATCTGTGACTGCGCATTGTACGGCATGGTGACATACGTGGGTGTCGGGAATGCGGCACAGACGACAGATAGCGTGCAGTTGAATGGAACTGCAGGATGGGCAGCGGACGGTGCAGAGGCGAAAGGGGAGAAGCAGGGAGCGCAGACAGAGCGCACACCGAAGAACGTGATTTCCGATGAGACGATCGAGTACGTCGGAATCCTTGCGAAGCTGGAGCTTGACGACGAGGAAAAAGAGCGGGCGAAGAAAGATATGGGGGAGATGCTCGATTACATTGACAAACTCAATGAACTGGACACGGAGGGCGTGGAACCGATGTCGCATGTATTCCCGGTGAATAATGTATTCCGGGAGGATGTGGTGACAAATGGCGACGGAAGTGTGGACACACTTGCGAACGCTCCGGTGAAAAAAGACGGCGGCTTTAAGGTTCCGAAGACGATTTCATAGGGCAGGGCATGAGAGAGCGTGCATGCGCATGAAAGAGGGAAAGTGAGGAAAACAGATGAGTTTGATGAGTTTGACTGCCGTGGAACTCGGCAGAAAGATAAAAGAAAAAGAAGTGACCGTCGAGGAGGCAGTGACGGCGGCTTTAGATGCGATTGAGAAGCGTGAGGCACAGGTGCACAGCTTTGTGACGGTCGATAGAGAGGGTGCATTAAAGCGTGTCAAGGAAGTGCAGGCGAAGATTGATGCGGGAGAACTGACCGGACCGCTTGCGGGTGTGCCGGTAGCGATCAAGGACAACATGTGCACGAAGGGGCTGCTTACGACTTGTTCTTCCAAAATTTTATACAATTTCGTCCCGACCTACACAGCGGAGGCTGTCCTTAATCTGGAAAAGGCAGGAGCGGTCATCCTCGGCAAGACGAACATGGATGAGTTTGCCATGGGAAGCACGACCGAGACTTCGGCGTACGGCGTGACAAAAAATCCATGGAATACCGGGCATGTGCCGGGCGGTTCGTCAGGCGGTTCCTGCGCGGCGGTTGCAGCGGAAGAGTGCAGCTATGCGCTCGGTTCCGACACCGGCGGCTCGATCCGGCAGCCGAGCTCCTTCTGCGGCGTGACCGGCATCAAGCCGACTTACGGAACGGTATCCCGGTACGGACTGATTGCCTACGGCTCCTCCCTGGATCAGATCGGACCGATCGCCAAGGATGTGACCGACTGTGCGACAATCTTAGAGGCGATCGCATCACATGACGTCAAAGATTCCACATCGGTGCAGCGCGAGGACTATGATTTTACAACGGCGCTTGTGGATGATGTGCGTGGGATGAAGATCGGTATCCCGAGAGACTATTTCGGCGACGGACTGGACCCGGAGGTAAAGGCGGCGGTCCTTGGCGCGGCAAAGAAGCTGGAGGAGAAAGGTGCGATCGTGGAGGAGTTTGATTTAAGTCTGGTCGAGTATGCAATCCCGGCTTACTATGTCATCGCCTGCGCGGAGGCGAGTTCCAACCTGGCACGTTTTGACGGGGTCAAATACGGTTATCGCACAGAGCAGTATGACGGGCTTCACAATATGTACAAAAAGACCCGCTCCGAAGGATTCGGCGCGGAAGCGAAGCGCCGTATCATGCTGGGATCTTTCGTGCTGAGCAGCGGTTACTATGATGCCTACTACTTAAAGGCACTCCGCACGAAGGCGTTGATCAAGCAGGCGTTTGACAAGGCATTTGAAAAATATGACGTGATCCTGGGACCGGCGGCACCGACGACGGCACCGAAGCTTGGCGAGTCCTTGAGCGATCCGCTGAAAATGTATCTGGGCGACATCTATACGATTTCCGTGAACCTTGCGGGACTTCCGGGAATTACGCTTCCATGCGGAACGGATCAGAGCGGACTCCCGATCGGTTTACAGCTCATCGGCGATTGCTTCGCGGAGAAAAAAATCATCCGCGCAGCATACACTTACGAGCAGACCAGAAGCTACGAACACAGTCCGTTGGCACGATGACAGTGGGAGGATGAGATAGATGAGCAAAACATACGAAACCGTAATCGGACTGGAAGTCCATGTAGAATTAGCGACAAAGACAAAAATTTTCTGCGGGTGCTCGACAGCCTTTGGCGGAGCGCCCAACAGCCACACCTGCCCGGTGTGCACCGGCATGCCGGGATCCCTTCCGGTATTGAACAAGCAGGTGGTGGAATATGCGATGGCAGTTGGACTTGCGACGAATTGCACGATCACCCAGTATTGTAAATTTGACCGCAAGAACTATTTTTACCCGGATAATCCGCAGAACTATCAGATTTCCCAGCTGTATCTGCCGATCTGCCGCAACGGCGGCGTGGAGATCGAGACGGCTGCCGGCAAAAAGACGATCGGCATCCACGAGATCCATATGGAGGAAGATGCGGGAAAACTGGTGCACGACGAGTGGGAGGACGTGTCCATCGTGGATTACAACCGTTCCGGCGTTCCGCTGATCGAGATCGTGTCGGAACCGGATATGCGCTCCGCGGAGGAGGTCATTGCCTATCTGGAAAAATTGAGGCTGATCATCCAGTATCTTGGCGCATCGGACTGCAAATTAAACGAAGGTTCCATGCGTGCCGACGTCAACCTGTCCGTCAGGGAGGCGGGAGCCGCTGAGTTTGGAACACGTACCGAGATGAAGAACCTGAACTCTTTCAAGGCGATCGCGAGAGCCATCGAAGGCGAGCGCGCCCGCCAGATCGAATTGATCGAGGAGGGGAAAAAGGTCATCCAGGAGACCCGCCGCTGGGATGACAACAAGGAATCCTCCCACGCGATGCGATCCAAGGAGGACACACAGGACTACCGTTATTTCCCGGAGCCGGATCTGGTTCCGGTGGTCATCAGCGACGAGTGGATTGAGCGCGTGAAGGCACGCCAGCCGGAGATGCGGGATGAGAAGCTGATCCGCTATCAGGATGAGTTCGGTCTGCCAAAATACGATGCGGAGATCCTGACCGGAGACAAATCATTTGCAGATCTGTTTGAGGCAGCGGCCGCGATCTGCGGAAAGCCGAAAAAAGTCTCCAACTGGATCATGACGGAGACAATCCGCCTGTTAAAAGAAAATGAAATGGATCCGGATCAGATCCGCTTTTCACCGGAACATCTTGCAAAGCTGGTGGATCTTGCGGATGCCGGTTCCGTCACCAACACCGTGGCAAAGGAAGTCTTCGAGAAAGTCTTTAAAGAGGACATTGATCCGGAAGCCTATGTGAAGGAAAAGGGGCTTTTGACAGTCAATGACGAGGGAGCACTCCGTGAGACGGTGGCGAAAGTCATTGCGGAGAATCCGCAGTCGGTGGAGGATTACCACAATGGAAAAGAAAAAGCGATCGGCTTTCTGGTCGGACAGACGATGAAAGCGATGAAGGGAAAGGCAAATCCTGCACTGGTGAACCAGATCTTAAAAGAATTGCTGTAAGCGGTCAGTGTCTTTTGTAGTGATAAGCAGTACTATTAGAAATAGATACCTGAAAGTTCTAGATAACCATACGGCGGCAAATTTTTGAAGCAAAATTCACGTATTTCTTCCATGCGGCGGCTGGTATTCCATTCCGTGTCTCTTCCACGTTTGGACTCTCCCCGGAGTGTGCCCGACAAGCCACAGACAATGAGCGGACTTTCTGGTGTCCCTAATGGCACTGCTTCACAGACAATATAAAACCGCGCGAACCGAAACTCGTTGGCATCTGCAATTGAAAATACGGCAGATGCCAATTCAAACATCGGCTTCGCGCGGTTATGTTTTGTTCAGCAGTGCTATAAGGGACACGCACAAAAGTCCTAAAATTGTCTGCTGGTTTGCGGACACAGCCCGTGGAGTGCTCCAAACTTGGAAAGACACGGATCATCATGAATGCCAGCCTTCGCATGGTTAGAAATACCGGATTTTGCGTTTGAATTTGCCGCCGTATGGTTATTCCGGAACTTTCTGTTCTCAGTTCTTCCTGTAATACTGCTTATCCCTTCAAAAGGCACAGCCGGTTTATCTGCGGTTTGGATTCCGGTATTTTTCTTCGCAGTATTTGCAGCGGTAGACTTCCTTTTCTTCATCGGTCAGGAGGAAGATCTGGTCAAGCTCCTGCTCGATGGAAGTGATACAGCGCGGATTCCTGCAGGTGATGACATTCTTGACCTGCTTTGGAAGATGCAGCTCCTTTTTCTCATAGATCTTGTCGTCCTTGATGACGTTGACTGTGATATTGTGATCGATGAAGCCGAGGATGTCGAGATCCAGCGCTTCGACCGGGCATTCCACCTTCAAGATATCCTTCTTGCCCATTTTGCTGCTCTTTGCATTCTTGATAATCGCAACTGTGCAGTCAAGCTCGTCGAGCTTCAGGTCGTGGTAGATCTGCAGGCTCATACCGGCTTTGATATGGTCTAATACAAAACCCTCGTGGATTCCACTGATATTTAACATGTATCTGTCCTTTCTGCCGATTTTATTTAATCGACCCTGATGTCTAAGAGTGTTAGGATCAGCGCCATGCGGACATAGACGCCGTACTGTGCCTGCCTGAAGTAGGCAGCTCTCGGGTCATCGTCGACCTCAACGGAGATCTCGTTGACTCTCGGAAGCGGATGAAGCACCAGCATATCATCCTTGGCGAGATCCATCTTCGCTTTGGTCAGAATGTAGAAATTCTTTAAGCGGACGTAGTCTTCCTCGTTGAAGAAGCGTTCCTTCTGTACACGGGTCATGTATAAAACATCCAGATCCGGCATGGCGTCTTCCAGACGCTCCACCTCGGTAAATGGGATATTGTTCGCTGCAAGGACGTCCTCGCGGATGTAGCTTGGAATTCTAAGCTCTTCCGGGGAGATCAGCACGAAACGGATGCCCGGATAGCGGATCAGCGCAGAGATTAAAGAATGTACGGTGCGTCCGAACTTTAAGTCGCCGCAGAGTCCGATCGTGAGATTGCCAAGGCGTCCTTTTAAAGAACGGATGGTTAACAGATCGGTAAGAGTCTGGGTGGGATGCTGATGACCGCCGTCGCCGGCATTGATAACGGGAATTCGGGATTTCTGGGAGGCAACAAGAGGTGCACCTTCCTTTGGATGACGCATAGCACAGATATCTGCATAGCAGGAAATAATACGAATGGTATCGGAAACGCTTTCACCTTTGGCTGCCGAGCTGGAATCGGCACTGGCGAAACCTAAAACAGAACCGCCGAGATTTAACATGGCAGCTTCAAAACTTAATCTGGTACGGGTGCTTGGCTCATAAAAACAGGTTGCCAGCTTTTTCCCTTCGCATGCATGGGCATACTTCTGTGGGTACTTCTCGATATCGTTGGCAAGATCCAAAAGCTTGTCCAACTCATCGACGGAGAAGTCCAATGGGCTCATTAAATGACGCATAAAATCCTCCTTGTATTGACCGGAAACAGCAGAGTGAATCTGTCTGTCTCCAGGCATTTTTTCTATCATATAATAATCGCTCTGCGAATTCAAGGGGAAAAATATTTACGCACGAATCGCAAAATGGCGGACTTTTTGTGTGATATTTCAAAAGATGGAAGCCGTTTTCTGATATTTGGTTGCGCGAAAAAGAAAAATGAAGTAAACTACAGGTACGCAGAAAAGAATGCAAAAAGTTTCGCCTGGGGCGGGACATACAAGGAAAGGAAGAACAGACATGGCAGAAGAGACAAATTTTAGTCAGGGAGAAGCGGAGGAGGTAAAGTATCAGGAGCGCAAGCGGTTACTTTTCTTCGGACTTCCATGGACATTTACCAAATATACGATCAGTCAGGATATGATTACCGTCGATGAGGGATTGATCAAGGTGGAAGAGAATGACTGCTACATGTACAAAGTGCAGGATGTCAAGCTGACAGCCACACTGCCGGAGCGGATTTTCGGGCTGGGAACGATCATCTGCTACACCGGAGACGTGACAGACAAGGAACTTCGCCTGAGTCATATCAAGCATGCAAAGGAGATTAAGAATTATCTTCTGAAGGCATCTGAGGCGGCGCGCATCAAGAGACGCACATTAAACATGCAGGACATCGGTGCAGGCATTGCAGATGATGTGGATCTGTAGGAAAAGCCGCTGCTTTTACAGGGCGCAGGAGTGCGTGCCGGGAAAGGGCGCCATGCACGGTCTGGCTATGTGAGCCGGTTTGCGTGCACGAGAATGCGCTCAAAGAGCAGACCCGCGCCAAGCCAAAACGGGGCATAATCCAGCCGGATCAACCCATTGACATTTGCCCTGGCGCTGCTGTAGTCCCAGGGGCAGAAGTGATGCCGCCTTAAGAGAGACCCGCTTAAGTACTCGAATGAAAAAATACCCACTGTATAGATGCTGCCGCGCAGAAGTGCCGGCAGCTTTTTTATTTTTGCATAGACCGGACCGATACAGGCAGCCATACCGTAGATGGGGAACATCCACAGGGAGGTCTGACCGATCAGACGACCGTCGTGTCTTGCGAGGGAGCCTGCGGAGGTGAACAGAATTTCCATGCACCAGCCGGTCAGTCCGCAGATGAGAAAATTACGTCCGCGCATATGAGAGATTCCTCCGGTTTTCGTTTGTGTTTCAGTATTTCCGGTTCCTGACAAAATATGTACATTTTCTGAAATTAAAATGAAATAAATCGGGATAACTTGTAAAACCTTAAGATCTGGCATATAATAAAAAAAGTGAATTCGGCAGAGGATGACATGCGGCTGAATCAATTATTGAAACATCTTACATATGAACATGTGCAGGGAAGCCAGAGCCGTGAGATAACAGACATCTGTTACCATTCCGGGAATGTCAGGGAAGGCTCCCTATTTGTTTGCCTAAAAGGGCTGCATAACGACGGGCATGACTATCTGCAGGGAGCGCTGGAGGCCGGGGCGGCAGCAGTTGTGGTTGCGGCGGAGAATGTGGTTCCGCTGGACAATGATGCGCTTTTGTACACGGAACAGTTTGGTGTGCGGATCTCGGAGGTCATAGACCGGTGGCAGGTCTCCGTTGTGATTGCGGCGGATACCAGACATGCGCTCGCAGAGCTTGCGGCAGCTTTTTTTGATTATCCGGCGGCAAAGCTTCGTATGGTTGGAATCACGGGAACGAAAGGGAAGACAACGACGGCATATCTGCTTTCTGCGATTCTTCGTGAGAGCGGGCATAAGACCGGAATGATCGGAACGATCGCAATCGATACCGGAGACGGCGTTCTTCCGGCGGTACATACGACGCCGGAAGCCTACGAGATACAGAAGTATCTGGCGCAGATGGTGGACAACGGCTGTGATACCTGCGTGATGGAGGTCTCTTCCCAGGGGCTGAAGATGCAGCGGGTGGAGGGGATATTTTTTGACATCGGCATGTTCTTAAACATCGAGCCGGATCACATCGGGGAGGGCGAGCATGCTTCGTTTGCGGAATATCTGTTCTGCAAGAGCCGCCTGATGCGCCAGTGCCGGATCGGGATTGTCAATCGGGACGATCCGCACACGGAGCGCATACTACAGGGACATACCTGCAGCGTGGAGACGTTTTCCCTGCGGCATCCGGCGGATGTGACGGCGGAGAATATCCGCTTTTTTATGCAGTTGGGAGAACTTTGGGGAAGCTTTCTGGTGCGCGGGAAGACGGCGGTGTATCCGGTGAGAATGCAGCTCCCCGGAACGTTTAACGTCTACAATGCACTGGCGGCCATAAAGGCGGCAGGACACCTGGGAGCCGCGGAGAGCGACATCTGCCTTGCACTCCGCAGCGCAAAAGTCCCCGGAAGATGCGAGAATGTGAGGCGGTCCGAAAATTATGTCATTCTGATTGACTATGCACACAATGAGATGAGCTTAAAAAATCTTCTGGAAATGCTGCGGGGATTTAAGCCGCGGCGTCTTATCGTACTGTTCGGGTGCGGCGGCAACCGGTCGAAGCTCAGGCGGTCGAAGATGGGAGAGACGGCGGGACATCTGGCGGATCTTACGATACTGACTTCCGACAACCCGCGCTGGGAAGACCCGGAGGAGATTCTGGACGACATTGAGGACGGGATCCGGGGAACTGGCGGACAGTATGTGCGCATTGCGGACCGGAGGGAAGCCGTGCGGTATGCCATGGCGCAAGCCATGGAGAATGACATGCTTGTGCTTGCGGGAAAAGGGCACGAGGCATATCAGGAGATTCGCGGCGTGCGCTATCCGCTCAGTGAATACGAGCTGGTGGAGGAAGCGAGACGAAGCCCTGACATGGGGGAGAATACAGACAGAAACGAGGTGGACAGATGGCGGAATATGCGAAGGTGATTGTGGATATTTCACAGGAAAAACTGGATAAGACATTTGAGTACCGTATTCCGCCGTATCTCACACAGCGGATCACAGTCGGAATGCAGGTCTATATTCCGTTTGGCAGCCGCAGGATCACCGGCTATGTGGTCGAGCTTTCCGATGAGGCGGAGTATGACGAGGATAAGCTGAAAAATATTGCGGGGATCGTGACGGACAGTGTGCCGATCGAGTCCCATCTGATCGCGCTTGCGGGCTGGATGCGGGAACATTACGGCGGCACGATGAACCAGGCGCTAAAGA
>ERZ857951.3437-NODE-3437-length-11940-cov-2.624905_pt1 | contig 11940 bp, 12 predicted proteins | sample MGYA00519759_ERZ857951 | MGnify/ENA primary metagenome ERZ857951 (study PRJEB31778, sample SAMEA3449377) | human gut metagenome | biome: human gut; feature: human-associated habitat; material: faeces | place: United Kingdom | collected 2010/2012 ... | reverse complement strand
CTCTGCCTGTCCATGTGCGATGCAAAAGCCTTTGGTCCGTTTCTTCCTGAAGATACGGATAATGCCCGGTGTATGGATATGGCTTCAGAATTTTGGGAGACAATGAATGACCTGAAAGAAAACAGGCTGAATCTGAACGCAATTCGGACGGCACAGGGACTTGCTCCCCTGTGCCCGTCATGTTTTTGGAGGAAGGATTGCCCACATTTCAAAGGCTCCTCTCATCCTGAGTGGGAGGATACCGTCGCACAGCTTATTGAGTTGAAAGCACAGAAAAAATCGCTTGATGAGGCTATCGGTGAACTGGAAGTCCGTTTGAAGGCCGCCTACCAGCTTTCCCATACGGTGAGGGGAGAATGGATCAACACGGGAAACCATACGTTCCGGGTGATTCCTCAGAACGGGAGAGTGACATTGGATCGAAAACGTCTGGCTGAAGAGCTTAACACTTTGCTTGGTAAACAGAATGCCCAGACGCTTATGGCGAAATGCGAAAAGCAGGGGGAACCCTTTGAGAGACTCTATGCCCTGTCCTTGTGAGGTGTTGTAAAAAGGGATTGACAACTCGAACAGCATGTAGATATGTTTCTACAAAAAGAGGTGTCCCATGACCACCATGTCGAGCCGAGAGTTCAATCAGGATGCCGGAAAAGCCAAACGTCTGGCTATGCAAGGCCCTGTGTTTATTACAGACAGGGGACGTTTGGCCCATGTGCTCCTTACTATAGAAGAATATCAAAAAATCACAGCAACGCACCGCAATATGGCGGACATGTTAGGATGCCCAGAGAGCGCGGAGATTGATTTTGAGCCGACCCCCTTACAGAAGACCTTATTTGCGAATGTGGATTTATCATGATGTATCTTGTTGATACTAATGTTATTTCTGAATTGAGAAAGGCTCACAGGGCTGAACTGCGTGTCATCGAATGGGCCAGAAATATAGAACCTCAGTGCATGTATCTGTCGGTTATTTCCGTTTTGGAAATCCGAATGGGTATTCTCTCCGTACAGCGCAGAGATTTGGTTCAAGGCAATATTTTGCAGGAATGGTTTATAAAAAAGGTTATTCCCGCCTTCTCTGGAAGAATACTGAACGTGGACATGGATGTTGCCATGCGTTGCGCGGAATTGCATGTCCCCGATCCTCGTTCAGATCGAGATGCGCTTATTGCTGCAACTGCGCTTACCCACAAAATGTCTGTTGTGACCAGAAATTGTAAGGATTTTGAACCAATGGGAGTTCCCATCATTAATCCTTGGACTTGTTAAGAAAAACAGCACACAGCATGAATCATGGAAACATCCCGGCTTCTCTTCGGAAAGGCCGGGATTTTCTGTTTTTAAACCTTTTGAAAGGAGCATTGTCATGGAATCACAGACCATTCAGGAACTGGAAGCCCTCACGCCAACAGAAATGGATGCCGGACTTGTTTTCAGTGGCGTACCGACTGGCAACAAGATTTGGGGCTATCAGAATCCCTGTCTGTATACCCCTGCGATTGATCCGCATTACAGCTTTCACGAATCGGCACGGGATGCCGCCGTCTGGTTCATGAACAAACTTGATCCGCTGTATCTCTACGGTCCCACGGGTTCGGGAAAGACGAGCCTCATCAAACAGCTTGCCGCACGTTTGAACTATCCGGTGTTCGAAGTGACGGGACACGGACGTCTAGAGTTCGCGGATTTGTGCGGTCATATCTCCCTCCATGAAGGGAGTATGCGGTATGAGTATGGCCCTCTGTCTCTAGCGATGCGGTACGGGGGACTTTTCCTCATCAACGAGGTGGATTTACTCTCACCAGAGGTTGCTGTGGGGCTCAACGGCGTTCTGGGAGGTGCGCCCCTGTGTCTGCCGGAAAACGGTGGGGAGGTCATTCATCCGCATGAAATGTTCCGTATCGCCTGCACGGGCAATACCAATGGAGGAGGGGACGATACGGGTCTTTATCAGGGAACTGGCAGAATGAATCTCGCGTGGCTTGATCGTTTCATGGTGTGCGAGGTCAATTACCCGGATGCCGTAGTGGAAAAGGATTTGCTGGTGAAGCTCCATCCGGCCCTGCCTGAACACATCGTCGTCAAGATGGTGGATTTCGCCAATGAAATCAGAAAACAGTTCATAGGCGCTTCCGATTCCTACACGGATACCATCGAGGTGACGCTCTCCACGAGAACCTTGCTCCGCTGGGCTGACCTGACCCTACGCTTTCAGCCGTTGGCGCATCAGGGCATCCAGCCGTTGTCCTACGCGCTGGATCGGGCCTTGGGGTTTCGAGCTTCCCGGCCCACCCGAGCCATGCTGCATGAACTCCTCCAGCGAATGTTTCCAATGGATTGTCATCTGGGGGAGTAAAAACAGCTCCGGCAAACATGCTGGAGCAATGGCTGGCCTCAATTCTCAGACATATGGAGACGGACCCAGGCTATCTAGACACGCTTCCTCAGCTTCCGCAGGTGATTTTGAAAAACGAGGCTTCTTCACGCTTCTGGCGTGGGGAAGCCTTTTCGCATGCGCTGGAGATTCTCCGGGGATGCTCCGGGCGATCAGGCCGAAGCCTGACCATTCCTGCGGATGATTGCGTGGATGGGAACCCCGTGCAGGAGCTTCTGGAACGCTCCCTCCAAAAATTCTCTGAAGGCTATCGCATCGAACTCTTAACCTCTTTAACCAACTAACGGAGTTATCATGGATACCCCCATTCTTTCCGACATCAAGGTTCTCGACAATCTTCTCGCTCTGAATCTCAACGTCAGTCTCTGGTCCGCCCGCAAGAAGATGGTGCTGGAAGACTTCGGCGGCGCGGAACTTCCCCCTGAAGACCTTGCCTCTTTGGGAAGCAAGCGCATTGCCGATCCCGATAGCCTCAAGATATTCACCACATTAAAGGCCCGCGCCTTCAACTACCTCGACCGTCATGGCATCCGGTTCATATCCGGCTGGGCCATCCCGGAAGACAAGGCTGGGGACATCATCGACGAACTGATCCGGATCAGGGAGACGTTCCTTCACGAAAAGGAATCGTTCCTTGCCGATTACGATCAGTCCATCGAGAACTGGATCGCCAAGCACTGCAAGTGGGGAAATATCATCCGGGAATCCACGGTAGGGTCGGACTACGTTCGTTCAAGGCTGTCCTTCTCGTGGCAGCTTTACAAGGTCGCGCCGCTCACCGAACACGATAATCCCAACGCCGTATGTGAATCCGGGCTGAATGAGGAAGTGGAAGGTCTTGCCGGAACGCTGTTCAACGAAATAGCCAACTCCGCCAACGAGATATGGCAAAAGGTCTACGCCGGAAAGGATACGGTGACACACAAGGCCCTTTCCCCGCTCAGGACACTGCACCAAAAGCTCTGTGGGCTGACTTTCATCGAGCCTCACGTCGCCCCTGTCGCCAGCCTTATCCAGACCGCCATCAACAGCATCCCCGCCAAGGGCAACATCACCGGAAAGGACATCCTCCTTTTGCAGGGCGTTGTCTCCATGCTCCGTGATCCGTCCTCAATGCTGCAACACAGTCAGAGGCTCATCGAAGGGCATTCCCCTCAGGACGTCATGAACGCGCTTCTCGCCAATGACGTGTTCACCCTATGCCAACAATACGCCATCCCTGAAGAAGTCCCCTTTGTGCCCGTCTCGAAAAAACATTCCGCAAATATCCCCAACATCGGACTGTGGTGAGCCATGCTCAAGACCAAAGACATCATGTCCTGTCTGCCTTTATTGGCCTGTATTCTGGGAAAGCAATACAACATCACCGTGGAAATAGGAGGAACTACAGCCTATACGAATGGAAAAACGATCCACATTCCTTTTCTTAAAATAGATACTGATGAAATGTATATCAATATGACAAGGGGATACGTTGACCACGGTGCGACTTGTTGCTGACTAAAAAGGTCAGCCATAACCATTAGTTGTTATGAACTGATGCCTTGAAAGGTGGAATGATGGGGTAACGCCCTGAAACGCCTTCCCTGATACTCCGGCAGGCGATGGATAGTGTTATCTGTTCATGGTCTGAAGCCCGGTGAAGCCGGCTGAGAGGATGCCCTAACGTGTAATGACGAGGAACGGCGAGCCAGAGGTGGCCGAGCATCTGATAGGCCGGGGGTCTATAAAGAAGCTATGGTGAGAATGTCCAATGAGGACCGACGAACTTCCGAATGTAAGGGTCTAAACGGTTGGAAATGGCAGAAATGCTTTTGCCCCGGAACGGGGAGCAAGTGCGGGTGAGTAGAAATCGTGGTTACGAAAATCCGTATGTCGTTACAGGCGGCATTCAGCTTGCAGGCTCATAGGAAGCACCTAAGGTTTCATGCACAGATAGAGGCATCGGAACAAGGAAAGGCTGGAACATGGAGTGATAACACACAGTGAAATGGTATGCCGTATAAAACCATTATGGATTAAGGGCATTTCATCCGGCTGAGAGTGGAGACACGAGCGTCGAAGTTGCTGTAACGGCAGCGGAGCAACAGCCTCCAGTTGATTAAGGAAAATGGAAAACTATCATCAGTTCAGAGGTTCGAGTATGACTAAAAGAGGCGAAATCAATCAAGGAGGACGCCGACTCTGAGTAAAAAGAAGAAACTCCTGAAGAGACAGGTGTTACGGAACAATGAATACTACGACTTTCAAGCAGTTCTTGATAACCTCTATGCGGAAAGCTGCAATGGCAGATGTTTTCGTAATCTTATGGAACTCATCCGCAAGGAAGAGAACATCCTGTTGGCCTACAGAAATATCAAGAAAAACAAGGGAAGTCATACCAAGGGAGTTGACGGAAAGACCATCACATATCTTTCCGGCCTGCATCCTGAGGAACTGGTAACGATGGTTCGTAACAAGCTGGACAATTACTTTCCCCAACGGGTACGGCGGGTAGAAATACCCAAATTGGATGGAAGGACGCGGCCTCTCGGCATTCCTACCATCAAGGACAGATTGGTGCAGCAATGCATCCTGCAAGTTCTGGAGCCAGTCTGCGAGGCAAAGTTCTTTAAGCACAGCTATGGATTCAGACCGTTACGGTCTGCGAAACATGCTATTGCCAGAGCATACTTCCTCGCACAGGTGGCGCATCTGCATTATGTGGTTGATATCGACATCAAGGGCTTCTTTGACAATATCGACCACGGAAAGCTTCTCAAGCAGTTATGGACATTAGGCATTGAAGATAAATCCCTGCTCAGGGTCATATCGAAAATGCTCAAGGCGGAAATCGACGGCATTGGCGTTCCTGCCAAGGGAACGCCGCAGGGAGGAATTCTTTCTCCTCTGTTGGCCAACGTGGTTCTTAACGAACTGGACTGGTGGATAGCTAGCCAGTGGGAAAGGCATCCTACACGGGATACATACCAGCCTGGTAAAAAAGATGGTAGTATGAGCAGTATGTACTATGCCCTGAAAAAGACCCGGCTGAAAGAAGTCTATATAGTTCGTTACGCGGACGACTTTAAAATTTTCTGCCGACACCATAATCACGCGAAAAGAATCTTTGCCGCCGTGCAAAAATGGCTACTGGAAAGATTGAGTCTGGAAATCAGTCCGGAAAAATCGAAAATAACCAATCTCCGGAAAGGTTATTCTGAGTTTCTGGGAATCAAGATGAAAGTCCGGCCCAAGGGTAAAATGATTAGAAAAGACAGTAAGAAAGACCGTTTTGTGGCAACATCCCACTTGGCTGACAAGGCCAGGAGCAAGATATTGCATGAAGTCAGACGCCACACAAAGTTGATGCAAAAACCCGTTGCCAATGAAGGTCATGTATTCGTCAATGATTACAATGCCTATGTCATGGGCATACACGGGTATTACTGTTGCGCAACCCTGTGCAGCAAGGACTTCTCAGAAATCGCCTTTCGTAGTCGCTCAGCTCTCAAGAACAGGTTGACTCCACGAAGACGGAAGCCAAAGGAGCCACTCCCGGCCTACATCGAAAAGCGGTACGGCAAATCCAGGCGAATTCGCTTCGTCTACGACAAACCGTTATTGCCCATAAGCTATGTTCGACATGTCAAATGCTTCCAGTTCAAAGAGCAAAGCATCTTTGTCAAAGAAGACAGACAGTTCGTACACGCGAAACAGAAAGCGGTATCAGCGAAAACTCTGCGCCACCTCCTGACCCATCCGGTACAGGGACGTAGCGTGGAATACAATGATAACCGCATCTCCCTGTTCGTGGGCCAGTATGGACGCTGCTTTATAACCGGGGAACTTCTGGCGGCCTGGCAGGTTCATTGTCACCATAAAAAGCCGAAATCGTTTGGCGGTGGGGATGAATACAAGAACCTGGTAATTGTCGAAAAGGACATCCACAGGCTTATCCACGCAACCAGTGAGGCGACAATAGCTGCCTGTCTTCAACTGCTCAACCTGAAAAGCAGCCAGCTTATGAAAGTGAACAGGCTGCGGGAACAAGCCCATCTTGCTCCCATTCTTTAAGAGTTCCCTTTGTGTTACATGATGATTGCCATCCGAAAACCTTAATCGATGGAACGCCGTGTGCAGTAAAAGCTGCATGCACGGTGTGAAGTGGGGGAAAACCCGGAGATGACTTCAAACGGTTACCTATCACTATAATCCGCTCATATTCGCGAAACGGATTTTGAGATTCTGAGGAAGGCCAAGTTAACACCTTTTCAGCATAACCTGTTCAACATTCTTGAAGACTGGCGGGTCGAAGAACGCCTTTCGGCACGGTATCCGGGATGCCGGGAGAACTTCAGGTGCCTGATTCAGAAACTCTTTGGAACACAAAAGGCCGGGGATATAAACCCGGCCTTTTCCATTTTGAACACCATCTTGCTCACGGTGCGTTCGTGGTCTGTGGACGCCATTATTCCCCGCAGGGAATCCGTGGCGAAGACGATGGAGCGCCGGTATCCGGGACTCCGAAAGGCATTGGACAGGATTCTCGATAGGATGAGGGATTCCTGCAAGGATACCGGAGACGGCATCCGGTATGCGCTGGAACTGGAGCAGGCCATCCTGCAATGGTATTCCGAACGAGCAGATGCCCAACAAAGGAGAAAAAAAGATGAATCCATTACAAAGAATACTCTGGATACCTCCGAGGTTGCCCTGGACGCTCTGGCGAGGATGCTGAATGCTTCCTCTTCTGATGAGCTGCCCAAAGGGTTCGGCGAGTCTCTGGCGGAACGGATCGAACTGGACAGCCCCAAGGACAGGCAGAAGCAGCTGAGAGTAGCCGTTGCGGGGCAGAAGCGGCTTGCGGAGCTTCCTCCCGGACAACTCAGCCGGATCGAACGTCAGACTGCCGGACTCGGTTTCAGGCTTCAGGGATTCATGCAGGCGCAGAAATGGCTGCCCGTCATGCCGGGAGTACGAGGACGGTTTTCCTCCTCGTTGTGCCACAGGCTGGCGGTCGGGAATCCCAGAGTCTTCGTGAAGAACGGTTTCAAAGAATCACCGGATACGGCGGTTCACATTCTCTTGGACAGCAGCGGTTCCATGAATGATTCCAGCATCATGCTGGCGAATGCCGTCTGTTATGCCGTGGGAAAGGCCCTTCAGGTTATCCCCGGCGTCAATCTGGGCATTACGGCGTTTCCCGGCGTAAATGCGGCGAAACGCGGGGCAACGGTCGTGCCTGTCCTTCGGCACGGTGAAAAGCTCACCACCAGATTTCCCGAAATCGCCTATGGAATGACTCCGATGGCGAAATCCCTCTGGTGGGTCATGCAGCAGATGTGCTGTCTCCGTGAAAACAGGAAAATCATCCTGATCATCACGGACGGTGAACCCGACTCCATCCCCGCCGCGCAGGAGGCATTCAAACAGGCTCAGAAAAAGGGGTTCGAATGCTACGGACTCGGCATCATGTGTTCGAACATCGCAACCTTGCTACCGCATACCAGCCGCGTCATTGAGACGCTTCCACAGCTTGCTCCGGCACTGTTCGAACTGCTCGAAGGGGCCTTCAGGAGGAACGCATGACGGATACCTGCCGACTGTGCCGATTGGGGCTTTTGATGAGAGTACCGTTGTGCCTTGGAAGACATATCGAGTGGGACTACGGAACTGCCCGCCAGTGCCGTTTGTCTCGCTTCATAACCAGATAGGAAGGAAAAGATATGAGTCTCGGAAAATGGATACCTGTGGTGATTGCGATTCTGTCCGTCATAGCGGATGAGATAGACGAGTAAAAAAAGTGGAGGCTGATTTTTCAGCCTCCACCGTATATTTTTTTGTTTCAAAACCTCATCCTGTACGGGTAGCAGGCAGAAAAAAGAAAAATGAATCTTCCCAATCTATCTGAAAATTTCCCATTGGTTCATCTAATATAGCGGGATAAGAGCGGGATAAAAGGGCTTGCAAAAAGAAAAGCCCCTTAGAAGGTATCTCTAAGAGGCTGAATTTTCTGGTGCGCCCGACAAGAATCGAACTTGTGGCCTACAGCTTAGGAGGCTGTCGCTCTATCCGACTGAGCTACGGGCGCGCGCGTTAGGAACGTATTGTTTTAGGTGTTCAGGCCGGTGAATGTCAAGCCCTGCCGTCGCCGTGAGGGGGCTCTTTGTCGTTGATGCCCATGCGCAGGAGTTTTTTCCGGAGGCCTTCCCGTGTGATGCCGAGCAGTTCCGCGGCTTTGCTCTTGTTGCCGCCGGTTTTGTTCAGCACATCAAGGATGAGTTTGCGTTCCATTTCTTGCAGGTTGTAGTTCTGCGCCGTTTGCGTCTCCGCCTGATGGGTATCTGCCCCATCCCGGCTGATGAGCGGTTCCGTTTCGAGAAGGTGGCATCTGACTTCATCCGGCACGATGCGCGTGGAGAGATCGGAAAGCTCCACACGGTTGCCGATCGTCAGAGAGGCGGCGCGTTCCATTTCGTTATTCAATTCACGCACATTACCGGGCCAGCCGTATTGCAGAAGCTGCCTGCACACGGCGGGAGAGAGCGAAAGCCGAGGCCGTCCCATATAGGTACAATGGCGCTCAAGAAAAAGCTGCGCCAGCAAAAGGATGTCATCTCCGCGATCGCGCAGGGGAGGAACCCTTATTTCCGCCACATTGATGCGGTAATAGAGATCTTCCCGAAAGTTGCCCTTGCGGACGGCTTCTTCCAGATTGGCATTGGTGGCGGCGATGAGCTTGATATCCACGCTCACGGGTTTGGAACTGCCCACGCGCAGGACTTCGCGCTCCTCCAAAACCCGGAGCAGCTTGGCCTGATTGGGCAAGGTCATGTCCGCCAGCTCGTCGAGAAACAACGTGCCCCCCGAAGCTTCCTCAATGAGGCCCTTACGCGCGTTGACGCCCGTGGCGATGCCTTTTTCGATGCCGAACATCTCGCTTTCAAACAGCGAGTCGGGGATGGCCGTGCAGTTGACCGCTACGAACGGCCCTTCGCGCCGGGGCGAGTTGAAATGGATCGCCTTGGCGATGACTTCTTTCCCAGCCCCGGTGGGGCCGAGGATAAGCGTATTGATGGGCCGGCGGGCGATGGTCAGGGCAAGTTGAATGACCTTCCGCATGGCCTCGCATTGGCCCACGATCTTCTTGGTCTGGTAGTTTTCCTGAATGGTCCGCATCAGATGCGTGTTGCGCTCGGCGAGGAGCCTGTGCGCTTCCTCCAGCTCGGCGTTGCGGGTTTTCAGATCCGCAATGAGCTGCGAACGGTGGTATTCCCGGCTTTCCACCTTGACCAGCATCATGCCGAAGGCTTCTGCGAGCCGGACATAATTCTTTGGGCCCGCGCCTTCCTTGGTGAGGGCGAACAGTCTGTCCTCGCTGGCGGGGCGGCCCCAAGCCAGATCGTCGCAAAGGTTGATCAGGGTATCCAGAAACGCCTGTTCGGAGAGAGGTTCTTGCTTCACGTTTGTTTCCTGTGCGTTCGTCATTGCCGCTGGAGAGACTGCACCCAGCGCAGTACTTCGGCCACCGGGCCAATGAGATCCTTGGGGATGTAGGCGTTTTCCGTCCCGTTTTCAAAAAGGCTGCGGGCCAGCGGCACATTCCGCATGATCGGGATGCCTTCTTCCTGCGCCACCCGTATCATACGCTGGGCGAGGAACCCTTCGCCCTTGGCAAGGATAACCGGGAGCGGCGTCCTGTCCTTTTCGTAATCAAGCGCCACGGCATAATGGGTCGGGTTGGTCACGAGCACCTTCGCTTTGCGCACGTTGCCCAGCGCGTTTTGGGAGAGCATTTCCTGATGGAGCTGTTTGCGCTTGCCCTTCACCTGCGGGTCGCCCTCCATCTCCTTGTACTCCCGTTTGACTTCATCTTTCGACATCATATGGTTCTTGGTGTACTGCCATTTCTGAAAAAGATAGTCCACGGCGGCGATGACGCAGAAGACGCCCGCCGCCATGAGCAGCAGGTCTTTGACAGCCATCCCGAGAACTTCCCACATGGTCCAGATCGTCCCCCGCTGGATGGCGAACAGCGTCGGCAGGTGATCCCGCATGACAACCCAGACGGTAACGCCGAGCACCGTCACCTTGATGATGTTCTTGAGGAACTCCACAAGGTTCTTCATGGAGAAAACCTTCTGGAACCATTTGGATGGGCTTACGTTTTCGAGCTTGGGCATGGCCCCCTTGAAGGCGAACAGTATGCCGACCTGTCCGAGGTTGGCGACGAGGGCCACGGCCATGACGAGGCCGACGAGCGGAGCGACGATAGAAACAGCTATGTGGAACGTGGCTTCGGCGGCGCGCGGCGCTGCCTCGGCGTAGGGCGTGGACAACAGTTTCATGGGCAGCTCCATCATCGCCAGCAGCGATTCCAGCAGCTGCCGCCCCATCACGACAATATAGACGGACAAGGCGAGCACGGTCAGGGCCGACGGCACGTCTTGGCTTTTGCACACATCCCCTTTCTCTCGCGATTCGCGGAGGCGTTTCGGTGTGGGCTGTTCGGTTTTGTCGCTCACGGCAACAGCCTCCTGAGCTGCTCGAAATCGGCCTTGACCCCATCGAACAATCCTGTCGCGTTCGACAGCAGCATCATGAAGGCCGCGACGCCGCTCTTGATGGGCATGGCAAGCACATACACGTTGAGCTGTGAAGCGAAGCGGTTGATGAGCCCGAGCGAAACGTCGGTGAGCAGGCAGGCCACCACGATGGGGCCTGAGAGCAGAAGCATCATGAGCAGGAGCCAGCTCACGCGCCCGGCGAAGAACAACGGCAGGTTGATGTCCTTAAACACGCTGAGCGGGCTGCGTGACCGGCCAGATTTCGTAAGAGGCGTAAACCACGCCAAGCAGGGCGAGGAATGCGCCGGTGGAAAAAAACAGGTAGACGGCGCTCTGGAAAAAGAACGAGCCGAGCGGCGAAGTCTGTTCGCCGGACAGCGGATCGGCCCCTTCCGCCATGGACGCGCCGCGCTGGTTGTCGATGAAGAAGCCCGCGCACTGGATGGTCCAGAACAACATGCCGGACAGGTAGCCGAGAAGCATCCCGATGAGCGTTTCTTTGACAAGGATGGCCCCGTACAGGGCGAACGTGGAAGGAGAGAGGCCCTGCGTTTCGGGGAGGCTGGCGACGATGGCGGGGTGCAGTACGAGATAACAGGCAAAAACCACGGTCGTCCGCAACTGCCCCGTGAGGATGTTCCCGCCCATGAACGGGGCCACCTGCACGAGCATGAACAGCCGGGGCATCCCCACCAGCAGCGCCAGCAGTTGCTCGAAAAGGTGCAGTTCGTTGAACAGTGCCTGATAATCCAAATGAAGCCTCCGTGGAAGATGCAGGCCGCTTTGCAACGTGCCGCCCGGCGATGCCGCTGTCTCCCCCTATCCTAGCCCTCTTCTTCGCACCGGGGTCTTCCCCGGCCCTCGCCAATCAGCGTATCATGTAGAAACGGCTGAAAATATCGTCCGCATAGCGAAGGATTTCACCGCTGAGCCATCCCCCCATGATGAAGAGGGTCAGGACTACGGCCAGCAGCTTGACGCCGAAGGTCAGCG
>ERZ857951.3433-NODE-3433-length-11951-cov-2.744704_pt1 | contig 11951 bp, 10 predicted proteins | sample MGYA00519759_ERZ857951 | MGnify/ENA primary metagenome ERZ857951 (study PRJEB31778, sample SAMEA3449377) | human gut metagenome | biome: human gut; feature: human-associated habitat; material: faeces | place: United Kingdom | collected 2010/2012 ... | reverse complement strand
ATCTGGCAGAACATACGGAAGAAGGAGATGCCTGTCCTGGGCATATGACATGTCGGGCTGGGCAGAGTTCGTTTGTCGTTAATTGGCAAGGCATGCTACGTTCATGTATTGTGTTAGATCAGCCAAGTTATGATGCCTTTGACACAACGGATGATTTTATGACATTGTGGAATAAGATCGTGAAAGAAACAGAAGAGATCAAAACAAGCATGGAATGTAATCAATGTAAATTAAGACATGTATGTAATACATGTGCAGCGGCAGCGGTTGCAGAATGTGGAGATTCTGAGGGCGTTTCAAAATATTTATGTGAATATACGAAGGAAACAGTTAGAAATTTAAAAGAGTTTTATTAAGAAACAAAATATGGAGAAAGAAGTTGTATAAAGGACTTCCTTCTCCATATTTCATACATAATAAGTTATTCAATATTCTCAAGATACTTCTGAACCATTTCATCCTCGCCCAAATCTATATGCTTCAATACAAAATCATACAAAGGCTGCACAACATCTGAATCTTCTTCCAATTCATCTACAATTTGGTCAAAAGATTTATTTTTATGGATTTTTTTAATGATTAGTTTGAGTTTGGTTTTTAACTCACCTTCCTGGCGGCCTTTTTCCTCTAATTTCTCGAGAGCTTTACACATATTAACATTCCCTCCTTCTTGTTGAGCGTTTACAGCATCATTGATCAATTTTTGTGATTCTGTAATACAGCCAATAACCATAGCTAATTCTGAAGATATATTTTCCTCTTTAAATATATCAGTGATTTTATCATATTTTTCATCGAAAATAAACCTACTGATATTGAATATTTTATCAACATCATCATTATGAAATTTTAAATGCTCACTCTTCCTAAGTTCAATCAAGTTAAATTTATAATCGGAAATCAGAGGCTTAAAAGCATCAGGAATTTCTAACATATCAATTAAGGAACGAGGACCATCCCACGGAGTTTCACCATAATAAATACAAATGGTAAGTACGCTATGTAATCGGTCAGTTTTCTTCATTTTAGATAGAAATTCGTCTGGTGTTCCATGAGGTTTTTCATCTTTATATTTTTTTGCAATTTCATTATATTCTTTGAGATATGAAAAAGCATCTCCAAGCATATGCCGAAGTGGCATCGCATAGTGGATCTTTGCTTGATTTTCAATTCCGAGGATTACAAAATCAACGCCATAAGCAGACTTTTTGACAACATCAACAATCTTTTTTACAGTTTCTGCATAACCATGAAATTGTAATAAAGAAGAAATGTCAGTATCGACTTCTGTAAGATCATCTGGATTCAATTTAGGATTTCCATCAAAGAAACATGCATTGATCTGATCATGCACAAATAAAAACTTTCTTTTTCCGCAATCTCATCATATAATAAAACAGAATGTACAAGAAAGAAGGTGAGCCAAATGCAAGACCTAGATGCAATGGATTCCATGGAGAAGATGCTGATCCAGAAAGCATATCAAAGACAAGCTCCGATCAACGGCAGCTTGGAATTATTACCACTTTGCAATATGAACTGCGATATGTGTTATGTTCGTTTATCTAATGCAGAGATGGAACAAAAAGGCCGTTTAAGAACCAAAGAAGAATGGATCAAACTGGCTCATCAGATGAAGGATGCAGGAACGTTATTTCTGTTATTGACAGGAGGAGAGCCGTTATTATTTCCGGGATTTAAGGAACTATATATTGAACTCCAGAAGATGGGAATGATTCTTACGATCAATACAAATGGAACACTGATCGATGAAGAATGGGCAGATTTCTTCCAGAAATATAAGCCAAGAAGAATGAATATTACTTTATATGGAGCAGATGACCAGGCGTATGAGCAGTTATGTCATTATCCAGGTGGATTTCAGAAGACGGTCAATGCAGTCAGGCTGCTAAGGGACAGGAAAATTGATGTAAAGATTAATGGAAGCATCACTTCAAAGAATGAAGAGGATATCAGGAAGATTTTAGATATTGCAGATGATCTGGATGCAGCCGTGAATCTTGATACCTATATGTATCCGGCAAGCAGAGAAAGAAATAAACCATTTGATGAACAAAGCCGCATGAATCCAAAGGATGCAGCGATGGCGAAGAAGTTGATCTTTCAACATCAATGGGGAGAAGAAGCTCTTAGAGAATATCAAGATCATGTGATCAGCATGGTCGAAGATCATCCGCAAAATATGCAATATAGCAGGCACATTTCATGCTTGGCAGGCAATTGCTCTTTTACGATCAATTGGCAGGGGATGATGCGTCCATGTGTGATGCAAAGTCAACCAGAAGTGAATGTATTTGCAGAAGGTTTTCAAAGAAGCTGGGAAATGATATCAGCACAGACGAAAGAGATCTTGATCAATGAAAGGTGTACAGAATGCAAATATCGTCCAATCTGTAATACATGTGCGGCGGCAGCTTTATTAGAAACAGGAGATTATGAAGGGATTCCGGAATATATCTGTGAGTATACAAAAGAATTTTACAAAATTATGAAGGAAAGAAGGTGATGATCACATGATGGACAATGAAAATCAAAATCAACCAAATCAGAAGATATCATTTGAATCATTAGATATACTGATCGGGAAATGGAGAGATGGAACATTCTCCGAGATCATTGACGACTGGAAATGGATCTTTTCCTACAGCAAACGATATAAAGGAGCGATCGCTTTCTACACGATCCTTGGTATTTTCAGCACATCCATGGGATTGGTTGGAAGTGTGGCAAGTAAATATATGATCGATATCATCACAGGATATCAGATGAGTAAGTTGTGGATCATGGTCTTGATCACACTTGGAAGTGCATTTTTTAGTCTTACGATCGGAAATGTGATCGGACGTATTTCTACAAAGTTGAGTATCTATATCAATAATGATATTCAGGCAGATATTTTTGATAAGATCATCGATGCCGACTGGATGGAGATTAATCAATATAGTAATGGAGATGTTTTGAATCGTTTTAACAGCGATGTCAATACGATCAGTGGAAATGCGATTAGCTGGCTGCCGACTATCATTATAGCAGTTTACGACTTTGTCGCAACATTTGCGGTTATCTGGCATTACGATAAGATCATGTCATTACTGGCATTTGCAAGTGCACCATTTATGCTTTTGATGTCGAAGTTCCTTATTTCCAAGCAGAGAGAATATGGGAAGAAAGTGCGGGAAATGAGTAGTGAGATGATGACATTTGAAGTCGAGACATTCTATAATTTTGATACGATCAAGTCCTTTGGGATCTCTTCTTTATATGGAAAGAAGATGAGAAACTGGCAGGAGAAGTTTAAAGATATCAGTTTAAAGTATAACATGTTTACGATTAAGACGAATATCGTTATGTCGATTATAGGAATGGTTGTTCAGTATGCAGCATTTGGATATTGTCTGTTCCGACTTTGGACAAGAGATATTTCTTATGGAACCATGACTTTATTTTTACAACAGAGAAGTAACTTAAATGGGGCATTTAACAATCTGGTATCGATCATACCAAACTTTTTGAACAGTTCGATCTCCGCTCATCGTATCAGAGAGCTTGCACAGCTTAAGAAAGAAGTTCATATTCCAGAAAGCTCTGAGATGGATGCTTATGTGGAAGATGGGTTCGAGGTGAAGATGCGGGATGTGGATTTTTCTTATATCGAAGGAAACCGTGTTATTACAGATTCTGCATTTATGGCTAATCCGGGCGAGATCGTTGCGTTGGTTGGTCCTTCTGGAGAGGGAAAGACAACGATGATCCGTTTGATCTTAGGTTTGATCCATCCGGAAAAAGGAGAAGCATATTTAAGGGCTTCAAATGGGAAACAGGTGGAGATGAATGCAGATACCAGACATTTATTTGCCTATGTACCACAGGGAAATACAATTCTTTCTGGTACGATCGCGGAAAATTTAAAGATGGTGAAACAGGATGCAACAGAAGAAGAGATGATCGAGGCATTGAAGATTTCTTGTGCATGGGATTTCGTAAAGAATATGGAAGAAACGATCTATACCAAGATTGGAGAGCGAGGACGAGGATTTTCGGAAGGACAGGCACAAAGAATTGCGATTGCAAGGGCTGTTTTAAGAGATGCACCGATCTTATTGTTAGATGAAGCAACATCGGCACTTGATGTAACAACGGAACGTAAAGTTTTAAGAAATATCATAAAACAACGCCCAAATAAAACATGCATCGTGACAACCCATCGTCCGAGTGTTTTAAATATGTGTCAGAGAGTTTATCGTGTTATGGAAACACAGGTTACAGAATTGTCAGAAGAAGAGTCAAGCAAAATGGCGATGGATTTTTAGGACACAGGTTGTCCGAAGATGCAGGATTCATTGACCGCAGATAGAAAAAAAGATATAATAAAACAAGAATAACGGCATAAGGGGGAAGCTGAATGAAGAAGAGTGGATGGAAGATCATTCTTGGAGTTGCAGTACTAGTCTGTGTGATCTGTCTTGGAAGATTCGGATGGGTCAAGTATCAGGACTATAAGACAGAACAGGCAAGAAAAGCAACATTAAAAGAGATCGCAAGCACAGAATTTACTGGTGAGAACGAAGGAAAAGAGCCGGAGAAAGTTCCAGCTGGAGTCAAACATGGACAGAAGATCAACTTTAAGAAGCTGATCAAGATCAACAGTGATATCTATGCATGGATCTACGTTCCAGGAACAAGAATTGATTATCCGGTAGCACAAAGTCAGGAATCAGACGATCATTATTTAAAATATAACTTTAAAAATGAGCCAGAGTTTGCAGGATGTATTTATACAGAGAAAGCGAATAAGAAGGATTTTTCAGATCCAAACACAGTATTTTATGGACATAATATGAGAAATGGATCTATGTTCCAGAATCTTCACAAGTTTGAAGATGAAGCATTTTTTAAGAAACACAAAGAAGTATATGTTTACACACCAAAGAAAACATACACATACACGATCTTTGCGGCATATAAGTTTGACGACAGGCATTTACTTAAGACATTTAATTTTAAGAATAAGAAGAAGTTTGAAAATTATTTAAGAAATGTCAAGAACATAAGAGACATGGGAAGTCATGTAAGGAAAGATCAGGAAGTTACAAGCAACGATAAGATTATCACGCTGAGTACCTGCGTAGGAGGCCAGCCCAATAATCGTTATTTAGTACAGGCGGTGTTGACGGATGAAAGAAGTACAAAATAAGAACCATACGGATGAGGCTAAGAGATTAAATGAAGAATTGGATCAGAATCTGAAGGATCTTCAGCCAGAATCCAAGGAAGCATTTCAAGGCTTTGAAGTAAAAGAAGAAAAGAACGAGAAAAAGAAGAAAGCAAAGAAGAAAAAGACACCAAAGCAGATCATAAAAAGAGTTATAATCGTATTAGCGGTGATCATTTTGCTTCCATGTGCAGCCATTGTTGGAATGTGGGCACTTGGAAAAGGCTCATTATTTGGAGGCAAGATGAAGATGTCAAAGAACGTAGATGGCGTAAAAGTCCAGAATCAGGGAGATTTGGTTATTTACAATGGACATAAATATCAGTATAATAAAGATATAACGAGTATCTTATTTATGGGTGTTGACCGAGATAAGATCAATACAGATGAAGAATACTTAAAGAAACACGGAGCAGGACAGTCAGATACCTTGTTTCTGGCAGCTGTGAATACTTCTACAGGGAAGATTTCACTGATCAATGTTCCTCGAGATATCATGGCGTACGTTAAGACATATGATGAGAATGGAAAGTATTCAGGAAGGAAACTTCGACAGTTATGTTTAGCCTATGCCTATGGGGATGGGAAAGCCAAGAGCTGTAAGAATGCTGTGGATGCAGTTTCCAAAGTGTTATATGGAATTCCTATCGATTCATATATGTCGATCAACCTCTCTGCGATCAGTGTACTGAATGATGCAGTAGGTGGAGTGAACGTTCAAGTGATCGGGGATCTGACAAGCGTTGATCCAACTCTGAAGGAAGGTGCGAATGTGACATTGCTGGGTGGTCAGGCAGAGACTTATGTAAGATCCAGAGAATTTGATCCACTGGATGCGAACATGGCACGTATGCAGAGACAACAGCAGTATATTACAGCATTTGCCCAGAAAGCATTACAGGAGATGAAGGGCGATCTTACATTGCCATTAGATCTTCTGAATCTTGTATCAGAGAATTCAGTAACGAATCTTTCAGCACCGAAGATCACATATCTTGCAACGAAAGTTTCAGGAAGCAGTTTTTCATCTGACAATATCTACAGCATTGACTGTGACATCAAAGAAGGTGAGACAGGATATGCAGAATATTATCCGGATGAGACAAAATTATTTGAGATGATATTGAAGGTATTTTATACACAAATCAGTTAGAATCCAGTAAGGGGGGATTTAGCATGAAAAAGTTGATTATGATGGCAGCAACATTGATTATGTGTTTTGCTTTTTCACTAAGTGCTATGGCAGCACCAAGTCCTGAAGATGAGTATGATAGAGAGTCTCCAGAACAGACTAATGTGGATAAGAAAACCCAGATTGATGATGATGAATTCGACAAGGATGAAAAACCAGCTAAGACGAGCACAACAACGACATCAACATCATCAACATCTGCATCACCAAAGACTAGTGATCAGGGAGCGCCAGTTACATTAGTATATGTATCACTCGCTGCAGCAGCATTAGCTGTATATGCAGCAAAACACGTCAAAGAACAGTATTAATCAAAAAACAAGGTGGATTCCTCCAGTCTTGATGGACTGGAGGAATTCTTTTTGCATATGGGATTTCTGAAAGGAAAATAAAATAGATGATCGATATACATACGCATATTTTGCCAGGATTGGATGATGGAGCGAGAGATATGGAAGATTCTCTATCTATGGCAGCATTGGCATTGAAAAGTGGTGTTCATACATTAGTTGCAACATCGCATGCCAATACAGGGGGATTTTTCAAAGAATATTCGATCGAAGAATATCTGCAAAGATTAGAAGCGTTTAGAAAAGCACTGGATGAAGTAAAGCTGCCATTAAGAGTATTCTCTGGAATGGAAATTTATATGACAAGAGAAGTTCCTCGGATGATCCGTGAAGGCAGATTGCTTTCATTGAATCAGACGGGATATTTTTTGACTGAATTTTCGTTTGGAATCGAGCAGGAAGAGATGGATGAGATGCTTCATGATCTGATGGAACTTGGAGTTACGCCAGTGATCGCACACCCAGAGAGATACCGGTGTGTACAGGAATCAGAAAGCGGTATCGCAAAGTGGAAAAACAGGGGATGTTTGTTGCAGGTAAACAGAGGGAGCATCTTTGGCAGATTTGGATCAGGAGCAAAACAATGTGTAGATCGTCTGCTGGATCAACATATGGTAACTTGTATCGCAAGTGATGCACACAAACCATATGAGCGGACAACCTATATGGCAGATATCAAAGAATATATGGAACAAGAATATTCTTTTGAATATTCAAAGAAATTGTTATATGATAATCCTAAGAGAATTCTTGAAGGAGAAAAGGTGGTACAATGAAGAAATTAAAATTGGTAAGTTTTGTGATATTTTGTATATCACTGGCAGCAAGTCTGATCTTCTGGTTTACACAGGTCAGAAAAGGAGATCGGATCGGACCGGTCATTACAATGGATCAGCAGGAATTGACAGTAGGGCTCAATGCTACCGATGAAGATTTTTTGCAAGGAGTAAAAGCAGTTGATGAGAATGATGGGGATGTTACGGATTCTCTTGTAGTAGAAAGTGTTTCAAACTTTCTGGGAGGTGGACGGCGTCTGGTTGTATATGCAGCAGTGGACAGACATAATAACGTCAGTCGTGCAAACCGTATTGTACAGTATGAGGGTTATACATCACCAAAGTTTTATTTGAAGGAACCATTATGTTTTGAATCTGGAGGAGCTTCTAAGAATGAAGAATTATTAAAGAATCTTACGGTGAAAGATAAGATTGATGGTGATTTATCAAACCAGATAAAGATTTTGACAAACTCAGTAGTTGATCTGTATACACCAGGAGAATATCCGGTCAAACTTCAGGTAAGCAATAGTGCAGGAGACACGGTATCATTTCAGGCAACGATACAGGTTTATGATGCAACGGACAGATCAGAGATTCCTTTTATTCATTTGAAGAAGTATCTGGTTTATACGAAGAAAGGTGATAAACTAGATGCAGCATCTTACATATCTAAAGTGTGCATGGGAGGAGATTATGACTCGGATGTACCAGGAGATATTAATAAAAGCAAAGTGAAGATCAAAGATGAAGTAGATTACGATACCCCAGGTTCTTATGAGATCACTTATTCAGTAAAAAGTGGAAAGAGCCGTACAGGAACGGTAAGACTGATCGTGATCGTTACAGAATAGGAGGCCGGCAAATGAGCAGTGATAAACGAAATATATCAGTCAACGATTATGAAATGAATATTGATTTGTATAGTATCTTAAGAGATATCTGGAAATATGCACTAGTGATCCTGCTTCTGGCAGCATCTATGAGCTTGCTCTCTTATGTTTATGTCGGACGCAACTATCACAAACAGTATGAATCAACAAGTACATTTATCGTAAGCAGCAAAGGAAGCAACAATAGTGTATATTCAGATTTGAGAGCAACGTCTGAGATGGCGACAAAGTTTTCTGAGATTCTAAACAGTTCGATCTTACAAAAGAAAGTCGCAAAAGAGATGGATATGGATTATTTTCCAGGAAGTGCATCTGCAGAGGTAGTAAATGAAACCAATCTTTTAGTTTTGAAAGTTCAGGCAGATTCCCCAGAGATGGCGTTTCGTTTGAATAAGGCAATCATGAATAATTATTCTGTTGTGACAGATCAGCTGATCGGAAATGTTGTGCTGGATGTATTGCAGAAACCAACAGTGCCAAGTGGTCCGGTAAATAAATTTCAGCCAACAGCACTTATGAAGAAAACATTTTTTACGACGATCGTTGCGTTATGTGGATTGATCGCAATCTTGTCATTCTTAAAGGATACAGTGAGAAAACCAAAAGAAGTTTCAAGGAAACTTGATGCAAAGCTTTTGCAGACGTTATATCATGAGAAGATCTATAAGACATGGAAAGCAAGAATCCACCGCAAAAAGAGTCCGGTATTGTTGACAAATCCAGGAACAAGCTTTCAATATGTGGAGGATATGAAGAAACTTGCCCGCAAAGTCAGCAGTAAGATGAAAGAGAAGAATGCAAAAACACTTCTGGTTGCAAGTGTGGAAGAAAATGAAGGTAAATCAACAGTTGCAGCCAATTTAGCATTGGCACTTGCGGAAGAATCAGAGAAAGTATTGTTGATCGATGCGGATCTTCGCAAACCTTCACAATACAAGATTTTTGGATTGAATCAGGAAGAAATACAGCAGTTTGGAGAAGTATTGAATGGAAATGAACAGATAGATAATCTGGTAACAGATCTTCCAAAATCAGAATTGTTATTGATCGCAGGTTCTATGATCTATCCAAATTCTACAGAGATGATCGCATCACCGATCTTCCAGAAGATCGTAGAGTTCTTTAAGACAAAACTGGATTACATTATTATTGATACACCACCAATGTCACAGGCGGCCGATGCAGAAGAGTTAGTAGACCTTGCAGATGCATCAATCCTTGTTGTAAGACAACATACAGCATTAGTAAAAGATATCAATGAGACGATCAGTATCCTGAATTCAGCAGAAGGAACGATGCTTGGATGTGTTTATAACGATGTATTCCATGGAGTTGCTCAGACAGCAAGAAATTACGGATACAAATATGCATATGGAAGCGGTTATGGTTACGGAAACAAATACGGTTATGGAAACCATGGATATGGATATGGTTACGGTTACGGCTATGGCTATGGTTATGGAAGCAGAACGAAAAAAGGCAATGAAGATAAAACACAAGAATCAAAAACAGAACGGCAGGGGAAGAAAGATCATGAGTAAAGAATATGAATCAAAAACAGAACATAAAGAGAATCTGATCGATATTGCTGGATTGTTTGATGACTTGATCAAGGGCATCATTCAAATGAAATGGAGATTTTTGATCATTCTTGTGATTTGTGGTGCAGTGTTCTGTGGATACAAGAGACTTACCTATTCCCCATACTATGTAGCATCTTCCACATTTACGATCAATTCCAGTATTACATCAGAGAATTCCAATACATATATTGAGAATGCAACAGCCAACCAAATGGCAAAATCTTTTCCGTATATTTTGAAAAGTGGAGCATTTAAAGAAGTATTGGCACAGGATCTTGGCCTTCAGTCTGTTCCTGGAACGATCGAAGCAGAAGTCATGGAGAATACAAACCTGTTTACGTTGAAAGTGACTGCAAATAATCCGAAGATGGCTGAGAAGATTTTAAAAGCAGTCGTTAAAAATTACCCATCGGTAGCAGAGTTTGTCATTGGAAGCTCACAGCTGACACTCATGGATGAAAGCGGGGTTCCGACTACACCTGCCAATCCATTTAGTTATAGACATGAGATACAGATCGGCGTTTTGATCGGAATTTTACTATGTATCTTGCTCGATGTCCTGTTAGCACTTGGTAAGAATACAGTTAAGAAAGAAGAAGATTTCAAACGACTCTTCCATGCAAAAAGTCTTGGAATCATGCCTCATGCCATAAGAAACGTACGCAAACACAGGAATTGATCGTGCTAGATAATCCAAGAATCCCAAGAAGCTTCCTGGAAGCAGCAAGAACGGTACGACGAAGGATCGAGCGTGCACAAAAAGAGACAGGCATGAAATCTTTTCTTGTAACAAGTGCTATGCCAGGAGAAGGAAAATCAACAGTTTCAGCCAACATTGCAATATCACTTGCGATGAAAGGGTATAAAGTAATTCTGGTAGATGCGGATTTAAGAAACCCATCCACCGCCAAAGTACTTGGAATGAATGAACAAGAATTAGGAACTTTGGAAGTAATGAAAGGCGAAGTTAACATAGACGATGCAGTGCAGCAATACAAAAATACAAGCGTTAAAGTACTTGCAGGTTCTACACCGATCCAGGATACATCTACCGTTTTAAGTGGTAAGAATATGAGACAGTTTGTAAAAGAACTGGAGGCAGAAGCCGATTTCGTGATCATAGATACACCACCAAGTGGACTATTATCAGATGCAGCGATTGTCGCCCAGTATGTAGACGGAGCAGTATTTGTGATCCGTCAGGATTATACAGATGTAGATCGAATTCTGGAAGGTATGGAAATTCTTTCAGGGTCAGGAGCTGAAATTACAGGATGCATCTTAAATGATGTGAATGTACGAACTAGTGAATCACAGCACTATATGAACAGCTATCGTACAAAAGGAGAGACACTATAGAATCCGATTTGAAGGTAGTGTTGGTCATGTATGAGTCAGAAAGAAGATAAGAAGAAATATTTATAAGAAAAAAAGGGTGACACTCCGCATTTTTGAAAGCGTTTTTTACAAATCGCTGATTCGCACCTGTTCCTTTGATAACTCCCTCGCTGCGAGCTAAAATGCCCGCGGCTACGGTCAGACAATCAACCACAGGGCGCTGCGAATTTATAAAAAACGCATTCAAAAAGTGCTCATGTTGTCACCCTTTTTTCTTATAAATATTTCTTCTTATCTTCTTTCTGACTCATACAAACAAAACACTATTCAAACCACGACACAGAGTGTATGTTTTACTGTATAGATATTTATAATAAACATCTGTCTGTTATTACAAAAATTGATAACATTTAACATACAATCTTTTCAACGGGAAATTTTTAATTTTATGATTGAAAGTCTTCAGGTATTTAGAGAAAAAATGAAAGATAGCATGTGAGCAACGATCGAATTCCATAGGAGTTTTGACGGAATCGCAGCTGGATCGGGCAATTGTTTGAGCGTCAAAGACTACTGGTTTCAGTAC
>ERZ857951.3427-NODE-3427-length-11956-cov-5.145954_pt1 | contig 11956 bp, 13 predicted proteins | sample MGYA00519759_ERZ857951 | MGnify/ENA primary metagenome ERZ857951 (study PRJEB31778, sample SAMEA3449377) | human gut metagenome | biome: human gut; feature: human-associated habitat; material: faeces | place: United Kingdom | collected 2010/2012 ... | reverse complement strand
CCACCTTGAGGCGTTTGGCACGATAGAGAGTTGTGTCGGCTCTTTCCCATTCGAGAATGGTTTCACCGAACATCGTAAGGTCGAGCATATGTACATATGCCTCATGCACATTTTGCCGGAGACGGTGAATCTCTTTCACTTCACGCTCCAATCTGTTCATTTGTCGCCATTCGTGCAGGTACGTATATACGATACCACCAATTAGGGCGACAATAATAGTATAGCCAATGGCTATCTTCCTTTCTATTTTCATTGCGTCCTATATTTAAGTCGGGTTAGTCCGAACTGTTTATCATATATGCCTAATGTGCAAAATTACTAATAAAGCAAAAAAATTAGGTTGCTTTATCATTTTTTAATAGCATTTCAAGGCATTTTTAATATAAAACGCTATAAATGATGAAGATATTGTAATAAATATGGGGCGATAGCATAAAAAAAGCCATCATACTCGTTAAGAATATGACAGCGGTCTATTACGGTTATACCATTATGGGATTGACCTTCATTGTCGTAAGGTTGAGATAGAGTCCGTGATGCTCTATCATACCGTGTCGGAACATCTTCCAGAGGATATTGCAGCCAAGCTGTGCCAATGTGGAGTTGATGAACAAGTCCTGCTTTTCCAACGCCTCCGCCAAGGAGCAGCTCGGTCCTGAATCCGCCTCCTTCACCCTCGCGTATTTCACGAACCGGGTAATGACCTTCAACGAATCGACAGTCTTGTACAACTCGGAAGCGGGCTGTTTTATTTTCTTGGGTATGGTTCCCAACACAACCTGACCCGTACTTTGTGTGTTCCCGAAATCCATCCAGTAAAGCGGTGTTTCGTAATCACGGTAATTCGAGGTGGGCACGGCTTTCAATACGTTCCATAAGTCAAGCCGTGACTTGATGTTGTCGGTACAGGTGACGGTGATATTCGCCATGTCATCCCGTCTGGCATCTTTCAGCACGGTCGGGAAAATATCCGGTACCGCTTTCCAGTCATTGCCGAAGAAATTGTTCACTCGGGTAATCAGGCATTGCGCCTTGTTCAGTCCAAGGTCGGAACAGCCGAAAAGCTGGCGACCGATGTTGGCATCCGTCACTATGTCCGGGTCATAAAGTGTCACGAACAATCCCGGATGTCCGAGTGCCCGCAATGTCACGTCCAGCCGTGCCAGACAGGTCAATACCTGCGAGCCGGTTCCTCCCGCGCCGATCAGGTTCACCGTGACCGGGTGCTGCGGGTTCAGCAGATAGTTATCTATGTAGTGTACTCTTTTCATTTCAATATATCTTTCAATTTCAAGTTATTCAAAGGTTTCAGTTCGTCGAGGTTGAAAGGCTTGTCCTTTGCGGCCTTTGTCACCAATATCAGGTTTGATCTGGTCGGGTTGCCCCCTCCGCCCAGGTGTGAAAACTCCGTCAGCCAGAACTTCTTCTCCCAATACTCCAACAGGTTTTTGTAGGTCAAATCTCTCGGCTTGTCTATTTTAGCGGAACCCAGACAGACATTTGCCCCTGTCACGTTGAAGAACGGTGCGGCATAAAGCTCCGTCTTTTCCGTCAGTTTCTTGTCCTTGTAAGCATATATACTCAACGAACTGCCACCTGCCACGTAAATGACTCCCGGCAGGTTGTATTTTGCATTCTCTACTTGAAGGGATTCCTTGAAAAACATCATCCGTTTCTGTGGGGAGTTGTACCAGATATACCTCTCACTGCCCTTGCGCGGGTCGCACCACAGCATATTGGGCGGAATCCTTCCGTATGGCGTGGTGCTGTGGCTTTCGGAATAACCGCGCACCAGTTCGTTCATGAAATCCACCGTAACGGGCCGGCCTTCTCCCATCATTCCGTTATCGTCTATATCCCTTATCTCAACAAAATAACTGTTGTCAGAGGCATAAGAGTTGTCTTTCTCGCCTGAATAGGCAATCAACGCCGCCCTCGGATGGAGCAGCGTCCTCAATTTTTGGGTAAGTTCATTCGTTTCCAACATAATTCAACTGATTAAAGATATGAATTCGTCCGCCCACCGAAAGAACCGTTCCGGGTAATCGTCCATGCTGAACAGTTCTTCGGTATCGGGCGACAGGTCGCGGACGGTCACCGGAGTGATGTCGTAGGTCTCCCTGCTGTAAGAATTATAATAGTCAAGGAGATAGTCGGATACGATGTCGTTGATATCATACACGACCCTTATCTGCTGTTGCAGGTACATCGGGTGGAAGTCCGGATTCTCCGAGTAATAGGCGTCATAAGCGTATTGCATGATGCCCCGTGCAGGCGTCAGAAACGGGAGACCCCGTTTCATCGCATCGACCAAAGGCTGTTCAAACCCGTTTTGGGGTTCGTATGTATCCAGTGCTTTCGGCAGGTTCTTGTAGTAGGATTTCGATTCCACCCGTTTGAGCAGCCTGCCGATTTTCCCATCCTGATAGGAGTCCAGCAGTTTCATGCGTTCTTTCCACTCCTCCGGGTCGCTGCCGTCATCCTCCGAAAGCATTTCAAACAAAAAGTCCGATTCTTCGTAATCCACGAATGTATCAATGCCGTTTGCTTTCATCAGTTTATGGATAAAGGTAATGGCAATCCTCCTCAAGACAGGGTTGAGCGATTCCAGAAACTTCACCGGAAAGTAATACAGCGTGAAACTTCCCCACTTGTGGTATTTCCACAGCCGGAAGAAAAGCCTGCCGCCTTCCTGCTCGATATTGACATGCAGTTCGTCACCGACAAGCGTGTTCATTTCATCGTACAGATTGGCGATGCCTTCCCCGACACTGTTTCCGGGCGTGTGTACGCCTTCCTTCTGCAACAGCAAGGAATACCTGAAATACGAATCACGCAGGAATTCGTAGTTATCCCGCGTGATTACGTTTATACTGTTGCATTCGCCGCTGTCGTAACAATCCACGGTAAGATTATTCTGTGCCAACGGTATGAAGGCTGTGCTTAGAAAAGAATTACGGCCCCGCTTGGAGCCGCAATCCGTTCTTCCCTGTTCACACCGTACCGTACATGCCTTTGTGTCTGGCCGATGATGAGCCTCGCCAGCTGCCTTGATTGTTGTTCGTCCAATGGTACACATGGTTTCCTTTTCTTGTTGTTCTTTTTCTTTCGTTCCTTCTTCATGCTTCCTATCCTTTGGTCCCGATGGTGGTCTTGAACTCGTACACGGCTTTGTCGTCCTTGATGACCGGTCCGTGTACCGTTGCCGTTGTCAGCTCCGGGTAGAAGTTGGAGTAATAGCTCATGACCATTTCGGGGCTGTCCGACGGGTTGGGGTCATCGAGCATTACCATTCCGCTGCCTTTCTTGAATGTGAATGAGCGTGTCATTCCTGTTACTTCGAGTGCCATAATCTTATACTGCTTGATATTGTGAGACATGATTTTCTAACATAGACTGCGGAAAATCGGGATATTCCTCGTAATCCTCCGGACGGTAATTGGGTTCATCCTCTCCGGCGTGATAATGCGGGGAGAGTTCTTCAGGGTGCTGTACCGGCTCCTGCCAATGTGTCCCATGGTATCCCCCGTGTGCGGGTTGTGGAGCCTGTTGCGGTACTGGCTGCTGTCCCATATAGGGTTGTGGCTGGGCGTAATATTGTGCCGGCCCCTGTGGCGGTTGTTGCAGCGGCCACATTGCCTGCTGTTGCTGAGGGCTGGCTGCCGGTCTCTGCTGTCCGCCAGGAGCCTGCGTTGCCATCGGTCTCTGCGCCTGCGGTTGCGGAGGATATTGTGGAGCCTGCCGTGGTTGTTGGGGTGCGGCTGCCGGTTGTGCCTGCGGCTGTTGTGGCTGTGGAGCCGGTTCATCCATCAGTTCAAACAGGCTGCCCTTGTTCATCGCCTTTGTCTGTTCCGCCACCATCTCGTCGATTTTCTTCTGGTCTTGTGGTTTGGCGTAAAGACGTGCCTGCCCGAGCGCGGTAACCGCCTCCTTGTGGTTCTTGGCGGCGATCAGTTCCTCCGCTTTCTTGAAATGTTTCTCGTACTTCTCCCGCTTCTCCTTTTCCTCTTTCGTTTCCTTCGCTTTGGTCTCCTTGGCAGCCTTGCTCTCGGACGCAGCCTTCTCAGCCTGCGCCTCGAATTGCGCCATGTTGGAAATCAGTCCGGCAGTCTTCTGTATCGGACGAGCGACGGATTGCAAGAAGCCGGCGTCCAGTTCCTGCGGCAGCCCACTGACGGTCAGGGGTACGAGGTGGTTCTGGGCTTCATCCTTGAGCCCGTTTGACTTCGGCAGCATGGATACTGTCAGTTGTCCGTTCGCTTTGCGGATGACGAGCGTGAGATCCACGCTTTCGGTCATCATCTGGTGGATTGCTGTAAAAAACATAATTTGATGTATTAAAAGTTATTACTGGGTTTTATTCTTCACTGAACAGTTTGGCCAACAGCCTGTTCCTGTCGGGATGGTGGCATATTTCCAGAATCGGGTTCAACAGGGTGGAGATGTGTACCGGCCCTGTCGTCCCCCGTGGCGGGAACTTGACGGCAAGTTCGGGTTCCACCGTCCTTTTTCTTCTCGTTACCGGCATGGGCATCCTCATGGGAGCCGGCGGTGCGCTTGTGGCAAATGCTTGGTTCATGTCTCTTTATTTTTTAATTGTGAATATTCGGGCTTTGGCAGCCCGTGAACTACAAGGGCCCGACGGCAGATGCCTTCGGTAAGGCAAGGTTTTCGGGAAAAATACCGCAAGCCCACGGCGAGGATGATTTTTTCCGAAACCGCAAGGCTTGACCTTGCCGTCCGAACAAAGGCATTTGCCAATTTTGCCCGGTAGTTTCCGGTATGCCAAGTCTGTGTTTTCATCCCTTTTCCTTTTATTCCTGTCGTTATGGTTTCCGGTTCCACAGAGGGCGGAAAACAAAAAGAGCCGTCCCGGAAGACAGCCCTGTTCTGTAAGGTTCCACTTGATTTTGTATGGCAGTTATGTTTCATGGTCAAATATTGTCAGGATACCAGAAAACTGAGTATGCAGAAAAGTATGACCGCAGCCACCAGAAGGCAGGCTATCCGGTAGAGGAACCTGAAGAATCCCCTGAAACACACGATGGCTACCGCAGCCCACACGGGGGATATGCCCCGTGTGTACATATAACTGAACACGATGAAGGCTGCAAAGCCCAATGCGATGGTCCGTACCCATCTGTTCGCTTGAATCTTGTCGATATATTCCCTTGTTTTCATGACATTCCGGTATTAACGGGTGAAACAGTCTTTTCCAATTTCAAGGGCCGGGATGCGTACCGCCTCCACAGGCAAGGTTTCCGGAGGAAAATACCGGAGCGGCGCGAGGATGATTTTCCCCGAAACCCGGAGGGCCTGACCTTGCCGGTGGAAAAAGGCGGTGCGCTACCTTTGCCCGCGAATTGGAATGACGGTGTTATTTTTTCTTTCCGTTCCCGGTTTTCGGGAACGAGAATACCGTGTTGTATTCCGCATCGAAAGTGACGGCGGCATCGAATGGTACGCCTTTCTTCCCCTTGAACCCCTTGATGAGTCTGGTGGTGCCGGAGGAGAAAAGCTGTTCCAGATGGGTGTCGGTCAGTTCCTTGTTCAGAATACGGCGGAACACCAGCAGCCCGCACCCGTCATGGTCGCACCTGGCCACTTTGGAACGGAGGATGATTTTTCCCGTCTTGCACTTGGGGCAGGTGAATGCCCTTTCCTGCATCGCCGGAAAATCCAGACGCAGGATCTCTTCGGTTGCCCTGCGGGTGTAATCCAGGATGGACTGCATGAAGGTTTCCGTATCGAGGGTATGCCTCTCCACCTGCGCCAGGGTCTTCTCCCAGCTTCCCGTCAGTTCCACGTCCGCCACACGCATGTCCTTCACCGCCTCATAGATATACATCCCTTTTTCGGTCGGGATGATGCTTTTGCCGGAGCGGGCGATATAGTCACGTTTGACAAGGGTGGTAATGATGGCGGCACGGGTGGCGGGTGTGCCTATGCCCAATTCCTTGATAGCCTCCTTTGCCTGTTCGTCCGTGATGTTTTTCCCGCAGGTCTCCATCGCCGCCAGCAGGGTGGCCTCCGTGTACAGCGGCTTGGGTAGGGTCTTCTTCTGCGCCATCCCGTGTCCCATGACCGGAACAGTCTCGCCTTCGGCAAACTCCGCCGTCCCTCCGTCACGTTCCGGCTCGTCCTTCTCCCTGTCCTCCTTTCTGGCGAACACGCCGCGCCAGCCCGGTCTGACAATGGAGGAAGAACGGGAACGGAACGCCATTCCCTCGCAGGCACATTCCATGACCAAAAGTTCCTTCTCGCAGGGTGGCGAGAATGCTTCCAGCATCCTTCCGGCTATCAGGGTGTAAACGGTAGATTCCGCCTCGGACAACCCTTCGGGTGAAATGCCCGTGATAATAAGGGCATGGTGGTCGGTCACTTTCGTATCGTCCACGCTGCGGGTATTCAGATCGGACAGGTCGAAAGACTGTCCGTATTCCCTGAATTCCGGCATGGAAACCACTTTTCCCAGCAAGGAAGGAATGTGCCGCATGACATCCTCCGGGATATGGCGGCTTCCCGTCCTCGGATAAGAAATAAGCTTCTTTTCATACAAGGATTGGGCGATGGAGAGGGTCTTCTCCGCTGTCAGGTCATAATGGACGTTGCAATCTTTCTGGAGCGTGGTCAGGTCGTACAGAAGCGGGGCCTGTTGGAAAGTCCTCTTGTGTTCCGACCCAGTGACTGTCGCCACAGAACCGGAAGTGATTTTCCGGTATGCCGCCTCTGCCGCATCCTTCTCCTTGAACTCTTCCGTGTGGATGAACATGCGGTGCGTGTCCTGCCGTTTCAGCGTGAGGTGCAGCTGCCAGTAAGGGGTGGAGACGAAATTCCGGTTCTCCTTGAAGCGGGCACAGACCATGGCGAGAGTCGGGGTCTGCACACGCCCGATGGAGTTGTTCGCCGAGCCGGAGGCTACCGCCAGGGCACGGCTCGCGTTCATGCCCACCAGCCAGTCCGCCTTTGCCCGGCAGTCGGCGGCGGCATACAGGCTGTCGTAGTCGCTGCCGTCCCGGAGATTCGCCAAGCCCTCGCGGATGGCCTCGTCGGAGAGAGAGGAGATCCACAGGCGTTTGAACGGTTTGGTATAGCCTAAGTAGGAATATATCCAGCGGAAGATAAGTTCCCCTTCACGGGCACAGTCGGTAGCCACGATGATGCTGTCGCACCGGTCGAACACGCTGTCGATGATTTTCAGTTGTTTGGCGGCGGCGATGTCCGTCACCATCCCTTTGTCCGTCCTGACCTGGCGGGACACCAGACGGAACGGGTCCGGCAGCATCGGGAGGTTTTCGGCGGAGGTTTTCGTGTAGCCATACGCGCCGGGCATGGCGAGCGACACCAGGTGTCCCAACGCCCATGTGACCATATAGCCGTTACCTGTACAGTAGCCGTCCTTCTTGTCGGTAGCCCCGACCACACGGGCTATATCCATGCCGACACTCGGTTTTTCTGCTATGATTGCTTTCATGTTCGGATAAAATTTAAGCCGTTCCCCGCTACCGGAAAACGGGAAACGGCGGTTTGACATTTTTTACTTGTTATAATAGATGGGCATTTGTCAGGCCACCGGCTTGACACCGAGGATTTCGATCAGTGCATCACCGTCCTTGCGCACCAGTTGCAGGGTGGCGTCCATCACCACGTCCACGCCCAGCAGCACGAGGCTGAGCGACATCACCCTCGTCTTTTCCCCCTTGAGAAGCGTGTCAAGTTCCCCCGACATTTCCAGCTCGTCCTTCAGTATACCGATTCCTGCGAGCTCTTCCCAATTCACGTCTTCCGCCTTGAATGGCGTGTTGTTTTTATTGTTCACGTTCATATTTCAGCTTTTTTTTTGATTTGACATTCATTCTGATTCACGCTCAGGCAATGCTTGCCCCCTTGGACTTGCGGCCAGCCTGTTCCTGTCCCTGCTTCTGGGCGTTCGCCACCACGTTGCGCTGCGATGCGTCACGCTTGCGGTCCGGGTTCTCGTTGTAGAAGTCCAGCCTGCCCTGGTTGAAGTTCGCCTTGACATACTGCGAGATGGTCTTGCCGTCGTAGCCCTTGATGCCCTCGACCAATACCGCCTTGCCGCTCTGGAGGTCGGCACGCTGGTTTCTCGTCAGTTTTACGTCCCATACCTTTTCCGGTATCTTGAACTCGGCACGCTGCTCGAAGCCGTCCGGCGTGCGTGAGTAGCTCAGGCGTCCCGTTTCCAGGTCGGCCTTGATGAAGGAGGAGAATTCCTCTCCCTTGCGGTTTACCATGTCATTGAGGAAAATCACCTTGCCGTCACGGAGCTGCTGCTGTTCCTCCGCCGTAATCTTCACCCCGTTGATTTCGTTGGGAATATAGATTTCGCGTGCGCCTTCCGGAGAGTCCGGATTATAGCGGGTGTAGGACGGGCGGCCTGTCGCCTCGTCCAACTTCACGTAGGAGGAGAACACCTCGCCGTCCTTGCGCTGCATTCCCTCCACGAAGATGGCTTTTCCAGCGTTCAGGTCCTCAATCTGTTTCTGTGTCAGTTCCACGCCCCCGAGTGTCTGGCGGTTGAAGAGCTTGTCGTTCTCGAAAATGAACTCGACACCCCTGCGTTCGGCATTCACCTGAATGAAGGCGTTGAACTCGTTGCCGGATTTGGCGATCATGCCCTCTACATAGACCTTCTTGCCTTCACGCAGGTCATTCTGCTCCTGCTCTGTCAGTTCCACTCCCTTGATTTCCCTCGGGATGAAAGCATTCTCCGCTTTCATGGCGACCACCTCGTTGGTCAGCTTGTCGATGCTGATGAAGGATGGGATATATTCCCCGTTGCGTCCTTTCAGTTCCACGACACGCCCCATGTTGCCCGTTTCGAGCAGGTTCTTCTTGTCCTCGTCGGAGAAGATGTGTCCGAAGTACGGTCGGTCAAGGTCGGGTTTCTGCCGGATACCGTGGATGCCGAGCACCACTTCGCCCGCCATGGACTGCTGGAAGGACAGACGTGCGTCCGTTCTCAGTACGGCCGAGCCGAAGTTCATGCTGATGGGCACGACCTGGTTGGTCTTGTAGCCCTTGAGCATCTGTTCGAGCAGTCCGCGTTCCTGGAGGTATTCACGGGAGATTCCGAAATTCTTGAGCTGTTCCCAGTTGATCATGGACTCGTTGTAACGGTACTGGGGGGACTGGTTCTGCGGCTGGCTGTCAGCTGCGGCAGCCTGCTGCTGGGTTTCATTTTTCTTTGCCATTTCTTCTTGGTTTTTGGGGTTGATACTTTGGTTTTCCTTGTTGCGCGGAACAATCTCGTACTGCTTGAGAAATTCCTCCACGGCTTTTGTCTTTTTTCCTGCGGCGATGTCCTCGATGGCCTGCTGTACGGCAGGGTCGTCCAGCCTGTCTTCCTTGACGGAGAGGATTCCGAAGCGTGTCGGGTCTTTCAGCTGGCTCCAGAAGTTCTTGATGAAGTTCTCGAAGGCGTCTGCATAGCGGTCAATCTTCAGGAAGGAGTTCCGGTTCTGCCTGTCGGCGGCTACCGTGTTGAATTTTCCGTCCTGTCCGATTTGCGACACCGCTTCCAGAATCAGTTCCATCTTGTCAAGGATGAACACGATGTCACTCATCTGCTCGTTTTCGGAGACCTGCGGTTTCGGGGGTTCTTCCCTTGCATTTTTCTTTGCCATAATTTTTGATTTTTAGTGTTGATAACTCATGTTGTCACCGCAAATATATAGGAGAAAAATTGATAAATAATTGATTTGCAATATGTTAGGACACACATTACACCATGTGTCATCACATTACACCGCAGGCCGGAGAAAACGGAGCGAAAAAGCGTGGGAAAACGGCAGGAAAAGGAGAAAAAACAAGGGACGAGAAAGAAAAGGGAAAAGACGGGAACAGGCTGGAAAGACAAGGGCATGGCGGTACGCACTGCCGAACGGAAGAAAAGGAAAAACTGTAATTATGCGATCAGGCTAAGCCTGACGGCGAAAAGTGTTGCCGAGGAAATGGGGATCAGCCGCCAGCAGCTTTGCAACATCGAGCAGTCGGAAACCGCCCCCGTGGTGGTGAAATACATCGCTTTTCTAAGGAGCAAAGGGGTGGATCTGAACGCTCTGTTTGATCGTATTATCGTGAACAAATAAAATAAATCGTATGAGAAAATTAGTTACCGCCTTGTGCGCTTTGGTCTTTTTGTCGTCTTGCGACGACGAACTGAAACTTGTCAGCCGGGATTTTTCCGTGACGCTGAAAAGTATAGACGTGGGTACGGCCGTAGTGGGGAAGCCCGTTAATTGCACCCTTACGATCTCGGATCTCGATCCGGACAACGGGGATCAGATATTGACACGCTTTGAGGTCAGGGACGGGGACGGCGTTATCCTGGTGGATAACAACGAATACAGCCCCGGAGAAACGTTTGAATATGATTTCAAGGCAAACAATCGGCTGGATTTCGATTTTATCCCGGCAACCGAGGGAGAGGCGTATATCGTCATGGGGGTAGCCAGCGAACTGGTGACACGATCCGACAGCATCAAGCTGAAAGTTTCCAGCCCGGAGATAAACATACGCTTCCGGAACGTGCCGGATCTTATGCTGGTATCGGAGGAAGCGGAATTTTATTTGCAGCTTGATACGGAACTTTACGGGGTGAAAGCGTCGGCCAGGTTCGTAAAGGGAAGCGGCCGGGTATATATTTCCGGGTATGATGCGACAAGGGGCGAGGGCGTGGCACTGGAAAAAACAACCTGGTGACGTTCCGGCCGGATGCGACCGGACAGGCGGTGATCGAGTTTACCGTTTCAAGCCGTTACGGTCTGCCAGTGAAAGAGAATGTAACGATACAAGTAAATCAATGAAGATATGAGAAGAATTGCCGTATTATCGCTCTTTTTGTGCCTGGTGGCCGTGTGCAGGGCACAATATATCGGAAGCCAGTATATGAACGTGAAGCTGGGCTATATCGTGGATGAAAGTCAGGTGCAGGGGACGTTCGGTTTTGGAAAGGTGTACAAGGCTTTCAAGGTGGGGGCAAACCTTAATTACCGGAATCTAAACCGGGATCTGGTAAAGGCAAACACCGTGACGGTCGGCCCGGAGTTGGCCTATTACGCCCTGAAAGGACGGAAATTCTCGCTCCTGGGGATCGCAGCCGGGACGATCGGCTACCAAAAAGCCAAGGCGAAAAGCGATCTTGTGTACCTGGCGAAAAGCAAGGCTTTCGTGTATGGATACGAGGTCGGGATAAGGCCGGAAATGTTGCTAAGCCCGAAAGTGGCTCTTTTTGCCGAATACAGGTTTGAAATGTTGTTTAACTCCATTCTCCGGAATAACAACCATGTCGGCCTGGGGTGCGTGATCTATTTATAAACTTAAATAATTGAAGGTATGAGAAAGTATTTGTATTTGTCGGCCGTATGCGTGTGCATGGCATTGTGTTTCGTCGGTTGCAGCAAGGACGACGACGAACCGGGAGGAAAAGGGGCGATGTATGAGGTAACGATCGAGCAGTCGGGAGATTTCCGCAGCTTCATTAAGTCGGTCGTGGTAGTCGCCAACGGTACGCGGTTGAAAGACGGGGCGACGGGGGAAAGCCTCGCAAGCCCGTTGATTCTAAGCGATGAAGAACTGGCCGTCGAAAAGGTGACGTTAACCACGACGGGAAAGGCGATCGAGTTCGCCGTTTCCGGTAGTGTCGTGGACGGGGAGGACGGTGTCGTGAACGAGCCGATGCAGTGGGTTGTGACCGTTTACAAGAACGGAAAGGAGATCGAGAAAAAGAGCCTTTCTTTCCGGGACGGGAAGGAGATCGGTATGGATGATCTTAATCTGTATTATAATTGACGTGACGACCTGAATGTCCCCCGGATGAATGTTCGGGGGATTTTTTTTCTTTTGGGCGTTCCCGTGGGACGGTCGGGCTTTACGTTTCAAGTCCTCGCCTAAAGGCTGTGGGCTTTACTCTGCAATCCCTAACGCATGGCTG
>ERZ857951.3422-NODE-3422-length-11973-cov-3.985988_pt1 | contig 11973 bp, 7 predicted proteins | sample MGYA00519759_ERZ857951 | MGnify/ENA primary metagenome ERZ857951 (study PRJEB31778, sample SAMEA3449377) | human gut metagenome | biome: human gut; feature: human-associated habitat; material: faeces | place: United Kingdom | collected 2010/2012 ... | reverse complement strand
CCGCCGGCCGGCTCATGGCGAACTCGTGGATAGGATCCAGCTCACCGTCCAGCACGAACATCCGCAGGGTGTGGTGTACGGCTCCCAGCAGCGCCTTCAGCCACGACAGATGCTCTCCGGCGTAGGCGGCGGCGTACATGGGCAGGTGCAGCAGAATGCCGCAGGTGAAAAAGCAGACCAGCAGCACCTTCAGGGTCTCGTTGCCGTACGACTTCCCATGATTCAGGCTCGATCTCGATATTGATATTCCAGTTGGGATTCTGCCTTAATTTCTGGGCGATAAAGGCGGTCTGCCCCACCGGGTAATGCCCGTAGATACCGCCATGATAGCCATCGATGAAATAGGCTTGTTGGGCATCCGCCCAACCGGCCAACAAGAATTGGCTTAATACGAATATCGCTAGTTTCTTTTTCATATAACTATGTACTATTAATTCACATTTAGAATACTTCCAGTCGGTGGGAGACGGGGCACGCCCCGTCTCTACAAGTCTGTAAATTTCTTGATCTCTATTCGCAAGGGGATTGGTTTATTTTGCTCATAGATCCGGTCGACCAGATTCTGTTGCTCATTCACGCAATCCTCACGAATCCCCTTGTGCATGTATTGTAGCCAAAGGTCGCCGTTCCATTGCAAGAAGATGTCGTGGGGACGGTATTTGCGCAAGGTGTCCACGGCAGCCTCGTTGCAGGCCCAAAGCATGCCCGTCTTCCGCATCAAGTTATATTCCACCCAATAAAATTCACGCATCTTACGCTCTTTCAACCAGCGTTCCTCGTTCATCTGGCGGATCTTCATCGCTTGTTTATACTGCGGGGTATTCTGAAGAAGAGCCATATTGATGCCTCGCTCCAACTCCCTCGCCGTAAAACGACCGATAAACTCCCCACCGATCGTCAACCCGTAATATCCATCCGACAAACCGCTCACGGACAATCCCTCATAATTCATCTCATCCATAAAAGGGATAACACTCAAGGCATCTGCCTGTGTATGTTTCTCATTATCATAATAAGAGGTATCGATAGGATACGGAAGCGATTTCGCCTCGTACGTAAAAGTAAGGTTATCCGAGGAAACAGACAAATCCGAGACACGGCAATTATCCGAGCGAGTCACCTTTTTCCCCGCTCCGTCTATCCGGATATCGGCTACCGGCTTACCGGCCAAGCCTTGCGCCTTCAAGAAGAGATAAGCCATGACCAGATGCCCGTCCGTAGAGGGATGTATACGATCCTTCCCGCACAAGGTATACATGGAATCCGCCGCTTGCTCCCATTGGTTGATCGCTACCATCGGGCGGTTGAAATCCACGAATCCCCATTGATTCTCCCGGGCCCGGGCATTCAGGAAATCCACGATCTCCAAGATCGACGTATTCTTCCCCGGGAAAGCGACCTTATTGAAACGGGAAGTCTCGTCATAAGGAGAGCTTCCGATCAAGATTTTCCTCACCTCCGGATACTTCTTATAGACCTCCTCGATAAAGGCATAATCCCGGCAAGCTTTCTCTACCCGGTTCCGGGCGATCGTATCCGCCCCCGGCTTCCGAAAATCCATATAGCCGACATCGTTCATGCCAAAAGATAGCGTCACCACTGTAGGCTCATGTTCGAAAACCTTATCCAACCGCTGGTAAATCATCTCAGCTACATCCCCACCTACTCCCTCGTTAAAGATATCGATGCGTTGATCCGGGAAACGGGTCATATAGTATAGCCAGATATATGAATGATAATGACCACCGCAAGTAATGCTGTTTCCCACGAAGGCGATCCGATCTCCTTTCTGAAACGGAGCTATCGACTGAGCATATACTCCTGCAAGACCTGATAAAAGCAAACAGACAAACAAAACATATCTTTTCATCTCTATTTCTCTCTTCTCTAATTTTCTGTGATGAATAATATATACCGTGTTAAAAAATATTACTATCAATAGTAATCGTATTTATCATGGATAATAATCCGGATTACTACGGATAGTAATATCCTTCCACACACCTCTAGTCTAGAGAATCGCCCGCTTACTTTTAGCGAACGACATCCTCACCAAGCAGAGGGTTCAGTTCTTTCTCACGCAAAGGTACCGGGAAAACCAAATCCGATTCTTTAAACGGATACGTATGATTAACCGCCTGATAGCCGAATAAATCAACCATTTGCTTCGAAACCGGATCAAACGCACGGTGAGTACGCAACATATCATACCATCCTGTAAACTCATAACAGAGTTCCCACGCACGTTCTTTCAATACTTGATCAACCGTGATTGAAGTCGGTCTCGCCTCATTGGGCAACGCACGGTGACGAACTTGGAAATAAGCATCCACAGCTATAGCGTCGGAAGTAGATCCACCATCCAAGGTAGCTTTTGCCTCCGCACACATTAATAGAACGTCCGCATAACGGTAAACCGGAATATTCGCCCCGCTCTTTCCTGTAGATTCGGCATTCTCATCCCAATATTTGCATAAATAAGGAACATCCAAAGTAATCGTTGTCTCCGGATCACCATATTTGGGTTTAGAAGTATAGAAAAACTCCTCATTCCGTTTACGAATATCTTGGTCATCATAACTTTCATAAAACTCTTTACGAGGAGCCAAACCACCCCCATAAGCCGGAGTAATGGAAATCGGTTGTTCCGGATAAGGCAAAAGGCCAAAATGGAAAGGAGCCCCGGCATCTTGCGCCTCACGCTGGATCATAAAAATATGCTCACCACTATTTTCGTTCTCTGACGCACGCAAATCCTTATAATCAGCGAACAAGCTAAAGGCTCCACTATCAATAACCTCCTTGGCTTTCTCGTAAGCCAATTGATAATACTCATTTCCTTTTTGAAGCGGATAACCTGCCATTGTCAAATAAACCTTAGCTAAAAGGGTCTTGATCGCTCCCATAGAGACATGGCCTGTTTTATCACTCCAATCCAGCCCGGACTGCTCCGCCTTTTTCAAGTCTTCCACGATCTGGTTATAAATATCCTCCTTAGGAGACCTTGGGATCTTCACCGTATTCAGGTCTACCGTAGGTTCCGTCTTCAACGGGATATCCCCGAATAATTGTACCCCTTGGAAATAGTAATATGCCCGCAAGAAATAAGCCTCTCCCAGATACTTCGCTTTCTGGCTCTCGCTAATAATATCCGTAGCGGAAACATTTTGAATCACGCTATTACAATTTTCCAAAGGAAAGAAAGTAGCCTTCCAGAAGTTACGAATAATGCCGTTACTCTCTTCCAAACCGGAAAGCAACAAGAACTGGTTCTGCTCATTACCGGCCGCACGAGGACGATAACTAGTACCTACAAGATATTCCAAGTTAAAAAGGTGAACTGTAGCAATCTCGAGGTCGGAACTCAACAGATCATCAAGCCCGTCATAAGTGCCATCCACAGCCGCCTTTATCTGGTTCTCTGTCGTATAATATTCAGAAGGACTCAAGAAGGTTTTCGGGTCTTCCTCTAAAAAATTCGTACAGGATGTAAAAGCCATTATTGCGGAAAGCAAGCCACACATCCATACAAGCGCTTTATTTTTCATATCTTAGTTTTTTACGAAGTAAAGATTAAATAATTAGAAATTAACACCTAAAGTAAATGAATACGTACGAGGTTTGGGATAGGTATAAAAATCCACTCCTTGCTCAAATACAGCATCATAACTCGTCACCTCCGGATCACTACCAGAATAGTTCGTAATCAAGAACGCATTCTCCACATTGAATCCCAAGGATAAACTCTTGATGTGAGCGGCAGAAAGCATACGGGAACTAAAGTCATATTTCAAGCCGATATTACGTAAACGCAAGAACGAACCCGGCTCACAACTCCAAGAATCTACGTCATTCTCATATCCATCTCCCGGAAGGCGCAAGCTAGGCACCATCGTGTTTTGGTTTTCCGGCGTCCAAGCGTTCACCGGAATGTCCGCATAAGCATTGGAGAATGTCACACGGTTACCCATCAACTGGCGAGTGAAGTTAATCAACTTATTACCATATACCCATTGCAAATCAAACATAAACGTGAAGCCTTTCCACGAGAATGTATTTGTCATATTCATCTCGAATTTAGGAGCGCCATTTCCGATATAGTCTTGGTCTTCGCCATCCTTCATTCCATTACCATTCTTGTCCCAATACTTGATATCGCCGGGTTTCTTATTATACTTAGCGGCTTCTTCCGCCTCATCAGTACCCCATGTACCTAGGCGAACATAGCCGTAAAGAGCATTTAAAGGATGTCCCTCTTCAATGCGTCCTCCCCACTTACCGATAATATTATCATTTATATCCAGTACCATCGAGCGGTTCATCGTATAATTCCAAGAGGTAGTCCATAAGAAATCACGGCTTTGGATATTGCGTGTATTCAAGCTCATCTCAAGACCTTGATTACGGATCTTACCCAAATTTGTCATAGTCTTCTCATATCCTGAGTTAGAAGGCAATTGTAGCTCATACAATAAATCAGTCGTAATCTTATGATAATAATCCGCCATAAACTCGATACGCCCATTAAAGAAACTCAAATCGATACCCGCGTCAAGTTGTCTGGATTTCTCCCAGCGTAAATCCGGATTTGCCATACTTTTCAACGTAACGATCGTCGTCATATCCTTGCCAAAAGGAAGGCGTTTATTCTCATAACGTGCCATAGACGCATAATCACCGATTTCTGCGTTACCCACCGTACCGTAGCTCAAACGGACTTTCATATCATCAATCACCTTTTTTGCGTTCTCGAAGAAATTCTCATTGGATACACGCCAAGCGGCCGAGAATGAAGGAAAGAAACCATATTGGTTATTCAAGCCAAAACGAGAAGAACCATCCTCACGGAAAGAAGCGCCCAATAAGTAACGATTGTCAAAATTATAGTTGATACGGGCATAGTAAGAATTCATCTTATTATCCGTATAGTCTGAGCCAACCTTAGAACGTACGGTGCCGACTCCCATATTATTATACTCAAAATAATCATCGAAGAAATTCTCGGCCCCTAGCTCGCTTTTCTCTGTTTTTGAGTAATACCAACTAGCTCCCGCTACGACATTCAAGTTATGCTTATTCCAGCTTTTATCAAAAGTCAAGTAGTCCTCATTTGTCCACGACATCGTATTTCGATGTGCTTTCTCCGCTTTACCCTTTTGAGTATCTCCATAGCCGAATAAGGTACTCGGGTTATAAGATGAATTGATATAAGAACCATCTTGACGGCTGAAGCTAGTCGTTAACTTTAGCCAAGAGGTAATTTTAAACGTACCGATCACATTAGCCAACGTGTACTGATTCTTATCGATATTCTTACGCTCCTTTAAAATCCTCACGGGGTTCTCCGTATCTTCCGCACCGGGATAATCCCCCTTACGGGAATAGGTACCATCCTCATATTGGATAGGAAGGAACGGCAATGCTTCCAATGTATACCGAGAGATCGCATTCTCCGAGTTTCGGGCATTACTAGATCCTACATTCAACATGGCCTGTAAATGGAACCATTCTTTCAAATCCCATCCTACATTGATAAACGCATTCAACTGACGTTTATAAGTCTCCAACATAATACCCTGATTATCTTTATAACTTACATTCGCCACAGCGGTCAGCTTATCACTTCCTCCGGAGAAACTAAGTGAATGCTGATGAGAAAAAGCCGTACGGGTCACGGCATCCTGCCAGTCCGTATCATATTTCGGAGTCCCGTCCGGATTGAACAGGTCATTCTTATGCGTAAACATATTGCTCGGATCCAGATGGGGAGCGATACGTCCCGGTTGAGCCTCATAAGCACGCTTGAATACATCCAAAGCCTCTTCCGCATTTAAGACATCGACTTTACGAGCTAACGTTCCGGCAGACAAAACGGTATTATACGAGATATTCGTTGTATTTTTCTTACCTTCCTTCGTTGTTATCACCACAACACCATTCGCACCTCTCGCACCATAAATAGAAGAGGAAGTAGCGTCTTTCAAGATATCGATAGACTGAACTATATTCGGATCAATCTGGTCCGGATCCACGCCAACCACACCATCGACCACATATAGCGGTGTATTGGAAGAATTCAAAGAACCGATACCACGGATTTTTATCGCAGGGCTACCACCCGGCGCACCAGAATTCAAAGCGATATTAACACCCGCAACCTTTCCGGCCAATCCTTGGAATACGTTCGTGGCATTCGGACGCTCCAATAACTTCTCCGAGTCTACGGAACCCACTGAAGTTGACAAGTTTCGTTTCAACATCGTACCATATCCAACGACAACGACCTCTTCAAGCGCTTTATAATCCTCGGCCAACTTCACGTTAAACAGTGTACGATTCCCGACCTCGATCTCTTGCTCCGCATAGCCGATATAGGAAAATGACAGGATATCGTTATTAGCCGCATCCAAGCTAAACTTTCCATCCAGATCCGTAACGGTACCGACCGTCGTACCCTTAATCACGACATTGGCCCCGATAACCGGTATGCCATCCGGATCCGTAACGGTACCGGAGATCTTTTTCTTTTGTTGCTGTACGGCGTCTTTCTTCAAGATCGTGATGTGCTTACCTGATATACGGTAGGTCAAGTTCGTGTTTTTCAACAACTCATTCAACACGTCGGTAACTTGGCGATTCTTCACCTGTATATCCACTTGCTTACTATTATCGATATCCTCGCTCTTATAGAAAAACATGAACTCGGTCTGTTTCTCAATCTCCGAGACGACATCATAGAACGTCCCGCTCTTTACTTCTACTGTAACTTGAGCTTTTTGCGCATAGGTATCCGCCGAGACATGCAATATACCCAGTATTAAAAAAAGCAATGTGATCTTCATGATTGATTTAAATTTTTTAGGTAATAGATCATCACTATTCCAAACTTTTTCCATAAATTTGTAAATGTTTTTTTATTAAGGACTTACCTCGATCGCACGGTTTCAGCGGACTGGCGAGAAAGGTGATTCATAAATTAAAAACGAATAAGGATCGGGGGTGAGTGGTGTCAGTCCCGATTCTTTTTTTGTGATCAAGTATTTGTCATAGGCAATTCCAATGTTTAAGGTTATACATCTATTATTTTGTTATTTGCTTCTCGCCGATATCAGAATATCTTTTCCGTCTTTCATGAAAGTGAATTGTTTCTCCGAGTTAATAATATCCAACACCTCTTGTATACCTTGATCCAAAGAGAAGGTTCCCGTGTAGCGGATGTTCCGCAGACTGTCATGCGCCAAGCGGATATTTACCCCATAGTAATTCTCCAGACGTTTTACGATAGAGACTAAGGTCTCATCCTTGAAACGATATTTCCCTCCTACCCAAGCGTTCGAGATCGAGGCATCTGTCTCTGACAAGAAAATAGAGCCGGTCCGGTTATCCGACCGGGCTTGTTGATTCGGCTTTAACTTCATGCTACTCATTTTCCGTCCTTGAGCGTCAAAAGATTCCAACAGGATACTACCACTTAATAAGGTGGTGACGCTAAAGCGATCATCGTTGAAAGCCTGTATATTGAATGAGGTTCCGAGTACCGTGATTTGTTGGTTCTTTAGTTTTACGATGAAAGGTTTCGAATGATTCTTCGCAACCTCGAAATAGGCCTCACCCTCCAGATGAACCACACGCTCATCTCCATTAAAAGAGGTGGGGTATTTAAAACGGGTGGAGGCATTGAGTATGATCTTACTGCCGTCGGATAGCAATAGCGTGTTCGCACGTCCGCCTTTTTCCACTACGATCTCGTTATATTCCGTATCGCCGGCATATAAACGATTGCTTATCCATTGATTCATACCCACACCTACTCCCATAGCGATTACGATAATCGCCGCATATCTCAAGAATGAAAGCCAGAACTGTTTGCCAAGGACCTTGGATTTCACAGATACGCCAGAGATCGCATCCAGCTTTCCAGCCATTCGCTCCCAACTACGCTCCACGGAATAGTGGTTCAAGAACGCCACTTCTTTCCGAGTGTCAAAAAGCCCCTTAAGCTCAAAGAAGTGGGCTTTATTAGCGTCACTCTCATGAATCCAAGCATCCAACACCCGAAGTTCATCCTCTTGAATCTCGTTCTGCAAATAGCGTATGATCAGTTCTTCTATCGAATTATTAGATTCCATTTTCTGTTTCATTTATAATATATACGACCGGTTCCCTCTTTTTACTTACGTATTCTACCGTATTTTCATCTAAAAAATAAAACCAGTGCCAGAAGCGCCAACACATTCCGTATGATCTTCAATCCTTTATAGAGTTGCGCCTCTACCGTACGTTGAGAGATATTTAGCATTCCTGCGATCTCCACTGATTTCTTCCCGTCCACATAAGCCAACGTAAAAACCTCTCGGCATCTGTCCGGTAACTTGGCTATTTCCCGGTAAACGGAGTCCAGACGCTCTTTCTCCAGCTCCGCCGCATCCGACTGATTATAATAATCTATCTCCTCTATCTTTAGTCTACGAGCAACCTCATCCGCATAAGTCATTTCTATTGATTTATGCTTTAGGTAATCGAGGCAAGCATTTTGAACGGAACGGAATAGGTATGTCTTCAAGCCTTCTTCCACGGAATAAATCTCTTTCTTTTGCCAGATCTTGATGAATATATCATGCACTAAATCTTCCGCCGTATCGCTATCCACATATTTCGAGGCATAAAAGATCAGTCTGGGGGCATTCTCCAGATATAATAATTTAAATTTATCTAACTCATGGTTCTTAATAATATAGTCTTTCATGCTCAATGTGGACATTTCTTGTATTATATTAGACAATTCAAGGCTTCTCCTTTATCTATATACGATCATAGAAACAGATCTACTTACGCCCACACGAAAAAATAACACAAAAACAAAAAGCCCTATCCGAACTTAATCAGATAGGGCTTTCATATTATTCTATCGCTAGATATTATCTCAACGGGATATATTGTACAAACGCCTCGATCGCCTCATAAGAAGCCAAACCTAATTGACGATACAACTCCGCGGTAGCACGGTTGCGATCTTCGGCACGCTGCCAGAACAAACGCTCGTCGTCACCCAGATACGGAGCGCTCTCGGCCTGCGATTGATGCTTCAAAATAGCGTTACGTTTGAAGCGCAACTCCTCCGGACTGATAGGTACGGCCATCTCGATATGATCCATTTCCCATTCTGCCCATGCGCCGCGATACATCCATACACGGCAGTTCTTCATCCATTCCTCGTCTTTCACCTCGTCGATAGCGGCCAGTACGGCATCCAGACAAACCTTATGAGTTCCGTGCGGGTCTGCCAAGTCACCGGCCACGAACATCTCGTCCGGTTTGATCTCAAGCAACAAGGCTTTCACGATATCCTTATCGGCCTCACCCAAATCATTCTTCTTCACTAAACCGGTCTCGTAGAACGGAAGATCCAAGAAATGAACATGATCGTCCTTCACGCCCGAGTAGCGGCAACCGTGACGGGCTTCCTCACGACGGATCGTTCCTTTCATAAAGAGGACATCCTTTCTCTCCGGCTCGCCGTTCTCCACCTTCTCGTAACGCAGGTAGTTGATGATCTCGTTCGCTTTATCCTTCACGGCCGAGTCGGGAGAGTATTTCTCACATACATCACGCAAATACTCGCAATAACGGATTACCTCCTCGTCGCCTACGGCAATATTACCGGAAGTCTCGTAAGCCACATGCACATCATGATGTTGGTCGCACAAACGGCGCAAGGTACCGCCCATGGAGATCACGTCATCATCCGGGTGCGGACTGAATACGATCACTTTCTTCGGATACGGGTTAGCACGCTCCGGACGATTGGAATCGTCGGCGTTCGGTTTACCACCCGGCCATCCGGTAATCGTATGCTGGATATCGTTGAATATCTTGATATTTACATTATACGCCGAACCATACAGGGCTAACAACTCACCCAATCCGTGCTCGCTATAATCCTTGTTTGTCAATTTCAAGATCGGTTTGTCCGTCAACTGACACAACCAAACGATCGCACGGCGGATCAACTTATTATCCCACTCGCAGCTAGTCACCAACCAAGGATGACTGATACGAGTCAAGTCGTAAGCGGCTGAAAGATCGATCACGACCTTGGCGTTCGGATGATTCTGCAAATAGCTGGAAGGAACGGCATCGCTAACCTTGCCCTCAACGGTCTTAGCGACAATGCTAGCCTTATCCTCGCCCCAAGCCATCAAGATCACGCTGCGGGCGTTCATCATCGTAGAGATACCCATCGTGATGATACCTGCCGGGACATTCTCCTGCGAAGGGAACGTACGGGCAGCCTCCTTGCGGGAAGCGCCTTCCAACAAGACCATACGGGTACGCGAGCTGATCGTCGTTCCACCCACGTTGAACATGATATTGCTGGAGTTACCGATACCTAGCAACATGCAATCGATACCTCCCACGGATTGGATCGTCTCCTCATACTGGCGACAGAAATCTAGGATAGCGTCTTTCGGCATGCTTCCGTCCGGGCAATAGATATTCGCAGGATCGATATCGACCTGATCGAATAACTCCTCTTTTAGGCGAGCCAGATTTCCGGCGCTGGGATTAGCCAATGGATAGAACTCATATTCCACGAAAGCAATCACGTTGCGGAAACTTAAATTCTCCTCTTTATGCATACGGATCAACTCCTTGTAAACGCTTAGCGGAGAACGTCCGCCGGGTAAAGCGATCACGAAGGGCTTACCAATATCTTGTTTTTTACGGATTTGTGTTGCTATCTCTTTAGCGATAGCGAAAGAACCTTCCTCGGCCGATTCGTAAATGTTTGTCGGAATCTTTTCCAAACGAGTTAAAACTGAATGCTCGAAAGCATTTTCCGGGCGATAATACCGCAACGGTATACGCGTCAGAGTAATTTGAGAACTAAGGTTCGTTTTCATGTTTAATTATTGATTTAGTATTACAATCTTACTTGAATCACAAATATATGAAATAAGTACTGATTTCGCCATACGTTGATAGAACAAATTTATTAGCCGAAAGGTTTGATCTATATCGCCTAAAAATAAAAAAGAACCGTCCCAGCCAGCCAAGACAGTCCCTTCCTTATATTATTAACGAGCTTAGACCAATGTATTTGTCTCCGGAACTAAGTTTCCCATGCTCCATACCGCACGCACATTCAACTTACGATCCAAGATCACGATATCCGCGTCCTTCCCTCTTTGCAAGGTTCCGGTGCGATCGCTTACCCCCATCAGGCGGGCCGGAGTCTCGGAAGCCATACGGACAGCGTCGGCCAAAGGAATATCGGCCTTCTGCACCATCGTACGTACCAGTACGTCCATCGTGGCGATACTTCCCACCAATGAGGAATGATCCGCCAACTTGCATACGCCATCCTCAATGATAATGCGGGGATCGGATAACGGCTTACCCTCGTTGGCTGCGCAAGAAAGAGCATCCGTAACCAAGCAAGTACGTTCCACTCCTTTCAGCTTATAGACCAATCGGAGAATCGTAGAGGGTAAATGACGCCCGTCAGCGATCACCTCTACCGTCATATCGTCCATCAAGAAAACACTTTCCACCGTTCCCTCGTACTTATATTCACGACGCTTATGGAAACCGGGCATAGCGTTATAGAAATGAGCCGCATGCGTGAAACCGGCATTGTAAGCGGTCTTAATATCATCAAACTCCGCTTCCGTATGCGAGATAGCGGATAGGATTCCCCTCGATTTCAAGTATTGGGCGAACTCAAGCGTACCCGGTATCTCCGGGCTGGAATCCCAACGCTTGATACAATCCGTACGTTCCAATATCTCTTTATACTCTTTCGGGTCGGCGGGATTCTCCTTATCGATAAATAAACTCGCCGCCATCTTCGGATTCAGATACGGTCCCTCGATATGCAATCCCAAGATAGGGCCGTCTTTTTTCCTCATCATCTCCTCGCATACGGCCACCGCCTTATCGATCACCCCGATTTCCGGAGCCAGCACGGTA
>ERZ857951.3419-NODE-3419-length-11988-cov-3.460655_pt1 | contig 11988 bp, 6 predicted proteins | sample MGYA00519759_ERZ857951 | MGnify/ENA primary metagenome ERZ857951 (study PRJEB31778, sample SAMEA3449377) | human gut metagenome | biome: human gut; feature: human-associated habitat; material: faeces | place: United Kingdom | collected 2010/2012 ... | reverse complement strand
GGCGGTTCGGTCGGCCCCGAGGCGCCGATCGTGCTGACCGGTTCGGCCATCGGCTCGAACATCGGTCAGTTCATGCGGCTCAACTACCGGGACATCACGCTGCTGCTCTGCTGCGGTGCGGCGGGCGCCCTTTCGGCCGTGTTCAAGGCGCCGATCACGGGCGTCGTCTTCGTGCTCGAAATCCTGATGCTCGACATTACGGTGAGCTCGATCATCCCGCTGCTCATCTCGACGGTCACGGCCACCTCGCTGATGTTTTTCCTCAACGGCTTCGAGCCTGTTTTCAGCATCGAGATCAAGACCTTCAGCCTGCACAACATCCCGTTCTACGTCGTCCTGGGCACGCTGTGCGGGTTCATGTCGTACTACTTCACACGCATCAATACGGCTATCGGCGGCGCGTTTGCCCGCCTCAGGACTCTGGGTCGCAAATGGCTCGTGGGCGGCGTGGTGATCGGCCTGCTGATCTTTATTTTCCCGCCCCTTTACGGCGAAGGGTACGAGGCGATGGTCGACCTGATGCACGGCAACATCGACGCGCTGTTCGACAATTCGATGTTCTTCTCCTACCGCCACATCGGGTGGCTCGTGGCGCTCTACCTGGTCGCGACGCTCTTCTTCAAGGTGGTGGCGATGGCCGCCGCCGGCGGGGTGGGGGGCACCTTCGCGCCGTCGCTCTTCGTCGGCGCGTTCACCGGCGCTTCGGCCGCCTTTATCCTCGACACCTATTTCGGTTTCGATGTCCCGATCGTCTCGTTCACGCTGGTGGGCATGGCGGGGGTGATGTCCGGCGTGATGAAGGCTCCGCTCACGTCGATCTTCCTGATCGCCGAACTGACCAACGGCTACTCGCTTTTCGTTCCGCTGATGCTCACGTCGGCCGTTTCGTTCGGTATCAGCTACTATTTCGAACCCTATTCGATCTATACGAAAAAACTCTACCAGAGCGGCGAGCTGCTCACGCACAACAAAGACCGTTCGGTGCTGGTCTTCCTCGACCTGAAGCGGCTGATGGAGACCGATTTCCACCCGGTGACGATGGACACGACCCTCGGCGACGTGGTGCGTCTCATCTCGTCGGTGCGTCGCAATATCTTCCCGGTGGTGAGCCGCGACGGGGTGCTGCTGGGGGTCGTCCAGCTCGACGACCTGCGGGCGGATATGTTCGACCCGGCCAAGTACGATACGAAGATCGACGCCTACATGATCCCGCCGCCCGACGTGGTCTATCCCAACGAGCAGATGGGCAGCGTGCTCGATGCGTTCGAGCAGTCGAAGGCGTGGATGCTTCCGGTGATCGACAGCGACCGGCACTACCTCGGCTTTATCTCCAAGTCGCGCATCCTGGCGGCCTACCGCGACCAGCTGGTCGCGATCAGCGAAGAGTAACCGCGCGTTTGTCGTCGCGTTCCCGTATCCTTCTTGGCTTGTCGTTGCCCCTCTCTCGCTTGCCTTGTATCGTCCTGCCGCCGTGCATCCGGTCGTTCCGCCCTCAATAAAAAACCGGCTCCCGAAGGAGCCGGCATACAAACAAGGCGGTTACTCTGAACAATCAGACAGAGTAAATATAGCCCGGAAATTCCGGTTTTGCAAGTCCGGGAAGCATTTTTCCGGAACTAACCCGCGCGGCACAGCATCCCGCCCGGGGTTATACGTCTGCCGGGAAGGTTTTTTTGTCGTGCGCCTGGGCCCGGATTTCCGCATCCGGCTCGCCGTCGCGTTCCGCCGGAATGTCCCGTGGCCCGGCGTCGTCTTCGGCTATGTTCTGCTGGTGGCGGTTCCGGTAGGCGGCGGGCGTCATGCCGTACTCCTTTTTGAAAAGTTTGATGAAGTGCGACGTGTTCGGGAAGTTGCACGCGAGGCCGATCTCCGAGATCGACTTGTTGGTCGAGATCAGTAGCAGGCGCGAGTGCATCAGCCGCTGGCGGATGAACCATTTGTGCGGCGGCTCGAAAAAGTGTTTGCGGAACTCCTTCTTGAACGAGGTGAGACTCCGGTTGCATTTGGCCGCCAGTTCCTCGATCGAAATATCCGTGAAGATGCTGTTGTGCACGATCTGTTCGAAGTTCTCCTTGGTCAGGTCCATGTTGCTCAGGATTTTGCTTTTGAGGCAGCACTCGCCCTGCGACAGGATCAGGGAGACCAGTTCGGTGAGCTTCAGGTGGACGGCCGTGTCGTCGTCGGCGAACAGGTTGTCGCGCAGTCCGGCATTGATCGTGGAGAAGAAGTTTTTCAGCGCGGGCCATCCCGGGGCCACGACGTGCGACTGCTTTTCGCATTCGGGACAGCTGTGGTCGTTGGTGATCGCCAGCTGGTAGGTCAGGCTCAGGTTGTTGAGGATCCTGGCGAGTTGTTCCGAGGTGTAGTAGAAGACCACCTGCTCGAAATTCCTGCTGCCGGTGGGAACGTCCTCGGTGTAGTGGGTTCCGGCACTGAGGTAGAAGACCTCGCCCGCGCCTACCGCATGGCGCACGTCGCCGTAGTAGATGTATTTGGTGCCGCGCCGTACATAGCCTATGCAGTGCCTTGTCAGCGTGTGCGACTGGATTCCGATGCGCGAAGGCTGGACATACTTGACCACCGTCGGCTGCTGCGGGACCGGGGGAATGGATTTGGGGAGGTGCTTTGGCATATTCTCGAACTTTTTATTTTACGACGTGGGAGCGACTGCTTTGACCGGAACCCGGGGAGAAACCGGGCAGCAACAGGGTGTACGGCAAATATACAATGCAAGATTTAAAATTACAATATAATATTTATATATTTTAATATTCTATTTAAACCCCGGAACTGTCAAAAACGATGCAAAATCCATTGTCTATAGTTTCTATTTACGCAAAGTGCGTATCCGAAAAATGTTTTCCGGGACACTTCCGGCAATGGGATCCGGCACGTTTGCGGCATCTCGGGAAAATGGCTACTTTTGCCGTTGTCGCGCTGTGTTTATCGTGGCTGTAAAGCCCTGCCGCTGCCGCCCTGCCGCAGGCTCCGGTCCTTTCGGCCTCCCGTACCGCCGCCGACGTCCGCGCATTCCCTGCTTTTTTGCGCCCCGGTCCGGAAATTCCGTCGCTCCGGCGCCACTAATATAACAAAACGTTCGTACAATACCATAAAACGTTCAAACAACACAAGCCGATATGGAACCCGAAACCCTTTCCGAACTGCTCTCGTTCGACCGCGAACACCTGTGGCATCCTTATACCTCGATGGCCGATCCGCTGCCGGTCTATCCCGTGGCGCGCGCCGAAGGGGTGTGGATCGAGCTCGGTGACGGCCGCCGGCTGATCGACGGCATGTCGTCGTGGTGGTCGGCCGTGCACGGCTATAACCATCCGGCGCTCAACGCTGCCGCACAAGCCCAGCTGCGGGAGATGTCGCACGTGATGTTCGGCGGCTTCACGCACCGTCCCGCCGTCGACCTGGCCCGCCGCCTGCTGCGGCTGACGCCTGCGGGGCTCGAAAAGATCTTCTACTGCGATTCGGGCTCGGTAGCCGTCGAGGTGGCCGTCAAAATGGCGATGCAGTACATGTACGCGCAGGGCACGCCGCAGAAGAATACGCTCGCCACGATACGCAGCGGCTACCACGGCGATACGTGGCACGCGATGTCGGTGTGCGATCCGGTCACCGGCATGCACTCGCTCTTTTCGGGCCGCCTGCCGATCCAGCACTTCGTGCCGCGTCCGGAGGTGCGTTTCGGCGCGGAGTGGGACGAACGGGACTTCGCCCCGATGGCCGAACTGCTCGAGCGCCACCACGACACGCTGGCGGCCGTGATCCTCGAACCCGTCGTGCAGGGGGCGGGCGGCATGTGGTTTTACCACCCGGAGTACCTGCGCCGCCTGCGCGAGGCGTGCGACCGTTACGGCGTCCTGCTGATCGCCGACGAAATCGCGACCGGGTTCGGCCGCACGGGCCGCATGTTCGCCTGCGAGTGGGCCGGCATCACGCCCGACATCCTGTGCGTAGGCAAGGCGCTGACGGGCGGTTACCTCTCCTTCGCCGCCGTGCTGGCTACGGATCGTGTGGCGCAGACCATTTCGGCGGGCGATCCGTCCGAGTTCATGCACGGGCCCACCTTCATGGGCAACCCGCTCGCCTGCGCGGTGGCCGGCGCGTCGCTGCGGCTGCTGGAAGAGAACTCCCCGCTGCCGCGCATCGCCGAAATCGAGGCGCTGCTCGGCCAGCTGCTCGCTCCTGCGCGCCAGTGGCCGCAGGTGGCCGACGTGCGTGTGCTGGGCGCGATCGGTGTCGTCGAGATGCGCCGCCCGGTGGATATGGCGACGTTGCAGCGGCGCTTCGTCGAAGAGGGTATCTGGGTGCGCCCGTTCGGGCGGCTGGTTTACCTGATGCCTCCCTTCGTCATCCGGGACAACGAACTGGAAGCACTCGCCCGCGGCCTGCTGAAGGTGATTTCGGAAGTGGAATAACTCCAGGGTAGATCTTCCGTCCTCCGTTGCAGGGGGGCTTTTCGGAATCCCGGCGCATGCGCCGGGGTTCTCTGTTGCCGTATGTCGTATTTTCGTGTGCCTGTACGCGTTTGCGTTTGGTCCTGTTCCGGTATCTTGTCCTGTGTTTTGCGGGGGGCACCCCTCTTTCCATGTGCCGTTTCCGTGCCGCAGTGTGCGGTACCGGTATTTCGGCGTCCCGTCCTGTATTGCTGCGCGCAGCTTTTGCGTGGCGGGATGCCGTTCTTTTACGCTCCCGTATTTCGGGTTGGGTGTCCGGGTGGCTGTTCGTATGTTTTTGTACGCCGTATCCGGCGCGCCCCTTTCCGTCTTTTGGTTGGCTTTCGGTCCGGTCTTACCGGTGGATTACCCCGGAGCCGACCAGCTCGTCGCCGTCGTACCACGCGGCGAACTGCCCTGCGGTGACGCCGCGCTGCGGCCGGTCGAAGACGATGTAGCCGCCCTGCTCCGTGACGTGCAGCACACCGCCCTGCAACGGCTGCCGGTAGCGGATGCGCATCGAGAAGCGGGCGCTGCCGCCCGGCTGTAACGCGCGGTCGGGCCGGATCCAGTGCATCTCTTCGGGCAGGATCCGCAGCGCACGCCGGTAGAGTCCCGGATGCTCCTGGCCCATGCCCACGTAGAGTACGTTGTGTTCCACGTCGCTCGCGATCACGAACAACGGTTCCGCGTAGCCGCCCACGCCGAGGCCTTTGCGCTGGCCGATGGTGAAAAAGTGGGCGCCGCGGTGCGTGCCCGCCTGCCTGCCCGCTTCCGGCGTATACCGGTAGGGTTCCGCCAGCGCGTCGAGCTGCTCCTGCGAGAACGGCCCGTCGGCCGGAATCTCCCAAGCTGTACTGCGCTCCCCCGGTGCCGCAATCCGCCCGCGCAGCGCATACCCCGGCCACGAGGCCGGAATCTCGACGATCGCACCCTCGCGCGCCTTGAGCTGCTGCTGCAGGAAGACCGGCAGGTCCACCTTGCCGACGAAGCAGATGCCCTGCGAATCCTTGCGCTGCGCGGTGGCGAGGTGCTGTTCGGCCGCGATGCGCCGTACTTCGGGTTTGAGCAGGTGTCCGATCGGGAAGAGCGCGCGCGAAAGCTGCTCCTGTGTAAGCTGGCAGAGGAAATAGCTCTGGTCTTTGTTCGGGTCGCTGCCCGCGAGCAGGCGGTAGACCGGCCCTTCGTCCGTTTCGGTCACTTCGCGGCGGCAGTAGTGCCCCGTGGCGACGTAGTCGGCGCCCAGCTTCAGCGCCGCTTGGAGGAACGCGTCGAACTTGATCTCGCGGTTGCACAGCACGTCGGGGTTCGGCGTGCGGCCGCGCCCGTATTCGGCGAACATGTAGTCCACCACGCGGCGGCGGTATTCGTCGCTCAGGTCGATGAAATGGAACGGGATGTCGAGCCGTTTGGCGGTCAGCTCGGCGAACATCTGGTCGTCGTACCACGGGCAGTCGCCTTCGAGCGTGCCGGTGGTGTCGTGCCAGTTGCGCATGAACAGTCCCACCACGTCGTAGCCCTGCTCCTTGAGCAGGTAAGCCGCGACGCTCGAATCCACGCCTCCCGAGAGGCCTACTACGACCCGTTTCACCGTTGTATGTCTTTTTGTTTTTGCATTTGTCGATCGGGATACTTTCCGGAGCCCCGGGGCGGGATTGCAATCGGAAGAGGGATCAGGAGCTGTACTCGAGAACCGGGATCAGGGACTGCGATCCAAGGGTTAAGTGCGGCAACCGGAACCATAACCATACCCCCGGAGGTTATCCGGACGGTAACCGGAAACTTGCCCGGTGCGGTTATTTACACAGCGCGGCCGCCCCGGCGATGATCGCGGTGGTCGTGTCGGCCATCGCCACCACCGGGATCTGCACGCCCTTCTGTTCGAAAGCGGCGCGCAGCTGCGGGAAGAAAAACTCCTCGGCGCGCACCATGCCGCCGCCCACCACCAGCGTGTCGGCGCCGAAGCGCTGCACGAACGGCAGCATGATCTCGGCGAACGTGCGGGCGAATTCGTCGAAGATGGCGCGCACCTCGGCGGTGTACTTGTCCGCGTGGTAGTAGTCGATCATCGGTTTGACGCCGGTGATGGCCACGCCGGTGATCTGGCGGAACTTCTCTTCGAACCAGCGCGTCGAGACGAAATCCTCGGCGATCCGGCCCCGGAACGGGTAGTCCCACAGCTCGCCGCCGATGGGTACGCCGGGGCCGTAGGTGGCGTAGCAGCCGTCGACGATGAAGCAGGCGCCGAATCCGGTGCCCAGCGTCACGCCGATCAGGTGGCGCGCGTTGCCGCCGCCGAGGCTCCAGGCCCCCATGCCGAAGCCCGCCGCGTCGTTGGTGAACAGGATACGCGACGGGTCGATGCCGGTGAGGCGGTGCAGTTCGGCGCGGACGTTCATGCCTTTGATCGATGCGAATTTGTGTTCGGCCATCGCGATTCCCTTGATGAAGTCGAACGGCGAGGGCATCGCTACGCCGAGGCCCGTGATGGCGCGCGCGCCGGCTTTCTGCATGCAGGCTCCCAGCGCGCTGTCCCACGCGGCGAGAATCTTCTGCGCCGACTCGTTTTCAGCGATTTTGACTTCGGTGTAGGTCTCCCCGACGGGGCTGCTGCTGCCGAGCTCGACCACCTGGCAGGCGATGTGCGACCCGCCGATATCGACGCCGAGGGCGTATTTTTCGTTCATGGCTGTTGGTTTATCTTGGTTTGTATTCGGTATTCGCCTTTGTTTCGCTTTGTCGGGCAGGCGGCACGCCCGTGCGGATTCCCGGGCTGGATCGCTTCGCCCGCTCGCCCCCATGTCGTTGAACGCCGGACGTTTTCTTTCCGGTCCCGCGCGGTCTCTCCCTGCGCCCTGCGGAATATCGCATCCAAAGATACAAAAATAACCGGAACCGCCGCTATCCCTCCGTTCGCGCAGGTAGTTCAGTGACAAAAATGCAATATTTTTTAACAGCTGTTTCCGGTAGTATTTGTACGCTTTCCGGGGAATTTTTTCATCTGTCGCAGCCGGGAAATATGTTATTTATCTTGTTTGTTGTCAGGATTGTCTGTAACTTTGAATCGTGAATAAAAATAGACCTATAATGTACAGATCAATTCTGGCTGTCGCATGTGCGGTGCTTGCCGTATCGTGCGTGAAAAATCCCGGATCGGAGACTCCCGATCCCGGCACGGACACTCCGGACGTGAGCCATTTCCAGACAGCGGAGCAGTACGCGGTGCCGACCAAAGCGGGGCAGATTACCACGGTGAAGATGAACGGCGTGACGCTGGCCGAAGCGTCGAGTCCGATGAAAATCTGGATTCCGCGCTACGCCCGGACAAAGGCGGCAGCCGCCCCCGAGGTGATTTACACGCCCGCGGACGAGTATCCGAACGGGTTTGCCGGGAACAAAGCGCAGCTGTTTCAGGTGGTCTGTTTCGAGGATTCCCGCTCGGGCGACTACGACTACAACGACCTGGTGATCCATGTCAAGTACCAGTGGAACGGCACGCGTTTCGGGTTCGGCGTGCACCCGATCGCGCTCGGCTCGACCAAGGAGGTCCGTCTCGGAGCCGTGGTGTATAAAGGATCCACGCGCATCTTCAAAGGGCTGCTCGCACCCGGGAATGCGGATGCCCGGACCCAGTATTTCCAGTCGCAGGCCGGCTTTATCAATACCGGCGCCGACCGGCAGATCAACCAGCGGATCGACGGGCGGGTGACCGGCTGGAACCAGTACCTCGGCTCGACCTGCCGTTGCTGGGATCTCTCGAAGATCGCGGACGACGGTGCGGTACGCGTCGAGTGGTACATCCAGGTGGACGGAGACGTCGAGCTGTATGCCCTCTCGACCGCCTACCTCAACCAGTCGTTCGATAAACAGGGCCGTCCTTATGGACTTGTGATCACGCAGACAGGCTCCTCGTATACCGAGGACGGTAAAGGCGTGGTCGGGCTCGACTGGTTTAACTATCCGTGCGAAAATACGCCGATTTCGGAAGTCTATCCCGAGTTGTGGAACTGGCTGACGGGCTCCGCCTCGTATGATTTTTCGGAAATTTACGACCGGAACGCCGTCCCGGCAAACGCCTTCCCGGCAGCCGACCTGGGGCTTTTCAGGACCAAGAGCGACGTGAACGTGACCGACGGCAAGTATTTGCAGAACTGACCCGGCACTCCTGGCGCCCCGGCTTTCGAGGTTCCCGCAGTCCCCGTGGCTCCCGTGGAAGGGTTCCGGCGCCTGGGGCGGAGTCGTGACGTTCCGTTCGGGCCGCTTTGTGCGGCTCTCCCGTTTTCCGGTTTTCCGGTGTCTGTCCGCCGATTGCGGAATGTTCGGAATCCGGCCGTCCGGTACCGGGTTGGCCGATCCTCCGGATGATCGGTTCACTTTCGGACCCTTGAGGGGGGATGTGAAGCGAAATAGGGACTGTGAAAGCAAAAAGAGAACGCCCTGCTCGATGAGCGGGGCGTTCCTGTTGATGGGAGTTGTGCCGGTTGAATGGTCGGATCGGTTTGTCCGGTTGCCCGCGTCCGGCGGGGCGTATCGGGAACCGGGGCCGGCCCCGGACGGTGGCGGCTATTCGGCCATCACGAGCTTCAGCACGTCGTCGTTGGTCTTCACGTAGTGGAACGTGAGCCCTTCGAGGTATTCCGGCTTGATCTCGCTGATGTCCTTGCGGTTCTCTTCCGAGAGGACGATCTCCCTGATCCCCGCGCGTTTCGCGGCGAGGATCTTCTCCTTGATGCCGCCTACGGGCAGCACCCGTCCGCGCAGCGTCGTCTCGCCCGTCATCGCGATGTAGTCCTTTACGCGGCGGCCCGAGAGGGTCGAAACCAGCGAAGTCATCATCGTGATGCCGGCGCTCGGGCCGTCCTTGGGGATCGCCCCTTCCGGCACGTGGATGTGGACGTCGTTCTTTTCGAACTTTTCGCGGGCGATGCCCAGTTCGTCGGCGTGCGCCTTGACCCACTGCAGCGCGATGGTGGCCGACTCCTTCATCACGTCGCCCAGGTTGCCGGTCATCGTGAGGGCGCCCTTGCCCGGGGTGAGGATCGACTCGATGTAGAGGATGTCGCCGCCCACTTCGGTCCAGGCGAGGCCCGTGACGATGCCCACCATGCCCTGGATGTCGTAGATGTCGTTGGTGAAGCGCGGCACGCCGAGGATCTTCTCGATGTCGGCGGGCGACACCTCCGGCTTGAACTCCTCGCCGAAGCCGATATTTTTCGCCCGCGTGCGGACGATCTTCGCGATCTGCTTGTCGAGCGACCGGACGCCCGATTCGCGCGTGTAGTCGGCGATCACCTTCTCGATCACCTTCGGGGCGATCTTCAGGTCCTTGGCCGGTACGCCGTGCGCCTTGAGCTGCTTGGGCACGAGGTGTTTGCGTGCGATCTGCACCTTGTCCTCGAGGATGTAGCCCGGGATGTTGATCATCTCCATGCGGTCCCTCAGCGCCGGGTTGATGTTGGCGATGTTGTTGGCCGTCGCGATGAACAGCACCTTCGAGAGGTCGTACTCGGTGTCGAGGTAGTTGTCGTGGAACGTGGTGTTCTGTTCCGGGTCGAGCACCTCGAGCAGCGCCGACGACGGATCGCCGTGGTTGGAGACGGTCACCTTGTCGATCTCGTCGAGGATGATCACCGGATTCGACGATCCGGCCCGCTTGATGGTCTGGATGATCCGGCCCGGCATCGCACCGATGTAGGTGCGGCGGTGTCCGCGGATCTCGGCTTCGTCGTGCAGCCCGCCCAGCGAAATGCGGCCGAACTTGCGCTTGAGCGCGGCGGCCACCGATTTGCCCAGCGAGGTCTTGCCCACGCCCGGGGGGCCGTACAGGCAGAGGATCGGCGATTTCAGATCGCCTTTGAGCTTGATCACGGCCAGGTGTTCGAGGATGCGGTCCTTCACCTCCTCGAGGCCGAAATGGTCGCTGTCGAGCCGCTTCTTCGCGCGGTTCAGGTCGAGGTTGTCGGTGGTGCAGTGCTCCCAGGGCAGTTCGGCCATCAGCTGCAGGTAGTTCAGCTGCACGGAGTATTCGGCTACGGCCGGATTCATTCGTTCCAGCTTGCCCAGCTCCTTGAAGAAGAGCTCTTTGGTCTCATCCTTCCACTGCTTCTTTTCGGCTTTCTTGCGCAGTTCGTCGATGTCCTTGTCGGCCGGGTCTCCGCCCAGCTCGTCCTGGATCGTGCGCATCTGCTGCTGCAGGTAATAGTCGCGCTGCTGCTTGTCGATCTCCTGCTTCACGCGCTCCTGAATCTGGCTTTTCAACTCGGCCAGCTGCTGCTCGCGGATCAGTATTTCGAGCAGTTTACGGGCACGGGCCAGCAGGCCGGGGGCTTCCAGCAGCGACTGGCGGTCCTCGTCCGTCAGCTCCATGTTCGAGCAGATGAAGTTGATGATGCCGCGCTTGGAGTCGATGTTCTTAATGGCGAACGCCGCCTCCTTGGGCATCGACGGCGAGACGTTGATGATATTGAGCGCCACGTCGCGGATCGAGTCCACGAGGGCTTCGAACTCGACGCTCTTCAGATCGGGCGTGGTATCGCGCAGGGCGGTGACACGGGCCCGGAAGTAAGGCTCGGTGGTGATGTATTCGCGAATCTCGACCTTCTCCAAGCCGTTCAGGATCACCGTGAGGTTGCCGTTGGGCATTTCGAGAATCTTGATGATGCGCGCCGCGGTGCCGACCTTGTACATGTCGTCCGGCGCGGGGTCTTCGACGTCGCTCTCGCGCTGCAACACGGCGCCCAGGATGCCGCCTTCGGCATTCACGGCACGTACGAGGCTGATGCTCTTGTCGCGTCCCACGGTGATCGGGGTGATCGCACCGGGGAAGAGCACCGAACTGCGCAGCGTAAGGATCGGGATGATTTCCGGCACTTCGACCTCCTCGGCGACCTCGTCGCCGCCGGTCACGATCGGAATCACGTGGTGTTTGCCGTCGAGCAGCTCGGGAAGCAGGCTCGCATCTTCGACTTCGATGGTTTCGATTATCTTATCTTTTTTACTCATAGTTTACAGATACAAATATATAATGGTGCAAAGGTAACGATTTTTTATAGATATTTATTTTATCTTTGACAGAATGTTAATAACTTTGCAGGCCAAATAACGAAGCAAAACATTCACACCTTTATGCAAATCGCTGATAAATATTCGCCGCAGGAGATCGAACAGAAATGGTACGACTACTGGATCGACAACCGGCTGTTCCATTCGGAACCCGACGGACGCGAACCCTACACGATCGTCATCCCGCCGCCCAACGTGACCGGCATGCTCCACATGGGGCACATGCTCAACAACACGTTGCAGGACGTGCTGATCCGCCGTGCCCGCATGTCGGGCAAAAACGCCTGCTGGGTGCCGGGCATGGATCACGCGTCGATCGCCACGGAGGCGAAAGTCGTGGCGATGCTGCATGAAAAGGGCATCGAGAAGTCGTCGCTTTCGCGCGAGGAATTCCTCGAATACGCCTGGGAGTGGAAGGAAAAATACGGCGGCATGATCCTCAAGCAGCTGCGCAAGCTGGGCGCCTCGTGCGACTGGG
>ERZ857951.3406-NODE-3406-length-12005-cov-3.534728_pt1 | contig 12005 bp, 8 predicted proteins | sample MGYA00519759_ERZ857951 | MGnify/ENA primary metagenome ERZ857951 (study PRJEB31778, sample SAMEA3449377) | human gut metagenome | biome: human gut; feature: human-associated habitat; material: faeces | place: United Kingdom | collected 2010/2012 ... | reverse complement strand
CGTGTGATACAAAGAGAACGGTTCCCTCGTAGCTTGTCAGCATTTTTTCCAGAGCGGCGACCTGCAAAGCGAGATCAATCGCCGGATTCAGGCGGCGGGCGGTTTTGGTCCGGAGCATCTGTCCAAGCTGTCCGAAAGTTTGGGCAGTCTGGTGGAAAACACATTGTTGCCCGAAGATCTGGCCGAAGCCGTACTGGCCGAGGTGCGCGCTCTACGCGACCGATGTCAACGGCCCATGCGTCTTTTGCTGCGGGGCCGCCTCTGGCCGCGCCCGGTTCCTGAAGGTGAAAACGAGAGCGACGATCCGGGCGCGGCGGAAAACGTCACGGATCCCGGCCTGTTGCTCTGGGGGCCCTCCGTGCCGCTGGACGCGCCGGACAAGGAAATTCTGAATGCCCTGCACGTCACCCTGGCCCGCAAGCAGCGGGCGCAGGCCCTGATCTACCGGCGGGCGCGCGGCCTTACCGAGGCCGGGGCGGGCGTCTGCGTGACCTGCCTGGCCGTGGAGGAGGGCGCCTGGGGCGGGCTGGCCCACACGGGCAATCCCCTGCAGCCGCATGGCGTCAATGTGCATGTCTATGCCTGCGACGGCCTGCCGCAGGACATGGAATATTCCGCCCTGCCCGTGGACCTGCTGCGCGTGAGCCGCAGCGCGCCGCACGAGGTGCGCGGCCGCGAACCGCACGACCCGGAGCATCCGGTTCTGGATGACGCCACGGCCCTGCGGGTCACGGAACTGGCCCTGGCTCTGGAGGACGTCGAAGGCCGCCCGCTTTCGTTGACCTGGGTCTGCGCCCCCGGTGCCCCGGTGCGGCTTTTGCTGGTACGGCCCATGATGTTGGCGTCGCAGGCGGATACGTCGGTCCTGCCCGTTCCGGACGAGGCCGCGTTGCCGTCGCCCCTGCTGGCGGGCGGCATGACGGCCAACCCCGGCCGGGTCTGCGGGCCCGTGGTGCCGGTCCGGACCTGGGAGGACGCGCGCCGCTTCCCGCAAGGCGGCATTCTGGTGCTGCCCGACGACAGATATCTCTGGGCTTCGCTCATCGACCGGGCCGCCGGTCTGGTAGCCGAGCGCGGCCTGCTGGGCTCCCGCCTGGGCTCTTTGGCCCGCGAATTCGGCAAACCGGCCCTTTTCGGATTGAACGGGGCTCTGGAAATCCTGCCCAAGGGGCGGAAAGTCACTCTCTGCGCGGATCTGGGCCGCGTGTACGACGGCCGGCGGGACGAACTGCTGGCCGGAGCCGCGAAACCGCGCGACTTCATGCCGGGCAGCCCGGTGTTTCGTATTCTCCAGCACGCGGCCGCCCATATTCTGCCCCTGACCATCGATGTGGACAGCGTGGACTTCAAAGCCGCCAACTGCGCCACCTACCACGACATCGCCCGCTACTGCCATGAAAAGGCGGTCAGCGCCATGTTCGCCCTGGGCGCGGAAAAAAAGTACGCGCCCCAGCGGGTCAAGCAGCTGCGGGATACGGTGCTCAAGCAATTCTGGGTGGTCAATCTCAGCGACGGCTTTGCCGCCACCCCTGCCGGGCCGGTCATTGATGTGGATCAGATCGCCTCGCGGCCCATGCTCTCCCTCTGGCGCGGCATGAACGCCCATCCCTGGCAGGGGCCGCCGCCCGTGGACGGCAAGGGCTTTTTGTCCGTGCTGTTCGAGGCCACGGCCAATCCGCATCTGGACCCGGCGGCCCAGACCGCGTATTTTTCTGAAAAGAACTATTTCATGATTTCGCGTGATTATTGCAGCCTGCATTCGCGCTTCGGCTTTCATTTCGTCTCGGTGGAAGCGCGCCTGGGCGAGCGCAGCAAGGAAAATTATCTGCTGTTTCAGTTGCGCGGCGGGGCGGCGAACATTGAACGGCGCATCCTGCGGGTGCGTTTCGTGGCTGATCTGCTCTGGGAATTCGGCTTCGCGCCCGTGCTGCGCAACGACGCCGTCAGCGCCCGCCTGGAAGGCATGGACCCTGACGAAGGCGAACATCTGCTGGCTGTGGCCGGGTATATGACCATTCATACCCGCCAGTTGGACATGATCATGCAGGATACGGCCCAGGTGGCGGCCCGGCGCGAGGAAATGCTCGCCCATTGCCGGGATTTGTTCACGGGCCGGACGCTGCCCGCAACCGACGCTCAGGAGGCGCCCCCATGCCGTTGACGTCGCCCGCCCCTTTGCGGGGCTACAGAGCCATCTACCGCCGCCTGCTGCTGACCCTGCTCCTGCTGGCGCTTACGCCGCTGGCGGCTTTGGGTGTGTTCTGCCTGGACCGCATCAACAATATCTACGACGAGAAAATCAGCGCGGGCCTGGAGGCCGTGACCAGCAGCAAGCACCGCGCCCTGGACACCTTCATTGTGGAGCGGGTGGCCCAGATCAAAACCCTGGCCTTCACTCACCCCTATGCCGAATTGAGCGATCCCGCCCGGCTGAGCGAGATTTTCAGCGTCATGCAGAACAACAGCCGCTCCTTTGTGGATCTGGGCATTATCGGCATGGACGGCCGCCATGTGGCCTATGTGGGCCCCTATGATCTGAACGACGCCAATTACGCCGCGACACCCTGGTTTCACGAGGTGCTGCGCAAAGGTGTCTATGTCAGCGACGTGTTCATGGGCTACCGGCACGTGCCGCATTTCATCATCGCGGTGCTCCGGCACGAAGGCGGACGCAGCTACATCATGCGCGCCACCATCGACATGGAAGCCATCGACGCCCTGTTGCGCCGGGTCTATTCCGGCCAGCACAGCGACGCCTTCCTGGTCAGCGAACAGGGCGTGCTCCAGACCGATTCCCTGTATCACGGCAAGATCATGGGCAAGTTCAAGCTGCCTTCGCTCAAGGCCGCCCACAACGGCATGCTGACCATGCCCCTGGACGCGCCCGCGGGCAAGGAGGACGGCCAGAACCTGCTGGCGGCCATGATGCGTCTGGATTCCATGCCCTGGGTGCTGGTGGTGGTGGACGATGTGGGCGAGAGCCTGCAACCCCTGCGCCAGCTTCAGGTGCTGATCCTGCTCTTCGTGCTGCTGGGCAGCGCGGTGGTCAGTGTGGGCGCGGTGGTCTGCACCCGGCATCTGGTGGCCTCTCTGGCCGCTTCGGACCAGAAGCAGGCCCATATTGACGCCCGAATGCTGCAATCCAGCAAGATGGCGGCCCTGGGCAAGATGGCCGCCGGTGTGGCCCATGAGGTCAACAATCCCCTGATGTTGATTCAGGAGAATGCGGGCTGGATCCGGGATCTGCTGGAAGACGAAAAACCGGAGAGCATGAAAAACTATCAGGAGGTCCTGGAGAGCACGGAAAAGATCGAGCAGCACGTCAAGCGCGCCAAGGGCATTACCCAGCGCATGCTGGGCTTCGGCCGCCGCATGAACCCCAGCCGGACGGAAATACTGCTCAATTCTCTGGCTGACCAGGCCGTGGAAATGCTCAAAACAGAGGCCGCCAGCCGAAATATCGTCATCAAAAAGGAATTCGATCCGCAACTGCCCGTGATTCTGTCGGACCCGGCCCAGTTGGAGCAGGTCTTCATCAATATCATCGACAACGCCATTGACGCCATCGGCAAGGACGGCAGCCTGCGCATCCGCACCGAAGCCTGCGAGCAGGGCGCGCGCATTCTTTTTACGGACAGCGGGCCCGGCATGGACGAGGAAACCCTGAAACGCATTTTCGACCCCTTCTTCACCACCAAGAAGGTGGGAGAGGGTACGGGCCTGGGGCTGGCCATCTGCTTTACTATTCTGGAAAAGCTGGGCGGCAGGATTGAGGTTCAAAGCCAACCGGGCCAGGGCACCACATTTTGCATTACGTTGCCGCTTGAACCGGCTGAAAGCCCACAGGAAGAGGATGTTGAGGAGTAGCAGCCAACATCAGAGGTTGTCGTCATGAGTGCCCTTTCGGTTATTTCCACGTTGAATTCGCCTTTTATTCCGGTCGAGTACCAGAAGAGTACACTTCCTTTATAAAAGGCTCTTTCTCCTTGATATAACACGAAAATCCATCTCATGGCTTGAAATTTCCGTTGCGGTAGCGGACGGCAGAGTCGGAAGTCAGATGAACGTTTTGAGCCAGGAGCGCCTATGCGTGTATTGTTCGTGGACGATGAAGTGGAATTCCTGCAATTGATGGAAAAGCGCCTTTCCCGGCGCGGCATGGAAGTGAGCACCGCCCCGGACGGGCAGAGCGCCCTGGATATGCTGGATGCCGTCCTGGCGGAAGGCGGGGAAATGTTCAAAGTGGTGGTCATGGATGTGCGCATGCCCGGTATGGACGGCCTGGAAACCCTGCGGCATATGAAGGCCAAGGCCCCCGAACTGCCGGTGATCCTGCTCACCGGACACGCCTGTATGGGCGTGGCCGTGCAGGGCATGGATCTGGGCGCGTACGACTATATGCTCAAGCCCGTGTCCATCAGCGAATTGATCATCAAAATGGAGGAAGCGGCCCGTTCCGCTGCCTGATATGACCATGTTGAAGCACCTGCGCCGCTGGCTGGGCCGCGGGGAACCGCCCGCGCCTGATTCGGCCGCACTGGCTCGCGAGGAGGAATTCAAAGCCCGCCTGCGTGAGCGTTGCGCGCGTTTCCGGCGTTTGCTTTCAGCCAACAAAAGCGCCCTGGAAGCCATGAGCGATGTGGAAGAGCGCCTCGGCGGCGTCAAAGCCTTCGGCATGGACTATGTGCGCGCCGTGAGCACCCGCGCGGTGACCGCCGTGTTCCAAATGGTGCGCGAGCTGAACGCTCTGTCCGACAACGGCTACGCCCCCCTGCAGGAGGCTTTTGACCGTATCCGAGGGAACATGGAACGCCTGCTGGCCCAGCCGGAGCATCTCGCGCAAGGGCCGCTGATCCTGCCCCTGGCCGAGGTGCGGCTGGCCGATCTGCCCAGGGTGGGCGGTAAAATGGCCAATCTGGGCGAGCTGGCCGCCAATGTGGGCCTGGCTGTGCCCGACGGCTTTGCGGTGACGGTGGCAGCCTACTATCGTTTCATGGCGCACAATGGCCTGCAGAGCGAGCTGGAGCGCCGTATCCAGGCCACGGACATGCGCAGCCTGGACGAAGTGTTCAGCCTGTCCGCGGCCCTGCAGCAATGCGTGCTGGCGGCACCTCTGCCTCCGGACCTGGAAGCGGCCATTACCGAAGCCGTGGCGGCTATGAAAGCGCGGGCCGGGGACGACCTGCTTCTGGCGCTGCGCAGCAGCGCCGTGGGCGAGGATGCCTTGGGCGTGACCTTTGCCGGGCAGTATCGTTCGGAACTCAACGTGCCGCCCGAAGAGGCCTGCGAAGTCTGGAAGGAAATCGTGGCCAGCAAATATGCGGTCACGGCCATGAGTTACCGCTATCAGCGCGGCATTCCGGATGACGCAGCTCCCATGTCCGTGGGCGTGCTGGCCATGGTTCGGGCCGCGGCGGGCGGCGTGGCCTACAGCCGTGATCCGGTGGCCGCCTCCCAGGGGCGGGAGAGGGTCGTGCTCAACGCCGTGTCCGGTCTGCCCCAGGCCGTGGTGGACGGGGCGGTCACGCCTGATGTTTTTGCATTCAGCCGTGAAAATCCGCCGCATCTGCTGGAAAAGCATCCGGCGGATGCGGAAGCCGCCCCCAGCCTCACCGACGCCCAGGCCGCCAAACTGGCCCGCGTGGCCTTGGCCTTGGAAGAATATTACAATGAACCTCAGGATGTGGAATGGGCCCTGGAAGCCGGGGATGGACGCATTGTGGTTTTGCAGAGCCGGCCTTTGCACGAAGCCTACAGGGGGCACGAAGCCTACGGTGAGCGCGAGGCCGAGAGGGGGTGGAATCCGGGAGCTCAGGCGGCGGAACTGCCGCCGGGACTGACCGTGCTGGCGGGCGGCGGCGTGCCGGTGAGCCCCGGCGTGGGCATGGGACCGGCCTTTGTGGCCCGCAAGGAAGCGGACATGCTCTCGTTTCCCGAAGGCGGCGTATTGGTGGTGGAGCGGGCCTATCCCCGCTGGGCCACGCTGTTGGCGCGGGCCTCCGGTTTGGTCAGCGAAACCGGCGGCATGGCCGGGCATCTGGCCTCCGTGGCCCGTGAATACCGTCTGCCCGCCATTTTCAGCCTGCCGGACGCCTGCGGCCTCCTGGAAAAAGCCGGTGACGTGACCCTGGATGCGGACCGCAATGTGGTTCTGGCCGGACGTCAGGCCCAGTTGATCCCGTCTGTGAGCGCGCCGCCCAACCTCATGGCGGGCAGCCCCGTGTATCTGCGCCTGGAGGCGCTGGCCCGGCTCATGACTCCCTTGCATCTGCTGGACCCGGACGCGCCGGAATTCGCGCCGCAACATTGCCGGAGCCTGCACGATATCACCCGGTTCTGCCATGAAAAGGCGGTGCGGCTGATGTTCGACGACGATGCGGGCGTCGGCCGGCGCATGGGCAAGCAGCTCAAGGCCGGTGTCAAATTGCAGTACTGGGTGGTGGACATGGGCGGCGGTTTCACCCGGCAGGTCAGCGGCCCGGTGGTGGATTTGTCCGAAATCGCCAGTGGGCCCATGCTGGCCCTTTGGGAAGGCATGGTGGCCGTGCCTTGGGCCGGGCCGCCCGTCAGCGGGGCCGCGGGCTTTATGAGCGTGGTTTTTGAAAGCGCCATGAATCCGGAACTGGAAAGCACCGTGCCCACCACCATGGCGGAACGCAACTTCTTTATCATCGGCGAGCATTACATGATTCTGCAGGCGCGCTACGGCTATCATTTCTGCACTGTGGAATGCCTGGCCGGAGAAGACAGCCATGAAAATTTCGTAAACTTCCAGTTCAAGGGCGGCGCGGCGGACCGCGAGCGCCGCCGCCTGCGCGCCCGGATGCTGGCGGGGCTGCTGGAAGGGCACGGCTTCCGCGCGGACGTCAAGGATGATTCGCTTTTTGCCGTGGCCGAAGGCTTCGGCGCTGCGGAGACTCTGAAGAAAACACGTCTGTTGGGCTATCTGCTGATTCACAGCCGCCAGGTGGACATGATCATGCTGGAAAGCGCCAGGGCCGAGGCTCTCAGGGAAAAGCTGGCCGGGGATATGGCCGCCTTGGCCGAAACGCCCCTGAACGCCGGGAAAAAACGGACGCATTGACAGCGCCCGGCCCCTGCCATATTACTATGACCGTTGACGCATCACGGGCAGTTAGCTCAGCTGGTGGAGCACCGCCCTTACAAGGCGGGGGCCACAGGTTCAAGTCCTGTACTGCCTACCATATATAAAACAGGGGCTTGGGAGTAAAACCACAAGCTCCTGTTGTTTGGTGATGAGACGGCACAAGCCCCTGGCAATCATGATTGCCAGGGGCTTTTCTATATCTTTGGCTGACGCTTATGCCGGTACGCTTGTTTTCTGTACCAGATTAAAATCCGCCAGTTGGGAGCAGACCGTATCGAGCAGATTGAGCGGGCGGGCGAGGTTTTCGCCTATCGGGCGCAGCTCAAAGCCGGATATCCCGTTCGGCGTAGCCTATGCCTAATGGTGCGTGTTCGGCATTTTCGGGGCGCTTGTCATTGGCTTCCTGGCCTTCCACCAGAAAATCTCCCGCCGTAAACGTATTGGCATAATCCTGCTGACCATAGGCATTGTCTGTATGTCTCTCGCCTGACAGGTCTGCCGGAGGTTCAGCGTAGCCGGAAGGCAAAAGGCAGCTGGACCAGCGTATTCACAGGCTGCCCCTTGAGTTTGCCCGGGACGAAGCGCATGCTGCGCGCGGCGTCGAGGGCGGCTTCCTCAAAGTAGCCGCCGGGGGTCGCCTTGACCACAACACAGTTGCGGGGCTTGCCCGCGGTATCCACGACCAGTTGCACGGTTACAGTGCCCTGCACGTTCATGCGGCGAGCCTTGGTGGGATATTCTGGCGCCACCCGGCGGGTGATGCTGGGCCGCTGGTCCAGCGCGTCGTTGTCATATGCGCTGAGTCCTCCCACATTGCGGGGGACGGGTCCGGCAGGCGCGGAGGAGACTGCGGGCCTGGGCGGCGGCGTGGGGGCGGGTTTCGCCTTGGGCGCTGCTTTTTCACGCTTTTTGGGGCTGATTTTTTTCACGTCCGGTTTGGGAAGCGGCTTTGGGACTTCCTGTACCGCTTCTTTGGGTTGCGGTTGCGGCTCTTCCGGGGGCTGCGGAGGCGGTGCGGGCGGTTCGGGAGCTGCCTGCGCGGGTGCCGGTTGGCTGGGGGTTGGGGCCAGTTCAGCCAGAGCCACGCGATAGACTCTTTCCGTACTGGTGGTAACATCCCGCGCCAGCAGCAAAAAGCCGCCCAGCAGCAGGGCGTGCATGCCCAGCGAGAAGGCCAGGGCTGTGCCGCGGGTTGCGGTCCGCATGGCTAATTCCCTCCCCTGGCTGTCGGCGTAACCGGCATTGCGGGAGTCGCCGGGGGCTCTTCGACCGGCGTTGATGTGGTGACCAGTCCCACATCGGCGATGCCCGCTTCGCGGATGCGGTCCATGACCTGCATCACCATGCCGTAGGGTACGTCCTTGTCAGCGCGCACGAAAAGCTGCCGGTCCTGTCCCTTGACCTGGACGGCCAGCACATCGGGCAGATCGGCCAGGCCCGTTTCGTATTCGTCCAGGAACAGCGCTCCGTCGCTTTTGATACTCAAAATCATGTGATCATCTTCCGTGGGCAGTACCTCCGCAGCTTGTACTTGCGGCAGATCCACATCTAGACCTTCAGTCATCATGGGAGCCGTAACCATAAAAATGATTAGCAGTACCAGCATCACATCCACAAAAGGAGTCACGTTGATATCGGCCACAAAATCGTCATCAGATGAAGACATGGCTACTTTTCCCCCGCAAATGAGATGCCGTCTTGATAAGCGTTAACCTCATGCTGCATGCGGTTCAAAAGCTGTCCCGCGTAGTTGATACACACGCCTTCAATGTTTGTAAGGCGCGCACGGAAGATGTTGTAACCACACACCGCAGGGATGGCGACGAACAACCCCACCGCCGTAGCAATGAGCGCTTCGGCAATGCCGGGAGCGACTGTTGCCAAGGAAACGCTTTTCAGGGAGGCAATTGCATGGAAGGAGTGCATGATGCCCCACACCGTACCGAAAAGGCCGATGAAGGGAGCAGTGTTGGCCGCAGTAGCTAAAAGCGCCAACGAAGATTTGAGGTGTGCCATTTCTTCGGCAATACCGAAGTGTAGGGCGCGGCGGACGTTGTCGTTGAGCAGGCGCTCAGCATCGCCAGTGCGGGTGATGCGGTTGAATTCTCGCACAGCTCGGCAAGTGATGCCATACAGGGGGGAGCGTTTATCGCTCTCCACCAAAGGCAAGGCAAAAGCCAATGCACCTGCATCGTCAAAGGCGCAGAGTCCCTGTCTGGTACGCCGTCGTGCAGCACGCAGGGTCAACCACTTGGCGGCCATATATGCCCAGCTCGCTACAGACATAAACAAAAGCAATACTAATACGCACTTAGAAATAATACTGGCCTGCAACACGGCCTGAAGCATGGAATCCATCCGCTGTTCCTCACCCAATTGTATTTTGAAGTCCCGCGAGCATCTCTAATACTGCGCTGCGTTTTCTGATGATACGGCTCAATAATTACGATTTTAAAATTCGTGTAAGGGGCCTTCCGCGCGCTGAGCGTAGTCAGCTATGACGGTCAAAAGCCATCCAGCAGGGCGCGAAGCCCTATGCCGGATGTAGCTCACAACCAAGTTAGCTTGCCTGTCCAGATACGCTCGCCTGCCGTGCAATGGAGTCTATGGTTGCGGCAAGGCGCTTGCTGACCCCGTCAAAATCCATGCTGTCAATGTAATATTTTTCAAGAACGCCATGTTCTGCTTTGATCTGCGCCAGGGTTTGCATTGCAAGGGAAAGAGTCTGTTCATATCGGGCCATATTTTCCGAAATTTCGTCCTGAAGCCCGGTTGGACGTTTGGAATTCTTTCCCTGAAGCGTAAAGGATTCTTTGATAACCTGCGTCGGCAACTCGTCAGGTTGCGTTGTCATCAGAAGGTTCAGTGCGGGAATGTGCACGTGATCCAGCAGATGAGGGTCAATGGGTCTGTGGTAATATTCCACATCAAAACCACGGAGTTTCGCTTTTTCGGCCACGTCCGCCAGAATTTTTGTCCGGCCCATGCCCGCTTCTCCCTTCACAGCCAAAGCCGTAGTTTCTGGGCGCAGCAGGCTGGCGATGTTGTGAATGGCTCCTTCCGGTGTATTGGAAGAAATGTAGGCATGACGTTCCGCACCGTACATTTCCGAGTTGGAGCGAAGAAGAGCGTCTGCAATGATACGCTCTGCTACAGCGGACAGCTCTCTAGGATCTTGGTGGGCAATATGAATATCTTCCACATTGGCAAGGAACTGTCTGGCTGCGTTCAAGACCCGGAAAGCTTTACGGAAAAGCCTCTCCGCTTCCTGGTTGATTTCTATAATTTCTTTGGAGTGCTGACGGATTCTTTCGGTGTCCCAATGGTCGCCAAGGTTGAGAATTTCATCCACTGCACCGGGATTTCTGGGATCAAAGACATGGTGACCGGTGGCAGCAGTGACTACGGCTTTCAATGCCGGAACGACAACGGCGTCATACGACTGAGGGTCAAGGGAGCAATGCTGATACTCCAGATCATAACCCTGTTGAGCAAAAGTCTCTCCAATGGCGCTGATGAACGTAGATTTTCCCGTCCCTGGTCCACCTTTGACAATAATAATACGTGCTCCTTCAAGCCTGGGTAAAAAGTTAAAAAAGGTGTGAAAACCACTGCCTGCATTGCAGCCGAAAAAGCAGCGTGTTGTGTGTTGACTCGTCATGCTCAAGACTCCTATTCTATTAAGGTTTGTTTACAAATATTCCGTAACAGTCCGCCTCACGAACGCGATTAGCAATCTCACTCATCTGTGTTGTGTAAAGACCTTTTACTTTCATTCTGTCGAAATACTCTCCTCCAGAAAATGTATAGCGTTTTACGAGGCCCAACTCAGAAGAAAGGCCTTCCTGTTCGGCATGAATAATGTCCCCACAAGCAAGAATTTGCGGTAGCGTGATTGCGTGTTTTCCCCGCAACGTCCGCACTGCGTTATGTCCGGCAAGAGAGCCTGTCGCTATAGCTTCGGTGTGCCCCACAAAAAATCCAGATTTTTCACCGGCGCAGAAAAGATTATGAAAGCCGTCCACTTTTAGAGAGTTATTCCGAGGGGCTCTAGACAGAAAGCGTACCGAATTTGCATATCCGCTCCCCGTGGCGATCATGGCGTTTTCAAATCCGGCAATGTGTCGCATATCTTCTAGTGACAAAAACGGCGTCATAATTTTAGCCGTGTCTCCGGTATCCAAGAGGATCACGTTAGCTGCATATTCTTGCAGAGCGTATTGCTGGCAGGATTTGCTCCGCAGCTTCTCCCGGTTGATCAAGGTGTTGGGCAACGGAGCAATGACAAGCCCTCGCGTATTCAATGCCTTTTGGATGTCCGCAGACAGAGAGTTCTTACGGAGTTCAAAAGAACCGGAAAGAGAGCCTACTTCGCCGTCGCGTCTCATACCCACGTAATCAGTCAACCCAGCGCAGGCCGTCAGGCTAATCCTAGGTCCAAACATTGGACAACGCAGAACGCACATAGCGCAACCGTTTCCGTATCGTGTGCAATTGCTCAACGAACCCGCCGAGCCTGTAGCGTCTATAAATACGTCACCTTCGAGCCTTGACTCTGCCAGATCATGCAACGCCACGCCGCAAATGGTTGAGCCGCTCGTCAGAAATTCAACAACACGCGAGCGGAATCGTATCTCAATGCCACACGTTTCCAGAAAATTCCGCACCGCCGGTTCGATTTTAGTAGTAGAATAGAGCCAAGCATGCGCATGCCCCGGGAAATTAACATTTTTATGCGTCGCGACACTGTCGGTGATGCTGAAAAGTCCTCCCGCACCCATGGCTGTCAATTCTTCCGCCGCCGTCTGCCGACCATTATTTCGCATGATTCCACCTGCCAAACCGCAGCCAAGAAGCATGTCCGTACGCTCCAGAATGACGACCCTGTCGGCTCCAG
>ERZ857951.3403-NODE-3403-length-12013-cov-3.049088_pt1 | contig 12013 bp, 7 predicted proteins | sample MGYA00519759_ERZ857951 | MGnify/ENA primary metagenome ERZ857951 (study PRJEB31778, sample SAMEA3449377) | human gut metagenome | biome: human gut; feature: human-associated habitat; material: faeces | place: United Kingdom | collected 2010/2012 ... | reverse complement strand
AGCTGCTTGTTATTGAGATAGGGGAAGGATTTAACAATCCTAATCTTATAAGGTGGCCATTTGAGAGAATTGTTATGATTAATGATAAAGCACATTTTTACAGGGCACATAGTACGTTTTATCAGATACCTAAAGAAATAGCAGACAAAGCTTGTACAATGAAGATTAACTCCCCCGATATTATACAATCTTGCAGTTTCAAGTGAAAGCTTTATCATATCATCAAAGCCCTCCTGTCTTTCCTCAACCGATAATGACTGTCCATTCATAAGATTATCACTTATAGTAAACATAGCAAGAGCATTCTTTATATTTCTGCGGTCGCGCTACTCTCGTTCCTGACAACCTTTTACTTGAAGAACTTGTCGTCCCAACCGGATAAAAGTAGCATAAACCGGGTGTACAGCAATTCGGTGATCGCACCGACCTGCCAAAAGTTCCTTTTACAGAAAAAGAATAACTTGAATCGGCACGTGATTGCTTACAAGAAGAACGAACGATCCCTTGTGCAAGATAGCACAAACACGCAAAAGGCGCTCAAGCAAATCATAAAAACAGAATTTGCGGATGCCACACAGCAAGAGTCCCGCTTGTTTAAACGCCAGATGAACGAACTAGAATCTGAAATCGGACAAATCTTTGAAGCCATCCGAAAAGAGGTCCAATAAAGCCATCACTGTTCATTAATCCGCAGGAAGTTTCCCCATCCTTTCGCCTGCCGGTAAATCGGTTTACGTCCGGAAGGCACGTAAAGAGTACATACATTGAAAATATCCCCTGCCCCGGTAAACGCCGACGAGTAACAAACAGGCGGGTAAGTTGCCATCAGGTAAAGTTCCTGCAAATTACAACCATCAAGACAATAGTCAAACAATGCCGAAATCTCTTTTCCCAGCACCAGCTCTTTCAATTCGGCACACTCTTTAAAAGCTGCCTCCGGAATAGTATAAACTCCATCGGAAATAACGATCTTTTTTAATCTCGAACCCCGGAATACCTGTTCGCCCAGTTCCTCCACCGATACGGGGATAATGATGGAATCCAACAAACAATTCTGGAAAGCCGCCACCCCGATCTTCCGAACGGAAGAGGGGAACGTGAATTCCTCGGCCGTTTTTCCTTCCGGGTAATGGATCAAGATACTCGCATCTTTATTATATAACACGCCATCAATACTTGAAAAGGTGGTATTCAAAGGAGAAACGGATAATTCCTGCAAAGCACTGCAACCACTTGAAGTTTTGTAAACGACTAGACTATCGGGTATTGTCATGGAGATCAAACCGGAACATCCTTTGAATGCATCTTTCTCGATTACTTTCAAGCTGTGAGGCAAGACGATTCGCTGCAATTGACTGCATCGAAGAAACATCCCGTAGTCCAGCGTGTCCCGACGAGTATATCGGGACCCGTAATAGCTACTTCCACCCTCCACGATCTTTGCCTCGGAGAGATCCATCTCCACTAATTGCCCCGGAGTTTCATGCCCCTCAATGTCCCATCCCAGCATTTCACGCAACAAACGAATATCCGTTCCGTTCAAGAAACCGGAAAGGGTTAAGGAAGCAAGGTTGTACTTTTGATTCCCCATGATTTCCGGCAACATACCGGGAACGGAATTGTAAACGGCCTCGCTAGTCGTAAATTCCACGGGCGTAGAGTAAGTTTCCCCGATCGAATTCACGGCGTATGCACTCACGATATAAGTGGTTCCCATCTCCAACCCTTGCAGTTTTCCTGTGAAAACACCCTCATCACCCAATGGTACCTCAACCAATTTCCCGTTTTCCGTACCCTTCTCTTGATATGTAAACGCCAGAGTTGTCAAGGCTTCCCCACCATCATCCACCAAGGTACATTGGAATGCCGCGCTAAAAGGCCCCTTGTATATCATGACCAGATCGCCCAGAACGGGTAACGTGTTGGGTAAGGTCTGGAAATGTCCAATGTCACTTCGCACGACGCTATGACCATTTGATATTTCCAAGCAATAATAATACGATGTCCCAGCTTGTAAACCCGTGAGGCAAGTCTCCACGTTTCCCTCTCCCCCTTCAGCCTCCTGTTGAAGCGCTTCCGCCATATCCTCGGATGTCCCGTACAGGAATTTACACGAGGTAACCGTTCCCTCTCCCCGCAATTCAATCTCCGCGGAGATTCTCGCCGTGTTACGAGTAATCTCAGTCACCTCATTCAACGAGATACGGGGAGCCAGCACAGAAGGTTCCTCTTCCTTTTTACAAGCAAGTAATAGTAAACAGCACGCAATGATCCATTTGTACATATCCCTAAAAATTTATTCCGACTCCAACCGTGGGTTCCCAGTACTCCCCCTTTATCGTGATCACTCCAAGCGTGAAGGCCATTTTGCGAACCTTGACAAGCAAGCCAAGTTCCGCGGCAATTCCCTTGTAGGAATAATCTTTATTTCTCAGTTTCAACCCCTCGATGGTTTCCCACACCACTTGCCGTTTCCCGTAACCCAACCCCTCGTATATATAGCATAACGACGCGATCGAGTGAATTCCCCCGACCAAAAACGCATACCGAGAATACTTCTCGGAACCCGTGTAATAAGGTGTATCCCCGGTAGAAGGTATGCTCCCGTCCTTCCGACATTCCCCATCCACGGACAAAGACTTGAGATCAGCCTGCCCATGCACGTATAACCCATGTTTTTTCATGCACGCCAACATGACCCCGAAAGCGGGACGTTCGTGATCCCATCCGATAGTCAATAAACTTGTAAAAGCAGGTCTTTGGGATTTCAATTTACTCGTTGGCATGGCTTGTAAACTCTCATCCAGCGTGGTATTGGGTAACGGGCGGTGAACTTTCCGTACTCTCGGGTATTCTTCCTCGACCTTCAAAAGCGGTTCTTCTATCACCAACTCGTAGGTTAATCTCGATTCAAGGGTAACGGGAAATTTATAGTCCCGCAAAACACCCCATCGAGGATGCTTTATCGTTATTTTCCGGGTTCCATTCGGCACGTACAACCAGATTTCACCCACTTCATTCTTACGCTGCACGATTCCCAAAGGAGTAGAAAAGGCGAAATCACGATTCCCGACCACTTTGATTAACGCACACGCCTCGTCATTCAAGTCTCTCACGGGATTCACCCAAGCCGTTATATCGTTGGGTAACAAGCGAAACGAGGCGACCTTAAACTCTTGAGCCCATCCCGGCACAAGTAGCCATAAGAGTATGATCGTGCATAAGATTTTTTTCATCATTCAAAATTAAAACTTCCCAAGTGAATAATATCCCGTTCCGGCAACAACGTCTGATCATCTATTCTCCGGGGCTGCCACGTACGCACGTGAATTTTAGGTGCCGTCTCGTCAGAAAAATCCCATAACAGGAATAAATACCCCTCGTCCGAGTACAAGTCCGAAGAGTAAGCCTGACGAACGGAGACGCCATAAATTCCCGGTCGGGTGGGATGTCTCCGGATCAGAAAATCAGAATAACGAACCTCTATTTTCTTATTTGCCTTGAATATCCGACGCAAACGATCCAGATATTGTTGTTTTGTTTTTATATTGTACCGGATCTGATCGGCTGGAAGATAGTGGCCTTCCTGTGGCAATTGTTTCACCACGGTACCAACAATGATTAACGCTTTCTCGCTAAAAAGTTGCTCCAAGAAATCAATATCTTTCGTCTCGTACGACATCCGGAAATGCTCCATGTAGTTTAGGATCACTCTCCGATTTTCCGAATCTGTCTCCGAGAATCCGTTTTTCAGGACCTTTTGCGCCTCTTGATAAAACGGGCTGGCAGTATCTATTGCCTGAATTCTTTCTTTCCGGGGCAAAGAAAGTTTCTTCGCTGGCAGTATCGTGTTTTCCGGTTCCGGCACTTCGACCGTCTCCGGGAGCGGGTAACGATAAAAAAACTGTACAACGGGAGAAGTTGTTTCCAAAGATTGCCAGTCCAGTTCAAAAGGATATGCCGTGCTGACGGTCTTTCCAGTCTCGTCAATCAAGAGATCCACGCTGTCTTGATGAACAAAAACACAGTTCGCGTGACTCCACGAATATATTTTATCATAGATAAAGGGAGTCACACGGTTCCCTTTAAAATCAAACAGGGCCCATTTCTCTTTACTCTTTAATGCCAGTCGTTCCGGATTTATAAATTCTCCATCATCATAGTCGGCAGGAACGATCATTTTCCCGGCCTTATCAACCACCCCGATTCCATTTCGAGTTAAACAGAATGCCACATCGTGACGGAATTCGGTCATTTCCTGTATCTCGGCGGGAAGATACAACACGGTTTTCCCTTTTTTATCCAAACAAGCACAATAGTGTTGCCGCAAATCTTTGTACACGAGTAAACCACAAGAAAACACCCCCTGTAAGCGACAATTCGTTAACATCACGGGAAAAACGTTCTGTCCCTCCTTGTCGATGACCTCGTAGGCGATTCGCCCCTCCCTGTCTGCCATCCCGACCAAGGCCATCCCCTCGGAAAAATCACAGGCAAAATCATACTCAGGGGCAATAACCCATTCGCCACGGGTATTCACGTAGCCATATTTTTGATTTCCGGTATAAGCCAGAGCAAGGCCATCTTTAAAATTATGCATCACCCGAACGGGTACTCCCCGGTAGGAATCTATTACCGCAATGTTCTCACTCGATTTATTGATTAAAATGAAAGGACCTTCCTTTTCTTCTTGGGCAATGGTTACGTCCTCTATAAAGTTTCCCACTTGGATAAAACGCCGGGAACTTGTTGTCATCGGAACTTTTGAAATATCACACAACCGGAACATTCCATTCCCACAGGGAAGAACGCACACTTGATTTACAACAATGGAAGGTTTACCAGAAAATAAAGAATCTATCAGCACGTTCCCATCGGGCGTAATGATCCCGAAAGAAGAGTCTCCATGAAGAATTTTCACGGGAAAACCATTTATTTCCACCCGCTTTTTCTCACAGGAGACACACACGTATATTAGTGCAAATAGAAAAATAATATTTCTCATAAACACACGTTCCTATTTTTTGAAATATCCTCCCGTTTTACGCGAACCTCTATATTCAATTAATCCTTTCTCTTTCAATGATCTCAAATAACGCACGATCGTTGCTCTTCCTTTTTGAAGGAATAACATAATTTCTCCTCCTTTTGCCCCCGGATTCTTTTCTAAAAAAGCAAGAATCAAAGCTGCCGTCTCATTTATTCCCTCACGACCATTTATATGATCATTTATCCCCTCATCAACGTTTATATGATCATTTATATGATCATTTGCACCCTCATCAACGTTTATATGATCATTTATCCCCTCACTACCATTTGTAGTATCATTTATCTTATCATCATAAACCCGACCGATAACAGAAGTAAATTGCATCCTTTCGGGATCATTCATAAATTCCAAATCCGGTTCTTCTTTTAACGCTCGAATAATCCCCGAACCAAGTCCGCGATAAGGCATGATTTTAGCACAGAAACTAGCGATGAATGGATTACGCACAACGGCGGTTCCCAGTTTAATACTTTCTACCGTTAATCCATCCGGAAGACAACCCGGACTGATTATTTCAACACGATTATCAAATATGAGTAACCGCACCGGAGCGTTTCTGGTATAATCACGATGTACAAGAGCATTCTGAAGTAATTCCTCTAACGCGATCTCCGAAATCTCAAGTTGCCCGATTGAATTAAATCCTTGTCCGGCTTGAACACTATGAAGATTTGCTTTCAAGAAAGACATCCCTTTTTCAAATAGTTCAGGTAAGGTCCCGGTTATATCCTTACTATCTCTATAATTAACTCCTGCAATATTGTTACCAAAAAAAGAAACCGCTTTTATCATAAAAGTCGGACGAAATTGTTGAGGATTTTTACCAAAAAACAATAATCCGGCTAAAGTTATCTTATCTCCTCTCAGAATATTTAGATTCTGCAAAAGTTCCGTATAAGGAACACCAAAAGACTCTTTCTCCCGTCCATATTCTTTACGGATAAACTCATCCAATATACTCCCGTTTACATCTTTTTCGGAAGTGAAAGGAATCGGTTGCTCGTCAGCATAAAGCATCCCGGAACATTGAAACAATCGAATGATTTCACTATTCTCCATGACCTTACGCTTATCAGCCCCCTGTTTCGTCCAAATTACCCCATGCAAATCCTTGTAAGGTTTATTATCTCCCTCTGCAATACGAACAACAAGAACGGAATGCTCGTCAATAATGACCGTTTCCGTTTGTATGTAAATAACCGGACGCAACAGATTAGTAGCAATATTTGCCAACATCGAATTAATTTGCTGAATTTCCGGGTAAGGCAAACCCGTGATTTCTCCCGTCTTGTCTTTTATTCCAAATAAAATCATTCCCCCACAAGCATTAGACATGGCCACCATTTCAGCAGCAATACTGTCTTGATTAGAAAAATGTTCCTTAAATTGGACCGTACTCGTTTCCCCACATGCTACTATCTGTTGTAATTCCTTGCTATCCATCTCTTTTGCCAGTTAATTATCTTACAAAAGTAAGAAAAATAGCCAATCTAATCCTCCCAATCCTCGATTTCTCCACCGATTTCGATTTTCACCTGTTCCGGATTCTTCGAGATCGTGACGGATAACATATGCTGGATGCCGGGTTTAAAGACAAATTTGCTTTCCACCATGTAGGACACTCCTTTCATCACCACTTCAACTAAAGGAACTTGATTGGTTAATCGTTGGGGTACCACAATGGCCGTATATTGTGTCTTGTCAACTTTTTTCGCCTTAATCGTCTGTGCTGTTCCGTGAGTGTTCCGGGTAACAATTCCCACGCTCAAGTCGATCGTGGCAGAAGGTACCGTATTATGGATGTATACCTCGGCATCTTCCGGAATATCACCATCATAATCTTTACCTTTCATCAGACGCACAACCATTTTACTCATCCGGTGCTTGAATGACAAGGAGACCGGAGAATCGCTTGCCGTGACGTTCTGATCCGTGGCCCAAAGAAAATCACTCGCCTCGTAGCCATCCAAACCGGAATCGGTTGAAGTAGCCGACTGGTCCAATGCCACGGAAAAGGGCAGATCGTCTACACCCGTAAGAGAGGGAATGTACGGGTAATAAGCGAAAACATCAAAAGAACCCTCATCCCAATATAACTTTCTGGCGGGATTCCACTTTGTCCCGTCAAAGGTCAGTAGCTCATTATTCAGAAAATTTCCGGCAACCTCTAAAGGAATCCCGTGTCCGGTCATGTATACTCCAATCTGATCCTGTTTTTCAAAAGCACTCGTCGTGGCCCTTGCCAACGCCGGATGTTGCATATCAAACGTGATCAACATTTCATCCGATTCTTGCACTTGGTCGGTCTCACTACACCCGCATGGAATCAGTAGAATGTATAAAAGAATTACACAGCAAGTTATTTTTATGTATTTCATATCTTCTCTAATTTAGTCAAACCATCATTTCAAAATTGAAGGACGTCCCTTGTGAATCACGGGTGGATATTGATTTCCAAGAGCTTTCGTACCAAAGTCCATGTCCCGAGTGGAACGTGATAAATTATCCGACCCCCGCTTATCATTCTTCACAAACTCATCGAAAGAATACGTTTCTCCGGCGTAAAGCATGATACGTTTCACGATGGCCTCCCGGCTAATGGCACTATGATACTGGATATTGTTATTCATACAACTATTTTGTTCCGACCGAAAAACACCTCGGGTATGCGTAAATCCTCCTTCATAAATATCCACCACATCACTATAACGATCATCAAATATAAAATGAGCCCAAGGCACCTCATGCATTTTCCCGGTAAGAGAAAGGTTCTCGTACCATCCTAATGCTTTTCCCCACTTAAATGCACCCAAACAAAGACAATCATCAATAAAACTATTGTAATAAATATATTCGTCCCCCAATTTTCCAAAACCATGTCCTCCCGCCTCATGTTGTACGATTCCCCTAGCATCGTAAGGATAATTGTCTCCACTTAAAGGACAAAAAGCAATTGCACTTCCATCTTCCCACATTTGTGTAATACCCCCATAATCTGTTGTATTAGGAGTTATTACAATCAACGACTGACTCAAATTACTTTCATTCACGGAAGGAATCTTCATCACATAGGCAAAAATTTCATCGTATTCACCTAATAATCCGACATCATTTGTAAAAGTTGTTCCAAATTTTGTATCTCGAATAGTATTTACACCTCCTATCCCATTTTCCGGAGAAACTGCAATAGCCGTATAAACATCGAAATAATCACGATACGTCCGATAAGGCTCGATAGCAAAAAAACGTTCCATTTGTTCATTCATTACCTGCAAATAATCACCTCTTGAGATATCTTCCGCATCGTAACCATCACCTAAAAAGATTAAATTAATCCCTTGTCCCACTTTATGGTTTTGTAAAACAAGCACTTCATCATCAGCATACTCAAAGCCATATTGATAAACACGACAAGATGTTGTATAATCATAATCCTTTAGCCTAAAAATAATCTCCCCCTCCCGATAACTTGTACCGGACTCTAACGTAAGGGTCAATTCCGTTTTCTTATTCCCACTCATCGCAGATAAAGTACACCATTCCGGTTTACTTTCTACTTCCCATTCTCCTTCTGCATCCAAAATTAATTTACGCTCAGACTTCCCATTCAAAGCTTTCACAATAGTCGGACGACATATTAATTCTCTATGTGCAGCTATTCTCTTAAATTCTCGCCACCCGGGCGCAGCACGATATTGTTCAACGACTGATTCGGGAACTTCAAGCGTAAAATTATCCTTCGGAACACCTTCAAATGCTCTAGAATCCACCACATCAGCAGGAATCGTCCCCTTGCAAACAATACGCCCCACGTTGAAACAATTAGCGAAAGCCCCTCCTGGATAGGAATCTATATATCCTATATATTCTAAATTTTCAGGAAATATAATTTCTTCAAATCCACATCTAGCAAATGCACCTGCGCTAATACTTGTAACACTCGGGGGAAACTCTAATATACCACTTAATCGCACATTGTTTTCAAAAACACTCATACCTATACTTCGCAAATTTTGTGGTAATTTTAAATTACCTGAAAAATTACAATTAATAAAAACCTCATCTTCAAGTATAAATATTTTTGATGGTAAATTCAATTCTCCTTTAAATTTACAAAGACCAAAAGCCCTTTCTCCTATTGCTATGATTCCATCATGCATTATCAATGCCCCATCAAAACCTCCACCATAAAAAGCAAAAGATGAGATTTCTGTTATCCCTTGAGGAATTTTTAGACTCCCTGTTATTCCACTACAATGATGAAATGCAGAAGCACCTATATACTGAAGACTTTCTGGAAGCATCAATGTTCCTGTAAAATTTTTACAGGAATAAAAAGCCTGAGTACCAATATATTTTAATTTATCTGGTAATTTTAATTCACCTATAAAAGCACATGTTTCGAAGGCGGCAGCTCCGATATACTCTAATGTAGAAGGTAAAGTCAAAAGCCCTCGAAGTCCTGAACACCGCCCAAAAGCAAGTTCTTCAATCTTCACAACACCTTCCGGTATAATTAATGATCCCATCAATGACTTACACTCACAAAAAGCAGCATAATCAATTTCCTGTAATTGATCTGGCAAAATCACGCTTTGTAATGAAGATTTAGTGTGCAAAGCATGAGTAGGTATTACATCTCCTCTAGCAGGCCGTCCATTATCATCCATTCCTCCTTTTACGATCTTTACCTCCTTCAAATTCAGCGCTTGCAACCGATCCATTGAATCCCTCATGAAGTAAAAATCCAAAGCATTAATCTCGCCCGTTATTTTCAAGTTCTGCAAATTCCTAAAATCTTTCTTGGCAGCCGTGATACACTCTTTCAATTTACCAGCCTCGGACTCAATCACGATATACTCCCTAGCAGTCGCATCATGTGATGCCAGATCAACTTCCCAAGCCGTGATAGATTCACTAACCAATACAAACTCATATTTCCCCTCATTGGCCTTTTTATCTACCCGAATCGTGAAATTATGCATTTTAGAAGGCACGTAAGTAAACGTTTCATTCTTTGAAAACGAGTACGCAACCCCATCAACAGTTATACTAAATAATTTCACTCCGGTAGCCACCTCCTGCGGCACGACGATCGCCCGGAATTCATCCCCATGCTTATAAGGGATCGTCCCTGTTGTCGCCACTTCGCCTGTAACGGTTACAATACCCGTGGCCAAATCGACCCGCGCCCCACGTTTCGTGTTCGTGACCAGCACTTGTTTTTCCAACTTGGTCCATTCCCCTTCACTAAAACCCTTTCCCTCCTGCAATGTCACCCGGGCATTACTCATTTTATGACGGAACGAGAGCCGCACGACAGGTGTCAACGGAGCCACGTTCTCCGCTTTCCCCCAAAGAAAATCACTCGCCTCGTATCCTCCCATCTCCCCGTTCTCGGATAACTTGGACTGGTCCTTTCGAACTTCAAAGGCATAGGCATTCACGCTTTCCGGAGTCCCTACCGGATAATACCCATACACGTCAATGGGAGTCTTACTATCCTTCCAGAACACATCGTATGCCGAATTCCATTTATAATTGGTTTCATCAAACGTGAATTGAAGATTTGTTGCCCGGTTCCCTTCATCCAACAAAGTCCCGGGAGAGCCTCCCTCGTAGTCCACGATATAAACTCCCATCACATCATTATGACAAAAACCACCATCATTTACCCGGGATAAAGTCACTTGATCAATCTCCCCGGAAAGTGAAATTAAGCAGGCCTGACCGGCATCAGGACCCGCTATTTCGTTATCGTAACATGCCCAACACACAAACGATAACACCATTGCAACCAGAAGAATTATTTTTCTCATAAATATTGTTTTAGATTATTCTGCCACCCCGCCATAATCCACCCCATCATCGTCCCATTGGCCGATATTGACGTTAATACCATTACTCGTTTTATTCACCTTCACGGTAAAAGTATATCTTTTATTTTTCTCAAAAGTATGTCCTTTTTTCAACGTGTAATCTTTTCCATTCACGTTAACCACCAATAAGTCAGTTTCACTAATACTTTGTGGCACAACAAGCGCCCTGTACAACCCGTCATTCTTTCCCAAAATAATGCTTTGCTCTTCATTTACAGCCTCAACTTCTCCCGTGGCCAGATTGATGGATGCCGCAAGCCGGACATGATTAAACTTTACCTGTATTGCAGCCTCATCCAATGCCGCTTGCGTGAAACCATTTCCCGGCTCCACCTTTACCTGCGCACAACTAAAAACGTGATTCAACGTGATATTAACGGCCTGTTCCGTTGGGCTTACCCCCGAGGTCTTTCCCCAAAGGAAATCGCTCGCCTTGTAATTATCCACGGATGCCTGATCCGCTTTCACGTTAAAAACATGGCCAGACACGCTTACCGATCCAGAATAGGGATAGTAAGCATAAAAATCCGCTTTCGTTTCATCATCTTTCCAATATATGGTCTGATCCGGTGTCCAAGAAGAATTGTAAACAAAACGCATATTGTTCACGTGATTCCCTGTATTTTGCAAATCACCAGCTTGTTGCCCGTCATAATTCACAACATACAATCCAATCTTGTCACCAGCTTCGAAAGTGGCATCTGTTGCCCTTGCAATATCCTGTACGCCAAAAAGCATTTTAATTTCTTTCCGTACCGGCTCCGGTGTCGGCTCTGGCGTTGGCTCCGGATCTCCACTACCGGATCCTCCAGAACATGCATATAGCAAAGCTATTAGTATAAACCCGATCTTCTTTCTACCTGACATGATGTTCATTTTAATAAAACTTGTAATTTTTATACAAAGGTAGGGGCATATCATTCAAAAATCAAGTTCATAATGGTTCATTTGCAGAAAAACAACTTTCCCTTAACATCCCATACAAAAGCAGGGACTGTCCTAAAAAGTCCTGCCTGTATTTACCATACTACCCCCTCCAGCTCCCCCTTACACAGGGGGAGAGCTGATTACCAAGCGGTTT
>ERZ857951.3399-NODE-3399-length-12028-cov-17.586737_pt1 | contig 12028 bp, 8 predicted proteins | sample MGYA00519759_ERZ857951 | MGnify/ENA primary metagenome ERZ857951 (study PRJEB31778, sample SAMEA3449377) | human gut metagenome | biome: human gut; feature: human-associated habitat; material: faeces | place: United Kingdom | collected 2010/2012 ... | reverse complement strand
ACACGAATCGCATTTTGTTGCTTGCGTAATCCGTAAAGATTATGACAATCAACGTCGTATGTCGCAGAGACGCTATCAACAGAAACCGTTTAGCCCCTCTTGCTCTTGTCTTTACCCATGACCGCCGCCGTAAGTTCGTCGGTCTGGGCATTTCGGAAGCTTTGGTGCATTGGGATTTCGACAAGCAACAACCTACCGCCGACTGCCCCGATAGAGCAGAAATACAGTTTCAAATAACCTCCAAGATACGTGAATACGAGAGGAAAATCAAAAAGTTGGAGGTGCTGGAAATTCCCGTTACATTCGATACGCTGTTTGAACAGAACGGCAAACGAATCAACTGCACGGTCGGGGAGTACTTCAAACAGATTATCGAACGCTTGGAAAAAGTCGAAAAGTACAGTTCCGCCAGCAAACATAAGGTAACGTTGGTCCTTGTGTCGCAATTCCGCTCGGTCAATATGCGTTTTGATGAATTGGATTTGACGTATTTAAGGGAGTTTGAAATCTTCTTGAGTCAAAAGGGTAATGTAAACAACAGTTGCAATTATGCAGCATTCCAATACTGCCGGTTGTATCTTATTGAAATTCTACATCAAACCACAACACACTGCAAATGTATACAATTTACTTTATGTTGTATCTTATCGAAATTCTACATCAAACCACAACACCCTTCGAAGGTTTTTGCCCGCTATCAGAGTTGTATCTTATCGAAATTCTACATCAAACCACAACATCTGGACTGACAAGACAGATCAAGAGATGTTGTATCTTATCGAAATTCTACATCAAACCACAACTGCAAATGTATACAATTTACTTTACATTCCGTTGTATCTTATCGAAATTCTACATCAAACCACAACTGGTCCTCGAAGCGCTTTTGCTCCCGCCTTGTTGTATCTTATCGAAATTCTACATCAAACCACAACTGATGATGACCACGCGCGAAGGGTCTATGCGTTGTATCTTATCGAAATTCTACATCAAACCACAACGTGTTCATACCAGCTTCGAAAATGGACTAGTTGTATCTTATCGAAATTCTACATCAAACCACAACAGGCCAACCCGGAACTGGTCGCCGCCTATCGTTGTATCTTATCGAAATTCTACATCAAACCACAACGTAGAAACGCCGGACATGGAAACACCTTCGGTTGTATCTTATCGAAATTCTACATCAAACCACAACGTGTACGGCCGATTCGTATCTCGCTTATTGTTGTATCTTATCGAAATTCTACATCAAACCACAACCGGACGACCGGGAAGAACATCAACGGAGCCGTTGTATCTTATCGAAATTCTACATCAAACCACAACTATCGTGGATTGCTTCCTATTCTGCTATACGTTGTATCTTATCGAAATTCTACATCAAACCACAACGTTGGAGGCCTATTCGGCATGATCGGAGCGGTTGTATCTTATCGAAATTCTACATCAAACCACAACGTTCTCGTAAACGCAGTTTCCCCTGTTTTGGTTGTATCTTATCGAAATTCTACATCAAACCACAACTTGTACGAAATGTTTAGTTTGTAGGTTGTAGTTGTATCTTATCGAAATTCTACATCAAACCACAACGCCGGACGCACGCGTAAAAGCTGTGCCGTTGTTGTATCTTATCGAAATTCTACATCAAACCACAACTACAGATCGCGCTGCCGTTAAGAACGGCCGGTTGTATCTTATCGAAATTCTACATCAAACCACAACAAACGAAGCAGCCACAACATCGGACAATTAGTTGTATCTTATCGAAATTCTACATCAAACCACAACTAAAGTTTTTTTTATATATTTGTGGTGTAAGAATTCTACATCTTATCACAATAAGGCTATATGCCGAAGGTTTTCAACCTATTGTCTCCGCGTACTCCGTGGAGACTTTTTTTATATTTCGTGAATAATTTAAAAACCGTCGGTTGCTATTGCGGAGTGTGCCGGCGCTGTGGCTTTTTGCCTTCGGGAGTTCATGGTGCCGAAAACAGAAGGTCGCATGTCGGACCGTCCGCCACTCGCCGTGCGACGCACCGACATGAAGCATCCCCAATTGCAGCGTTCATCAAGGGCATATCGTTGGAATATGCAGGAATACTTTATATCGAGACTCTGAAACCGGGAAAACACGCGAATGGAAATTCAGCGACGCCTTCTGTTCCCGGGCGCATTCGCGCACGAGGCTCTGCCGCGGGCGGACGATGACGAACCGGATAAAAAGCGCACCCCGAAATCCTTTTCCGGATTTTCGGGGTGCGCTTCATTCGGGCGGGCGGCTGTCCGGCGCGTTATCGGGCGGGATGTTCCGGGCGTTTGCTGAAAATGGCCTTGATCCGGTCCATGTCGAACTTGGCCGAGCGGTCGTAGCAATAGATGCCGTTCTGTTCCTGTTCCACGTCCGTGAGCTGGGTGTAGCAATAGCCCCACACCTGTCCGGAGAGCGAGAGCAGCGCGTCTACCTGGCCTTCGAGCCGCGTGTAGAACTCTTCGAGCGTACGGGGCGCCTGTCCGTAACCCCACGATTCGGTCTGGGAATCCGTGGCCTGCTTCTCCTGGTCCTTCACCCATTTGATGCCGCCGAATTCATCGACCAGGTAGGGGCACGAGCCATCGTACTGCGGCCAGGCGTAGTTTGCGGTCGCCTTCACCTCGTTGAATCCGATGTTGCGCGTCTGGTCGCGGGTCGTCCGCAGGCGGGGATGGAAGAACGTGCCGTCGCTGAAGATTTTCTCTTTCAGTTTGGCCGGGTTCTGCTCGTAATTGTGGACGGCCCAGATGTCGGTCCTGACGACGGCGCCGCCGCTGACGGTGTTGACGGGGCGCGTCGGGTCGAGGCGCCCCGTCAGGTCGTAGACGTCGGAGGCGAAGCGCGGGAACTGCGTGTTGTCGGGCCACCACTCCTCGTTCATCGGCGTCCACGTCAGCAGCGAGGGGTGGTTCCGGTCGCGGACCACGCATTCGGCCCACTCGGAGAGGAAGTTGCGGGCCGTTTCCACGTCGTTGGCATCCATTCCCCAGCTGGGGCTTTCGCCCCAGGTGATGTAGCCGAGTCTGTCGGCCCAGTAATAGTAGCGTTCCTCGAAAACCTTCTGATGCAGGCGTGCGCCGTTGAACCCGGCGGCCAGTCCCAGCTCGATGTCGCGGCGCAGGGCGTCGTCCGACGGGGCGGTCCAGATACCGTCGGGGTAGAAACCCTGGTCGAGCACCAGCCGCTGGTAATAGGGTTCGTTGTTGAGGTAGATTTTGTTGCCTTCGATGTGGACCTTGCGCATCCCGACATAGGATTTCACGGCGTCGAGCACCTGGCCGTCGGGGGCGACCACCTCGTAGGTCAGGTCGTAGAGGAACGGGTCTTCGGGACTCCAGAGCCGGGCCTTTTTGACCGGGATGACGACGACGCTGCTGTTCGACGCCCGGACCTGCCGCGTGCCGACGACCTTGCCGCCGTCCCGAAGGGTCACCCGGAGCGTGTTCGGGCTTTCCCGGAAGAACTGCGGGGCGACGATCAGCTGCTGCTGGTCGATGTCGGTCGTCATTTGGACGCGTGCGAGGGCCTCGGGAGCCACGGCCTCCATCCACACCGTCTGCCAGATGCCTGTCGTGCGGGTGTAGTCGCAACTGTGCGAGGCGTATTGCAGCGACTGTTTGCCGGCAGTCTGTTTGCCGCTGCGCAGGTCGCTCGTGGCGAAGACGACCAGACTGTGGCTGCCGCCCGGCTTCACGAATGCGGTGATGTCGTAGGAGAACGACGTGCTGCCTCCGAAGTGGCGTCCGACGAAGCGGCCGTCGACATACACCTCGGAGGTGTAGTACACGGCTCCGAAGTTGAGCATCACGTTGCGTCCCGACCAGTCTGCCGGAATGTCGATCGTACGCTGGTACCAGATGCGGCCTATGAAGTCCGTGTGGCCGACGCCCGAGAGCTTGCTCTCCGGGGCGAACGGCACGATGATTTTGCCGTCGAATCCCTTCGAGCCGGCGTAGCCGCGTTCCAGGCCGCTTGCGCCGAAATCGAACGTGTAGGTCCATTCGCCGTTCAGGTTGATCCAGTCCGTCCGCTCGAACTGCGGGCGGGGATATTCCGGGCGGGGGATCTGCGAAAACAGACACGCGGCCTGAAGCAGGAAAAAGAGGGTGATTGCGGTTTTCTTCATGGTTGTTTTTGGTTGGTTTGCTTGTTTTCGGGGTGGTTATTCCGGTGCGATGTCGAACCGGCCGGGCGGCTCCGTGCGCTGCGCCCCGGCGAGCGGCGGCAGCATGCCGCAAGGGAGCAGCAGCAGGATGTGCGCATGTTTCATGGCTTCGTCTATGGGTTTGCTGTGCCGAAGTTACGAAACTTTTTCGGAATACGGAGCGGGTCAGAGGTTAATTTTGCAGGGGAACAGGCTGAAGACCCGAAAAAAATAGACTATATTCGTACGATCAAAACTGCCCGACTGATAGGAAAAAGAGACTCTTGCACTGTTGGGGACCCTGCACCTTCGTCGGAGCGCAGGTCCCGTGGCCGACGCTTTTCAACGGCCGGAACCTGAAAGGCTGGAAGACGGTCGGCGGGACGGAATCGTTTTTGTGTTATATTTACGGATAAAACGAATGCGGTTATGGAACGGGAGAACGTCTTTTATATCAAAAACATGGTTTGCAACCGCTGCATTCTGGTCGTCACCCGGCTGCTCGAAAAAGCGGGGTTCACGCCCCTCGATGTCGGACTGGGAACGGTCGTCGTGCAGGAGAAGCCCGGCCGGGAGCAGCGGGAGGCGTTCCGCAAACTGCTCGAAGCCTACGGGTTCGAACTGATCGACGACAGCCGGATGCGCCTCATCGAGCAGATCCGGACGGCCGTGATCGAATTGGTGCATTACAGCGAAGATGCCTCGAAAGTCAACCTGTCGGATTACCTGCGCGAACGCTGCCACCGTGATTACAGTGCGTTGAGCAAGCTCTTTTCGGAGGTCAACGGCATCAGCATCGAGAAATACTTCCTCGCCCAGCGGATCGAGCGGGTCAAGGAACTGCTGGCCTACGGCGACCTGACCGTCAGCGAGATCGCCGACAAACTCCGTTATTCGAGCGTGGCGCACCTCAGCGCCCAGTTCCGCGCCCAGACCGGGATGTCGCCCACTGAATTCCGCCGGCTGAAAGGACGCGGCCTGAAACCGCTGGATGAAGTGTAGGTATAAATCATATCCATAATTCTGTAACACCCGGAGCGTGTCGGGACCTTACCTTTGTTCCCATGGAAAAGAGTAAGATCATCACGAATACGTTCCCGGTCGCAGGCATGAGCTGCGCTTCGTGCGCAGTCCGGGTCGATAAGGCGCTCAACGGCCTGCCGGGCGTCGAGTCTGCGCATGTGAACTACGCTTCCGCTACGGCGCGGGTGGACTACCGTTCGGGGGAGTGCTCTCCCGGGACGCTGAAGCGGGCCGTGCAGGCGGCCGGTTACGACCTGCTGACCGACGCGGAAGGCCCGGCGGAGGACGAGGCGGCGCACGTTCGTGCGGCGCATTACCGGGCGCTCAAACGGCGGACTCTTTGGGCGGCGGGGCTTTGTCTTCCGATTGTGGCCGGAGGCATGCTGTTCATGGACGCTCCGGCCGTGAAATACGCCGTGTGGGCGCTCTCCACCCCGGTCGTTTTCGGACTGGGACGGGAGTTCTTCGTCAACGCCTGGAAACAGCTCCGCCACGGGGCGGCCAACATGGATACGCTGGTTGCCGTCAGTACCGGAATCGCCTATCTGTTCAGCCTTTTCAACCTGTTTTTCCCGGAATTCTGGCTGTCGAGGGGCATCGAGCCGCACGTCTATTTCGAGTCGGCGGCCGTCATCGTCGCCTTCATCCTGCTGGGGCGGCTGCTTGAGGAGCGGGCGAAGCGCGGCACGACGACGGCCATCGCGAAACTGATGGGCCTGCAACCGAAAACCGTCACGGTGATCACCCCTTCGGGCGAACGCTCCGTGCCCGTTGCGGAGCTTCGCGCCGGGGATCTGGTCGCCGTGCATCCCGGCGAACGCATCGCCGTGGACGGCACGGTGGCCGAAGGCGCGTCGTATGTCGACGAGAGCATGCTCAGCGGGGAACCGCTCCCCGTCTGCAAACAGGAGGGTGCGGCGGTGTTCGCCGGAACGATGAATGGCAACGGTGCGTTCCGTTTCCGGGCCGACAGGGTGGGGCAGGACACGGTGCTGGCCCGGATCATCCGCATGGTGCGGGATGCGCAGGGCAGCAAGGCCCCCGTGCAGCGGACCGTCGACCGGATCGCCGGCGTTTTCGTTCCCGCCATCATCGTCCTCGCCGTGCTGACCTTCGCGGCGTGGATGCTTTTCGCTCCGGAGGAGGGCTTCACCCGCGGGCTGCTGGCGCTGGTGACCGTGCTGATCATCGCGTGCCCCTGTGCGCTGGGTCTGGCGACGCCCACGGCCCTCATGGTCGGGATCGGCAAGGGCGCCGGACAGGGCATCCTCGTCAAGGACGCTGCGAGCCTGGAGGTGGCCCGGAAGGTCGACACCGTGGTGCTGGACAAGACCGGAACGCTCACCGAAGGCCGTCCGTCGGTCGTGGACGCTGCGTGGGCCGAAGGGCCGGAGACGGCGCGGCGGATTCTGTTCAGCCTTGAAAAACGCTCGGGGCATCCGCTTTCGCAGGCCGTCGTCGAATCGCTCGGCGGGGAGCGGGACGTTCCCGTGACCGGGTTCGAAAGCATTCCCGGACAGGGTGTCCGGGGCGTCGCGGAGGGGCGGACCTGGTATGCCGGGAACGACGCGCTGCTGTCCCGCCACGGCATCGTGCCCGACGCCCGCCTGCAACGGCTGGCCGAAGGGTGGATGCAGGAGGCGAAGACCGTGGTTTGGTTCGCCGACGAGGAGCGGACGCGCGCCGTGCTCGCCCTTGCCGATGCGCTGAAACCCTCGTCGGCCGGGGCCGTCGCCCGGCTGCACGCGCTGGGAATCACGGTCTGGATGCTGACGGGCGACAACGCCGGTTCGGCGCGCGAAACGGCCCGGAAAGCCGGGATCACCCGTTTCCGGGCGGGCGTCCTGCCGCACGAAAAGGCCGGATTCGTCCGGCAGTTGCAGTCCGAAGGCCGGACGGTGGCCATGGCCGGCGACGGGATCAACGACAGCGCGGCTCTCGCGCAGGCCGATTTGAGCGTCGCCATGGGGCGGGGGAGCGACATTGCGATGGATACCGCGATGGTGACGATCCTCTCGTCGGACCTCCGGAAAATCCCGGAGATGATCCGGCTGTCGCAGCTCACCGTGCGGACGATTCGCCAGAACCTCTTCTGGGCCTTCATTTACAACCTCGTCGCCATTCCCGTAGCGGCCGGGGCGCTCTATCCCCTCTGGGGGTTTCTGCTCGACCCGATGATCGGCGGGGCGGCCATGGCCTTGAGCAGCGTGAGCGTCGTGGCCAACAGCTTGCGGCTGAAACGCCGGCGGATCGGCGATGAGTGTGAACATGACGAACCGGTTGAAACCGAAGAAAAGATGAAAAAGGAATTTATCGTGGACGGCATGACGTGCAATCATTGCCGGATGCATGTGGAACATGCGCTGAACGCCCTCGACGGCGTGAAGGCGGTCGTGACGCTGGACCCTCCGGTGGCCGCCGTGGAGTACTCCGGGCCGGAAGTCGGCCTCGGGGAGTTGCAGAAGGCCGTTACGGAGCGGGCCGGGGAGTATACCCTGCGGGCGCGGTGACGGCGGACGCCCCTGCGCAGGCGGGGCGTTTTTTTCGTGCCGCGCCGCATCTTTCCGGCGAATGTCCGGCGGAAAATGCGTTTTAGCATTAACTTTGCTGTCGGATCGTGTAAAGTATGCTGATGGAGACTCTTTCCCGTTGGATCGGCGGCGTGAACGACGTGCTGTGGACCTATGTGCTGGTCGCGGCGCTCTTGGGGTGTGCCGTGTGGTTCACCCTGCGCACGCGGGGCGTGCAGTTCCGCCTGCTGGGCGAGATGATGCGCGTGCTGGGCGAGTCGGCCGGAAGCGGCCCGAAGGGCGAGCGGCACGTCTCGTCGTTCCAGGCTTTCGCCGTGTCGCTGGCCAGCCGCGTCGGCACGGGGAATCTCGCGGGCGTCGCCACGGCCATCGTCGTCGGGGGACCCGGCGCGGTCTTCTGGATGTGGGTCATCGCCCTTGTGGGCGCCGCGAGCGCTTTCGTCGAGTCGACCCTCGCACAGCTTTACAAACGCCGCGGCAGGGACTCTTTCATCGGCGGTCCGGCCTACTACATGGAACGCGGCCTCGGGCGGAGGTGGATGGGCGTGCTGTTCGCCGTGCTGATCTCCGTGACCTTCGGATTCGCCTTCAACTCGGTGCAGAGCAACACGATCTGCGCCGCGTGGGAGGGAGCTTTCGGCGCCGATCATGTGTGGGTGGGCGTCGTGCTCACGGCGCTGACGCTGCTCATCATCTTCGGAGGCATACGGCGCATTGCGCGTGTCAGCGGCGTGATCGTCCCGATTATGGCGCTGGGGTACATCGTGCTGGCGCTGGGCGTCGTGCTGTTCAACCTCGGGCGGCTGCCCGAAGTGCTGGAACTGATCGTCGCCGACGCTTTCGGCTGGGAGCAGACGCTGGGCGGCGCGGTCGGCGCGGCGTTGATGCAGGGCATCAAGCGGGGACTTTTCAGCAACGAGGCCGGTATGGGTTCGGCCCCGAACGTCGCCGCCACGGCCCACGTTTCGCACCCCGTGAAGCAGGGACTTATCCAGACCCTCGGGGTCTTCACCGATACGCTCGTCATCTGCACCTGCACGGCCTTCATCATCCTGTTCGGGGGCGTTCCCGACGCTTCGCTCAACGGCATTCAGCTGACGCAGGCGGCTCTGGAGAGCGAGATCGGTCCCGCGGGCGGGGTGTTCGTCGCCGTGGCGATCTTCCTGTTCGCCTTTTCGTCGATTATCGGCAATTATTACTACGGCGAAGCCAACATCCGCTTCATCACTCCGCGGCCGTGGGCGCTGACGCTCTACCGGATGCTGGTCGGCGCGATGGTGCTCTTCGGATCCTTGGCGACGCTCGATCTGGCATGGAGCCTGGCCGATGTGACGATGGCGCTGATGACGCTGTGCAATCTGGCGGCGATCGTGCTGCTGGGCCGTCAGGCCTTCCTGCTGCTGGCCGACTACACGGCCCAGAAGCGGCAGGGCATCAAAAATCCGGTCTTCACGAAAGACCGGATTCCCGAATTGAAAGACAAGGCCGAGTGCTGGTAGCGCATTACTCCACCAGCCGGCGCGTCACGCTCCACCGCTGCATCAGCCGCACCACCGCCCAGCTCACGGCGAAGGCCCCGCAGGCGATCAGCGCGATGCGCGCCAGCGCGGGAAGTCCCGGAATCCGCTGCACGAGGTCGTAGCCGGCCTGAACGAAGATGAAGTGGCAGAGGTAGATGCCGAACGTCGCGCCCGCCAGCCGCGAGAGCCATGCGCGGGGCCGTGCGGCGGCCTTCTGCACGAGGATGAAGACCGGGGCGGTCATCATAAAGACGTTGATGCCGGCGAAATACCAGACGATTTCGAGGTAGGCGTAGTTGCCCGGAAAATGTTTCTGCATCACCACGTAACCCAGCCCCGTGGCGAGGTATCCGGCGAGGAAGGTCGGGATGCAGATGCCCAATGTCTTGCGCCAGTTCCATGCGGGCGGGAATTTCACGAGGTAGAAGGCCAGTACGAGGTAACCGGCGAAGCCCGAGACGTAGTGGAACGTGCCGAACTCGTTCCAGTCGCAGACGCCGTAAAGCCCCGTGTTGCCGTAATTGCCCGTGTAGCCGAGCGCCGGGGCCAGCATCTTCACGTAGGGCAGCAGCAGCGTCACGCCCCAGATCGCGAGGACGCTCTGCAACTCGCGCCGCGAGGCCCGTTCGAGCCACGGGCTGATCAGCGGCATGATCAGATAAAGTCCTATCAGCATATAGAGATACCAGAGCGGCGTGGTGTCGTAGCAGAAGTTGAAGACGAAGGTCCACATCTTGTGCAGCGTCGCTTCGCCGGTGAACAGCGCGGGGTCGATCGACGGACTGGAGGTCCCGACGTAGCGCATATACAGGTAGTAGAGCACGGGCAGCGTCAGCGACCAGAAGACCAGCGCCAGGAGGACGCGGCCGATCCGCTTGCGGTAGAAAGCCCCCGTTCCGGTCCGCACGGGCAGCAGCAGCACGCCCGACATCATCACGAACAGCGGCACGCAGGCCCGGACGAAACTGCCTGCCAACGCTCCTTGCAGGAAGGTGGCGCGGTCGCTGTCGAACACGGCGACGAAGGCGTCGCAGCTGTGGGAGAAGACCACCAGAAAGCAGGCGATCACGCGCAGGAGGTCCACCCAGCCGATGCGTTCGCGGGCCGGGACGTTCAGGTCGGGAAGTCGGTTCTTCATTGTCGCAGAAATGGATTTCCGGCGAAGGTACGAAAAAAATCCGGGACCGCCGTGCGTTTTCGCCGCGGCGTCCCGGATTTTTGGTTGTCCGCACTCCCTCCGGCGGACGTCCCCTTCGGGTCAGTTGACCACCACCGTCGGGAAGTATTCGCGCAGCAGGGCCGCGGCGCGGTCGAGCTGTTCGGGGGTGTTCTCCCGCACGTCGCGGAGTTTGTACTCCAGCCCCATCGCCTCGTACTTATGCACTCCGAGGGTGTGGTAGGGGAGCAGTTCGACCCGCTCGACCGACTTGTAGCCGCCGAGGCGTTCGCCCAGCGCACGGATGTCGGCTTCGGCGTCGCTGATGCCCGGAACCAGCACGTAGCGTAGCCAGAAGGGTTTTCCGTGGGCTTCGAGCCAGGCGGCCGTGCGGAGCGTCTGCGCGTTTTCGCGTCCGGTGAGGGCGCGGTGGCGTTCGGAATCGGCCTGCTTCACGTCCAGCAGCACCAGGTCGACCAGCCCCAGCAGCTCCTCGACGGCCGGGTTCCACACCCCGCCGTTCGAGTCGATGCAGACGTGGATGCCGGCCTCCTTCAACGACTTTACGAGCGGAACGAGTTCCGCGGCCTGGAAGGTGGGTTCCCCGCCCGAGAAGGTCACGCCGCCGCGCCGCCCGAAGAAGGGCTTCTGGTCGACGGCCATGCGCAGGATCTCCGCAGGGTCGGTCAATGTGCCCGCTCCGGCCTCGATCGTGTCGGGGTTGGCGCAGTAGAGACAGCGGAAATTGCAGCCTTGGAGGAAAACGACGAGCCGGAGTCCCGGCCCGTCGAATGTTCCCATGGATTCGTAAGAATGTACACGAAGCATGATTGTTCCTTGTTTTTGAATAAGGGGGGTCGGGCGCAAACCGGGTTCCGGTATGCAAATCCTGCGCCCGCCCCTAAAAGCGGCTTTTCAAGCCGTTACATCCTTTCGTGGAAGCTGCGGCTGATGACTTCGAGCTGGTGTTCGCGGCTCAACTTGGTGAAGTTCACGGCGTAGCCCGAGACGCGGATCGTCAGCTGCGGATATTTCTCGGGGTGCTCCATGGCGTCTTCGAGCATCTCGCGGTTCAGTACGTTGACGTTCAGGTGGTGTGCACCCTTGGTGAAATAGCCGTCGAGCATCGTCACGAGGTTCTCGATACGCTCTCCGGCCGTCGGGCCGAGCGATTTGGGCACGATCGAGAAGGTGTTCGAAATACCGTCCTGCGAGTCGCGGTAACGCATCTTGGCCACCGAGGCGAGCGAAGCGATGGCGCCGCTCTTGTCGCGGCCGTGCATCGGGTTGGCTCCCGGAGCGAAGGCCACGCCCTTGAGGCGTCCGTCGGGCGTTGCGCCGGTCTTCTTGCCGTACATCACGTTCGAGGTGATCGTCAGCAGCGACAGCGTCGGTCGGGCGTTCTTGTAGACGGGCAGCTTCTTCAGCTCCTCGCTGAAGTAGTAGACGAGGTCCACGCCCAGATGGTCGACACGGTCGTCGTTGTTGCCGTAGCAGGGAAATTCACCCTCGATGTCGAAGGCTTCGGTGAGACCCTCGGCGTTGCGGCGGGGCGTCACGCGGGCGTATTTGATGGCCGAGAGCGAGTCGAGGGCGATCGAGAGACCGGCCACGCCG
>ERZ857951.3398-NODE-3398-length-12029-cov-2.617254_pt1 | contig 12029 bp, 7 predicted proteins | sample MGYA00519759_ERZ857951 | MGnify/ENA primary metagenome ERZ857951 (study PRJEB31778, sample SAMEA3449377) | human gut metagenome | biome: human gut; feature: human-associated habitat; material: faeces | place: United Kingdom | collected 2010/2012 ... | reverse complement strand
TGGAACGGGAGTTTCCCTCTCTGCCGAGGAGAGTCGCGTGGATGCTGCCTTGAATGCTTTGTACGATAGTGACCGTAAAGGGGGATTGAGTGGTTCGGCTCCCAAGGTGAGCCGTTGGTTGGGAGACATCCGGGAGTTTTTCCCGCAGACAGTTGTACAAGTGATTCAAAAGGACGCAATCAAGCGACTGAACTTGACTTCGTTACTGACCGAGAAAGAGATGCTTGAATCGGTGGTGCCGGACGTGCATCTGGTGGCAACGTTGATGTCCTTGAGCAGGGTGATACCGGAGAAGAACAAGGTTATTGCCCGGGAAGTCGTACGTAAAGTGGTGGACGAGCTGATGAAAAAGCTATCGTCACCCATGCAACAGGCCGTTACCGGGGCTTTGAACCGTTCCAGCAGGCGGAGAAATCCCCGTTACAACGAGATTGACTGGAAGACGACGATCGAGAAAAACCTACGGAACTATCAGCCGGAGTACAAGACGATTATCCCGGAGGTTCGTATCGGTTTCGGCCGGAAACGCCGGGCGTTGAAGGACATAGTGCTGTGTCTCGACCAGAGTGGTTCGATGGGGGCATCCGTGGTCTATTCGGGAATATTCGGCTCCGTGCTGGCCTCGATTCCGGCCGTACAGACCCGTATGGTGGTGTTTGACACCTCGGTAGTTGACTTGACGGATGATTTGCAGGACCCGGTGGACTTGCTTTTCGGCGTACAACTGGGTGGCGGTACGGATATTGACCGGGCCTTGGGGTATTGTCAGACGGTGATCACTCGCCCTGCGGACACGGTGCTGGTTCTCGTGACCGACTTGTGCGAGGGGGGTAACGAGCGGGAGATGCGCAAGAAGATGATTTCTCTCGTGCAGAGTGGGGTGCAGTTGATCGTGTTGTTAGCTCTGAATGACGACGGGGCGCCTTTCTACGACAAGGAGAATGCTCAATTCTTGGCAGAACTGGGTGTTCCGGCATTTGCCTGTACCCCGGACAAGTTCCCGGACTTGATGGCAGCGGCCTTGGCAAAACAAGATATAGGGATGTGGTTATCAAAGAATATACAGTGAAGGAAAAAAGAAACAGAGCGGAAATCGTGGAACGATGCGTGGAATTATGGGAGGCCTCCGTGCGAGCCATCCATGATTTCCTCGTGGAAGAAGATATAGAGTTTTACAGGCCTTTTGTGCGTGAGAATTGCGAGAAGTTGCCCTTGCTACTTCATTATGAAGGGGATGAAATTGTAGCCTTTTTGGGGTATGACATGACATCTATCGAGATGCTTTTCGTGGATCCGGATTACCGGGGAAAGGGCATCGGTCGTGATCTTATCGAGTGGGCGATCGAGGATGTTCATGCGGAGACGGTGGCCGTGAACGAGCAAAACGGGCAGACCGTGGGCTTTTATGCCCGGATGGGGTTTGAGGTGGAACGCCGCACGAAAACGGACGGTTGCGGGAAACCTTACCCGATCCTGTACCTGCGTTTGAAGAATCCCCCGCAGCGAATGGTAAAGATGACGGGGGATAAGAAAGCGTATCTTCATCTTCTACTGGATGCGGACCCGTGCGAGGCGATGGTTGACCGTTACTTGGAGGAGGGCGATATGTTCATTCTGGAGAGGGATGGGAAGGTGATCGGGGAGGCTGTTGTTGATGAAAAGGGGGAAATCAAGAATTTGGCCGTGTTGCCGGAGTATCAAGGGAAATTGTACGGGATGTACATTCTCTCTTTTCTGGCCGGTTATTATAAAAATCGTTTTTCTTGTTTGTGGGTGGGGACGAGCGAGGGTGGCGTGGGGTATTACGAGCGTTACGGTTTCGTGCAGGACCACGTGGTGAAGAATTTCTTTACGGATAATTACCCGGAACCAATCATCGATAACGGAAAACCTTGTGTGGATATGACTTACCTGCGTTTGGAGATTCGTTAAATAGGACTATTTTTTGGATATGTTTGCTATTTTCTCCGGATGGTAGGCTGCTTGTTTAACTAAATGTAGCCTGTTTTAAGCCTAATATTAGCCTAGGTAAGGCAGGCTAATACCAAGCTTTTAGTTTTTAGCTTTTAACTTTTAGTTTCTTTTTGTATTTTTGGCACGGAAATCATTTAATAAGACGATATTATGGGATTCTTTAATAAAATATTCGGAGGCGGAGGAAATGAAGGGAAGAAAGAGACTTCAGCAGATCGAATACTGCGGGTTATCAAGGAGAAAACAACGACAGAGTGCGTGACGCTGATCCCGTCAAAAGGAACAACTAAACCCTGGGAGAGCAAGATCGGGGGGATGCCCTATATGCCTAAAGGGTTTGACTATCCTTACGAGGAGGCGGGAAGTACGGTTGTCACGGAAGGACAAGCACCTGCGGTGGCTGCGAGCGTGGCGGCCGGACCATTTGCCGGGTTAGATGGAGGTACAACCACCGTGCCTTCCGCAGCCGCAGGAGAGGCTCTCGAACAGGTGGAAGAACGAAAGTTGTTGCCATTGCGTTTCTTGGCACAGGTGAATTTCAGCGAGATGCCGCCGTTGGATGGTTTTCCGACAAAGGGAATTCTCCAGTTTTATATTGCGGGAGAAAATGCCCACGGGTTGAATTTCGAGAATCCGGAAGAGCAGAAGGGATTCCGGGTGATTTATCACGAGGAAGTAGTGGAAGATGAGACGGCTTTACTTTCTGTTTTACCGACGGAGGGTGTGGAGTACCCGGATGGTTTCCCGGTGGATGGTGAATTAAGACTGAATTTCGAGAAATCGTCCATGCCGATGGGGGGCGGAGACTATCGTTTCGATAAATTGTTGTTGGATGCCTATAACGAGGCGAATCCCGATGCACGGGTGGCCTCTCTGGACCGAGCCCCGGAGGATGAGCTGGATAAGGTTTACGACCAACTGGATATGGGAGGGCATCGTATGGGAGGGTATCCCTTCTTCACGCAGCTTGACCCGCGGGAGTATCATCAGGAGTTGAAGGAAAATTCAATCTTGTTGTTCCAGTTGGATTCAGATGAAACTGATGACTATAAGATCGTGTGGGGGGATTCCGGCGTGTGCAATTTCTTTATCCGTCCGGAGAACTTGGCTAAACGGGATTTTAGCCGGGTGTTGTATCATTGGGATTGCTACTAGAAAGATAAAAGATAAAAACTAAAAACTAAAAGTTGGAAGTCATTCACGGCTTCCAACTTTTAGTTTTTATCTTTTAGTTTTCCTGCATCCACTCCATGTTTGTCGGGTATTGGAACACTTTCAGTTTGAAAAGTGGGAGAATGGCAAACAAGTGGTCGAAAATGTCGGCTTGTACCCGTTCGTAGATTACCCATTGTTTTTGTGCCGAGAAACAATAGATTTCTAACGGGATGCCCGTCGGGGTGGGTTGTAGTTGCCGTACCATGTGGGTCATGTCGAGGTTAATGTTGGGATTGGCGGCAAGCCACGCCTCCATGTATTCCCGGAAAGTCCCGATGTAGGTCAGGCGGCGTTTGTCAAGCGGGTTTTCCACGCTGGCATTATATTCGTTCAGTTCCTTCATCTTGCCCTCTATGTAACTTTTGAGCAGTGCGGATTGTTTAAGGTTTTCAAGGTCTTCGTTCGTGAGGTAATGCACGGAATAGATGTCGATGTTGACGGATCGTTTAATGCGTCGTCCGCCGGATTCCTGCATTCCCCGCCAGTTGGTGAAAGACTCGGAAACGAGCTTGTAAGTGGGGATCGTGGAGATGGTTTTGTCCCAATTTTGTACTTTCACTGTGGTGAGGTTGATCTCGATCACGTCACCATCTGCATTACTACTGGGCATGACAATCCAGTCACCGATGTTTACCATGCGGTTGGAGATTAACTGTATTCCGGCCACGAACCCTAGAATAGAATCCTTGAATACCAGCATGAGGACAGCGGAGATGGCTCCCAGTCCGGCAAGTAGTGCAACGGGATCTTTATCGATCAGTATGCTGATCACGATGATGGTTGCGGCACAGTAGAAGAATATCTTGATCACTTGAATGAACACCTTGATCGGTCGGTCTTTGGCCATCGGGTAACTATCGTATATCCGGTTGATGCCGTCCAGTATGCTCGACACGATGAGCAGGAAGGAGAGTGTGATCCAGACATTGATCAGTTTCATGAGGAAGGCAAATTGAGTCCATTCGAATTCCTTGAATACGATTTGTATCACGATGGGGGCGATGAGAAGTCCCAGCCGGTTAAAGAATCGTTGATCGAGCATGAGATCATCCCAGTTCGTTGCCGTCCGTTTGGTCAGTTTTAGTACGATACGTGCTAGCCATTGGCGGGTAAGCACGTGGATAATCCAGTTGATGATACCGATAATCACAAGCAGGGCCATGAAGTAGATGATGTCGGAAATACTTTCCGAGTAAATACCCAAATGCTGTAAGCCGGCTTGAATGTAATTTTCAATCGTCATGTTTCAAATATTTTAGTTGGTTTAACGCAGGAACAAAATTAATAATTTTAACCTGATATATAGAATTTACTGCCATTTTGGATTATTTTATTTCGAGGAATAGCTTTGAAAGGGAGGTTTGGGAACTCCGACTCGTGGCGGGGATGGAGTGTGAGTTGATTTCTGATTATTTTGTTTAATTTTGTCACGAGAGGATATGTTTTTTGAGTGGGGATTCGGCTGGAAGAAATATTATAAAAAGTAAAGTATATGAGGCTGAATCGTGGATTATCATGTTTATTATTTCTGGGAGTGTTGGTGTTTTCAGGGTGTAGTGACGATAAGTGGGAAGGATTGAAGGTATTCGACGGGACTTTCTTCGAGATCGGGAGTGAGGGGGAACAGTTGCGAATTCCCGTACGGAGCAGTTCGGAATGGGTGGTTACCGGGAACTGGGGAAAGTGGTGCGAGATACGGCAGGAGAGTGGAGAGAAAGTCGATACGTTGGTGCTGGACGTGGGAGTAAATATCGCTCGGCAGGAACGGGGGATGTCGCTGGAATTGAGTAACCGGGAGGAAACGTTGGAAATCGAGTTACGACAGGTGGCTGCCACGGAAGAGTATGAATACGTGTTGCCCGTGATCTTTCACGTGCTTTATCGTGTCCCGGAGGATGATATTCCGGTTGGTTATTTATCGTCTTGTCTCGAACGGGTAAACGAGTTGTACAGGGACGGCCCGGTGGATATGAATCTGAAATTCGTGTTGGCAACTCACGATCCTAACGGGCAATTATTGGAGGAGCCGGGAGTTCGTCGTGAGTTTCGGGAAGGGTTACCGATGGATATGTTTGATTTTGTTGGTAATAAGCTCGGGGATTGTGCTTGGATATGGGATCCGAAGGAGTATATTAATGTTGTGATATTCGATTCAAAAAGTATTCCTTCAGGCTGTGCGCATTTTCCTTACTTACCGGAGAGTGTGGTTTTACCGGGTGTCTTATTTTCTGATTGGTATGCCGACCATCTACCCGATGCCCACGTTCATTGTGTGGCATGGAATCGTTCCCATATGTTTTCAAGGTACGAGCTGCTGGGTGTGATTTTCGATTATGACGTGTTTACTTTGGCTCACGAGATGGGGCATTACTTGGGACTGTTACATCCCTTCGTGGATGGTAAAGGGAATTTTGGGGATTATTGTGATGACACGCCGGATTATTGTGTGAATGGGTATGAAACGTTTTTGAGTGAACTGGATGAAACCTTCCCTTACAGTGATGATAATTACCGGAAAGTTATTCAACGGGTGGCGTTGAACGGAAGGGTATTCATAGCCGATAATATTATGGACTACGAGTTTGGTTATTTGGATCGTTTTACACTTGAGCAGAGGAAGAGAGTTCGGACCGTGCTGGAAAACGCTTGGTTATTGCCGGGCCCGAAGATCGAGGTGGAACCATGGGCCCGAAGTGGGAAGAAGGCCGTGAAACCGTCGGTACCGAAACCGGTAAGTTAGCGGTTGGACAGCCCCTTTATGACTAATACGTAACCACCGACGTTTGTTTCTTCCCGTCCATCCACACGGTCAGTGGAGCCTTGAATCGCACATGGCGGGAGTATTTAAACTCCTCGATGACATCTTGTTGTCGGAGGATGTCAAAGTTGATGAAGGCATCTGCGGACTGGAAGGGGATAGCGAAGTAACCCACTTTCATGGAGGTGACGTTATGGAAGAAGTGCGAGCCTAGGGAGGCATCCAGCGGGAAATCGGGAAGTCCTTGCTCCACGATGACTTTGGCATTGGCTATGTCGGACCATTGTACGGGTATCCCGGTGAGCGGATCGCGTGTACCCCAGCGTCCCGGTCCGATGAGCAGGTACTTGTCGCCTTCCCGGGCGATCTGCGAGTTGTGGCGTTTGATCTCCTCGGCGATTTCCTCGGTACGTAATCGGTCAAATTTGTCGGGATCGACGTACACGACATCCCGGATGTATTGCAATTTTCCGTTCCCCATTCCTTTATCAGCCTTTAACAGCACGTGGGTCGGGTCGATGGACAGGTCGTCGATGTCGATGTTATACTCGTTTTTGATCAGCGGTTTGATCTGCAAGAGGTAGAAGATGGGCGTGCCGTTTTCGAAATTAACAGAAAACTCGATCTCGACGGGAGATCCCATGGCCTGTGAGAAGATGTTCAGCAGGATTTGCAGGGTAGGTGCCAGTGGGAAATAGTCGTACTGGAGTATTTTGGAAAAGTCCACGATACGGGGTCCCTTGACGGAAAAGTCGTAGGTAATCTGGTCGTTCATGAAGTCATAGACGGAGGCGGTGTATTCTAGCGTACCGTCACGTTCGGCCTCCGAGATGTCATACGCTTTGATAGCGGCATTTTCCCCGTCCCGGTAGAGGTCGTAATCCTGTGCGAGCATATTCACGCCGTAGAAGTAGCGTTGCGATGCCTTGATTTTGTCCTGCGTGGAGGCCAGTTGCAACTTGGGATAGGCGGGACTAAAACGATGCGTCTTTTCACCGCCCACAACGTAAGCACCCAACCCGATGGCAGTGACGGCGAACCCGTCTTCCGGTTGGATATAGGAGAAGGGGTAAAAGTTGTAGGATTGGGCCACGCCGCTGATTTCGGGGTAATATCGTCCGTTATGCTCGTTACCGATGACTTCCTGTATGATTACGGCCATTTTCTCTTCCTCGATCATGTAGTCGATGGCGTTGAAGTATGCCCGGGATTCCGGCGAGTAGATGGAGGCGAATACGAGCTTGATGGCGTTCTCGACATCCTCCAGCCGACGCTCGAAGTCCGGGTGGTTGTTGGGGAGCAGGTAGGTGGAATAGACCCCGGCAAACGGTTGATTGAGCGAGTCCTCGAAAAGCCCGGAGGAACGCACGGCTAGCGGTTTAGTCATGACCTGAAGGTACTTCCGCAGGTTGTCACGCAACTTTTCGGAGAGGCGTGCGGTGCGGAAGACCTCTAAGACGTGATCGTATTCTTTGTCCTCGAAGATAACGTCGTAGAGGTTGTTGGTCTCTAGGAAGTTGTCGAATTCATCCACGCCGATAACGGCTGTTTTGGGGATAGCCACGCGTAGGTCGGGGATGAGTTTCTTGAGGTAAACATTCTCGATGAAGTTGGAGAGGAATGCCAATCCTCGCCCCTTGCCACCGAGCGATCCGTCACCGAGCAGGGTGATGTAGCGGTTGGAGTTCACGAGTTTCGGGTTGAACTTGATGATGCGTCCCCGTAGTTTCTTGAGTTTCGATGCCTCGAAAACGTTCGCTATGAAACGGCGTATTTCGTCCGGGCTTTTGAAGTAACTGAAACTGTAGCGGCGTAGTTTTTTCGCCAGGTTGATTTCGGCTCGTGCCATGAGCCATGTGGAGATTCCGTTGCGAATAGCGTGGTATTCCAGTGATTCATCGGGGATGGTCATGAGTTTCTGGCGGAATTCCTCGATATTGTGTGCCCGGTCGATGACCTTTCCATTGTGGTCCCGGAAGATGAAATCTCCAAAACCGAGTTGGTTTTTGATGAAGTCCTGTATTTCCCGTGCTAGCGTGAGAGAGTTCTTGTTGATGAAATGGGCGTTCACTTCCCGTGCCCGGCGCTCGTTGTTGGCCTCGTGGCTTTGGAGTAGGCAAGGAATCTTGTTGTCAAGTTGCTGCACGTATTTTATGAGACTGACCCCGGCGTCCTCGTCTTCCACGCCGTTGTGGGCGTAGCGGACGTCGGAGATGACACCGATAATGTTGTTGCGATATTTGTTGATGATGCCCACGGCATCCTCGAAGTTACTGACAAGGATCAGTTTCGGGCGCACCCGCATCCGGAGGATCACGCCCATCTCGTCGTTGGAGGGTTCCTCGGCGATGATGGCCTGCGTCTGGCTCATGATCTCGGTGTAGAGTAGGGGCAAATAGCGGGAATAATACTTTACAGAGTCCTCGACGACGAGGATAACCCGCACGTCGCCCAGCTTGGTATCGGCTTCTAGGTTAATCTTGTCCTCGAGGTATTTGGCCATGGCGAGGAACACTTTCGTGGAACCGTTCCACACGAATACCCGCTCGATGGATTCGCTGATCTCTTTTTCAGAACTCAGCAGGTAAGAGAGGTCCGCGTTATTGTTGACCAGCATGAGCTGGCAGATGTCGGGGTAGAGTTCTTTGATGTGACGGCTGGTGAGGATGGGGGTTTCTTTGTCCAATCCTGCCATGATGATGATCAAGTCGAAATGGCGTTTTTTCAACTCGTGCAAGGCTCCTTCCTCGTTTGCCACGGAGGTGAAACGGGGAGCGGCGAAAAGGTTCAGTTGGAGATATTCACCGAATATCTTTCCGGAGAATTGTCCTTCCCGTTCGATGGTGTAGGAGTCGTAGTAGTTGGCGATGAGCAGGATTTCTTTAACCTTGAAGGGCATGAGTTCCTGGAAAATGTCGCGGTCACTCTTTTTCCGCTTGTATATTTTATTCAAGTCTATTTTTTCCATGATGTTTTGTTTTGTACAAAGCTAAAGATTTGTTGGCGGAATGGCAAGAGAAAATAAGATAGGATTTACGATTTATGTTTCATAGCCACGATCGTTTAAATTGACATTCGGTTGAAAATAATAAACAAAAATGCAGCCGTATAGCTATATTTTGTAAAAATATTTGTATATTTGACAAATCGTTATATGAAAATCTATCGTCGAGATGACGAAAGCGAAAAACGGGACCCCCGGGATTTCATATTCTCCCGGGGGATTTACAAGAGGAAAGATAATTATAATATACTTAACCTGAACTTAAGTTTCGCGCTACATATTTTTATGACGAAAAGATGGATTTTTATATATTGATGCGCAATTTCCCGGGTGGCATTGGTCACCCGGTCTTTTTATATTTTTATTAGGAGTAGTTTGTCATGATCCTGCTCATGCGTGGAGTCGGAGTACATGGAATTATCCGCGGGAGAAATACACGAATTTATTCCTCCAATTAACAAAGATTTTTATTAACTTGCGACGTTTTATTGTAATGGAAACATTTTGATATGAATAAACGTGCCATACGATCCGGTTTGATGTTGTGTTTTTCCCGTTGGAACAGGAAAGGATACGCTATTTTCGCCTCACTGGGACGGAATGTTCGGATCGGGCGACTGGCTATTCATATTTGCGAAATGTCATTACAGAAATCGTCGAGGAAGGGCGTGATCGTGATGCTGGCGGAAGTGTTCGAGCGGTTGGAGAGGTCGTTCGAAGGGTACGTGGAGAAGGTGAAACGAGCGGGGTTCAAGCTATTGCCGACTCGTACGGGTATGGAGGATGTCTTCATTAATTCTTATCATAATTTGAAATTTGAAGGTATTCCTGTCCTTGGACAGGGTACCTTTTTTATTTTTTAACAGGAAACAGGAAATGAAAGAAGAAAATATTATAGAGGAATTAAAGCGAAAGGTGGAAGAGGGGGGACAGGTTACCCGGGAAGAGGCGTTGGCCTTGTCACGGGTGGAAGATAAGAAGGCTTTGTACGAGGCGGCCGGGGCTATCCGGGATCGTTTTGCCGGGCGGTATTTTGACACTTGCTCGATCGTGAACGCCCGTTCGGGACGTTGTTCCGAGAATTGTAAGTGGTGTGCGCAGTCGGCCGTGTTCAAAACGCACGTGCAGGAGTACGAGCTGATTGACGAGGAGAGCTGCATGGAGCTGGCTCGGCTGAATGCCAAGTACGGGGGGAATAAGTTTTCGTTCGTCACGAGCGGGCGTTCCTTGTCGGATAAGAATATTGACAAGTTGTGCGAGTATGCCGTGAAGATCAAGCAGGAGATGAAGATTAACCTTTGCGCTTCCATGGGGTTACTGACGAGAGAGCAATTGAAAAGACTGAAAGATGCGGGTATAACCCGCTATCATTGTAACTTGGAAACGTCCCGCCGCTATTTCTCTACTCTTTGCACGTCCCACTCGACGGATGAGAAGATCGAGACGATCCGCCATGCGCTTGAGCTGGGGATGGAAGTGTGTTCCGGGGGTATCATCGGCATGGGCGAGACGATAGAAGATCGCGTGGACTTGGCGCTGACGGTACGGGAGTTGGGCGTGAAATCTATCCCGATGAACGTGCTGAACCCGATTCCGGGTACCCCGCTGGAAGGAGCGGCACCACTCGCGGACGAGGAGGTGCTGACGACGGTGGCTGTTTTCCGTTTCATCCATCCTGATGCCTTCCTGCGCTTTGCCGGGGGACGGGCGCTGATCGCTCATATCGAGGAAGATGCTATCCGGGCTGGGATTAACTCGGCTATCGTGGGTGATCTTCTGACCACGATCGGCTCGAAGGTGATAGAGGATATGGAGAAGGTGAAAAGACTAGGTTTTACGACAGAAGATAATCTTTAACTTTTAGTTTTTAACTTATAACTTTTAACTTTATAAAGTGGACACGGCAGAATTATTGAAGTTTGACAGGGAGCATTTGTGGCATCCCTACACGTCAACGGTTAACCCACTTCCGGTTTACCCGGTGAAGAGGGCAGAAGGTGTGTATATTGAACTGGAGGACGGGACGCGTCTGATTGACGGAATGTCCTCGTGGTGGTGCGTGGTACACGGGTATAATCACCCGGCTATTAACGCTGCTATTGAAGAGCAATTAAAGAGTATGTCACACGTCATGTTCGGAGGGCTGACACATCGTCCTGCGGTGGAACTGGCGGAGAAACTGGTGGAATTGGCCCCCGATGGGATTGACAAGGTATTCTATTGTGATTCCGGCTCGGTGGCCGTGGAAGTGGCGATGAAGATGGCCCTACAATATTGGTACGCTGCCGGGAGAGACGATAAACGCCATTTTCTGACGATCACGAAGGGATACCACGGGGATACGTGGAATGCCATGTCCGTGTGTGACCCCGTGACGGGGATGCATAATATATTCCGGGGATCATTGCCCATGCAGTATTTTATTCACCGACCGGAAGCCCGTTACGGGGAGCCTTGCCTACCGGAGCATATTGAAGAACTGAAACAAAGCCTGCGGAATAACCACAACCGTATTGCTGCCGTGATACTGGAACCTATTGTGCAGGGAGCCGGGGGTATGTGGTTTTACTCGGCGGATTATTTGCGGCAGGTGCGGGAGTTGTGTAACGATTACGACGTGTTGCTGGTTTGTGACGAGATCGCCACCGGTTTCGGGCGCACAGGTAAGATGTGGGGAGTGGATCATGCGGGTATCGTGCCGGACATCATGTGTGTAGGGAAAGCGATTACGGGCGGGTACATGAGTTTTGCTGCCACGATAGCGACGGAGAAAGTAGCTACCCAGATTTGCGCGAAAGATCCCGGTGTGTTCATGCACGGTCCTACCTTCATGGGTAATCCGCTGGCTTGTGCTGCGGCAAACGCCTCGTTGGATCTGATCAGGAGTTACGATTTGACAACCATGATCGGGCATATTCAAGACCAGTTGGAAAGAGAGCTTGCCCCGGCTCGGGAATTCCCGAACGTGGCGGACGTGCGGGTGTTGGGCGCTATCGGCGTGGTGGAGATGAAGGAACCCGTGAACATGGGGCTGATCCAAGCCGCTTTCGTGAAAGAGGGCGTGTGGGTGCGTCCGTT
>ERZ857951.3383-NODE-3383-length-12075-cov-4.157321_pt1 | contig 12075 bp, 12 predicted proteins | sample MGYA00519759_ERZ857951 | MGnify/ENA primary metagenome ERZ857951 (study PRJEB31778, sample SAMEA3449377) | human gut metagenome | biome: human gut; feature: human-associated habitat; material: faeces | place: United Kingdom | collected 2010/2012 ... | reverse complement strand
GCGCCCCGTGGACCAGCACCTCAAGGGCCTGGAACAGATGGGCGCGCGTTTCGAACTGGAAGAAGGCTATATCATCGGCCGCTGCCGCAAGCTCAAGGGCGCGCATATCACCTTTGACCTGCCCACAGTGGGCGGCACGGAAAATCTGCTCATGGCCGCCGTCCTGGCCGAAGGCGAAAGCATTCTGGAAAACGCGGCCCGCGAACCGGAAGTGGCGGATCTGGCCAACTTTTTGCTGGCCTGCGGCGCGCGCATTGAGGGCCAGGGCACGAGCTGTCTCCGCGTACAGGGCGTAAGCAGCCTGCACGGCGCGGAATACGCCGTCATGGCCGACCGCATCGAGGCGGGCACTTTTCTGGTGGCCGCGGGCATCACCGGCGGCGAACTGCTGCTGCGCCACTGTCCCTTTGCCGAGCTGGAGGCAGTGATCCTCAAACTACAGAGCATGGGCATGGACATCACGGCCACGCCCGACGGCGTGCTGGCCAAGTGCGGCTGCCCCCTGCGCGGCGCGGACATCACCACCCAGCCCTACCCCGGCTTTCCCACGGACATGCAGGCCCAGATCATGGCCCTGATGTGTCTGGCCGACGGGGCCAGCGTGGTGGAGGAAAGCATTTTTGAAAATCGTTTCATGCACGTGCTGGAGCTGATGCGCATGGGCGCGCAGATCAAGGTTTCCGGGCACACGGCCATGGTGCGCGGGGTGAGCCGTCTGACCGGCGCGCCGGTCATGGCCTCGGACCTGCGGGCCAGCGCGTCCCTGGTGCTGGCCGGTCTGGCCGCGCGCGGCGTCACCGAGGTGCGGCGCATCTACCATCTGGATCGCGGCTACGAGCGCATTGAAAACAAACTCAATGCCGTGGGCGCGCGCATCCGCCGCGAAGCCGAGTAAGCTCGATTCCGGACAGGATATTGAACACATTTATCCGGCACATGAAATAAGCCGCACCCGGAGGAGGAACACTATGCGACGTCTGGCCCTTGTTCTGCTGCTGGCCGCCCTGGCGGCCCTCAACGGCTGCGCCTACAGCGCCTACGGCCTGTATGACGACCAGCGGCTCATGGATACCATCACCGACGACAAAACCCTGGCTACCAGCATCAAGACCGCGCTGATGAACGAAAACTTCAGCGGCGGCTGGTCCATTGCCGTCTATTCCTACTACGGCAACGTCTTCCTGGTGGGCGAAGTGCCCCAGAACATGCAGGGCAAGGCCCTGGCCATCGCCCGCCGCTACAAGCCGCGTTCCGTGACGCCGCACTGGTTCTCTCCGGCCAAGAGCGATACCAGCAACTTCGCCCTGGCCGCCTCGCTGCGCACCGACCTGATCGGGGCCAAAGGACTGTCCTCCACCCGTATCGACACGGAGGTCAATGCCGGGCGCGTGGTTCTGCTGGGCGTAGTCAAGGACGACGAGGAAAAACAGATCGCCATCCGTACCGCGCGCAAGGTCAAGGGCGTGACCTCGGTGACCAGCTATCTGATGCTGCCCCAGCGGCCGGGCAAAGCCCCGGCGGAGGCGGGCCGGGAAGGCGTGGGCGAACGGGAGCTGCCCCCGGCCCGGACTCCGGCCCAACAGCCCGCCCAGGCAACGCCTCCGGCGCAACCCCAGGCCGCGCCGTCCCAACCGGTGAACATATAAGCTCTGAACAACACTGATACGTAAAGGGGACGCGGCATGGCCGCGTCCCCTTTACGTATCAGTGTTCCCTTGATTTACTGCCTTCTACCTGCTTTCCAGCAGATATACGGCCCTCTGCGGGCGCGCGCGCAGCAGCGTATGCCGCACGATGCTGAAGCCGTGGCGCGCGGCGATATTCTCCATTTCTTCACGGGAAAGCCGGAAAGTATATTCCGAAGGCCTGCGCCGCAGCGGGGGAAGATGCCTGTCGCGTGTGTGGAACTCATTGTCGGTAACGCGGTTGTAGGAGGCGTCAACCACGTCGCAGACAATTTTTCCCCCGGTGTTCAGGCAGGGCCGGTAGGTACGCAAAAAACTTTCCATGGAAGCTCCGGGAATGTGATACAGCCAGTTGACCGAAAGAATGGCGTCCACGCGCCGGGGCGGACGCGTCGGCGCAAGACCGTCATCCTGCCAGACATCAAGACTCGCTCCGGTCTGGTGTGAAAGACCACGGCAAAGTGCGACGACTTCGGCGGAAATATCGGCTCCCTGCAAGCGGGTGAAGCCCTGTTGCGCCAGCCAGAGCAGATTCGCGCCGCTGCCGCATCCTGGTTCGAAGATGCGCGCGTCGCGGGGCAGGCTGTCGGCCAGCCAGCCGCAGGCGACGCAGACATGCCGCCGCCAGATACGTTTTTTAATGGCATAAATGTGCCATGCCTCCGCATGGCAACGCTCAACAAAATTTTCCAGCCCGGCAATGCGGACTGTGTGGGAAAACGGCCATCTGTCGCGAATATATCCGGAAAGCGCCGTAAGCATTGGAATCTCCTTTTCAAGCACAAACTGCACCGGGGGACGGCGCGGGCGCGCAACGAGGCTTCCGCCGGGTTCTGACGCGGACCGGGACGGGCCGCGAGCCCCGAAAGAAATCGACGCGTGAACCGCGCGGAGCGCGCGCAACGCCGCGCTCATACGGAGGACAGGAAACCGGTCGCCGATGGATGCCGCGAAAGAAGAAAGCTCGCGGCACGGCAATGGGGGCTATTCCGGAGGATGGTCCAGAGAAAAAACAGGATGGGCGGGAGGAACGGGAAAACCGGCTTCGCCGACACGGAAGACGACGGTCCGCCTGAGAAGAACCGGCGCGGACGCGGAGGCCTCATCACCGGGCAGAGGAACGATATAGTGGTGTGAGCTCTCGTCGTGGCTCTGCATGACGTACTGCCGTCCTTCGCTGAACAGCGTGAAGGGCGTGCAAAACGTCAGCAGCAGGACAACAAGCACGGCCCGCGCAACCATGCGCAGGCTGCCGTCATTCCATTTTGGCATATTACGAATAAACGTGATACTCCAATCTATGTCAACGATTTTTCAGTATAAATTATTTTACACAGCGTGAAGCAAACACGTCGCCACAGTGCAGATACTCAGCCCTTTCGCTGCAGCAAAGCCCCGCCCAGGCGACGCACGGCGGCGTCCGGTTCGGCATTCAGCGCGGCCCAGGCCGCAGCGGCATGGGCCAGCACCCGCCCGACCAGATCCAGGGCGTCCTCCGCGCCGTCCACCCAGACGCTGACCGCGCCGTGCAGCATGAGGCCCGGCCCTTCCAGCGGGCCCCGGATGCCCAGCACCGGCACCCCGGCTCCGGCGGCCAGACCCACTTCCACTCCGGCATCCTGGCCTGACGCGCCGTAGTAGATCACCAGATCCGCCGTAAGGCAGGCATTGCGGCAAAACGCATAGACCTGGCCGCCGTCCCGGTCTGTATCCATCCAGATGCGGCGCTCCGCCGGGGTCAGGCCCGGCGGGGGCACGGCCTTTTCAGTCCAGTCCAGCATACGGCAGCCCAGGGCGCGCAATTCACGGCCCAGCAGACGAACGCCGTGCTTGTGTTTGAAGGAACCGGCCACGTAGATGGTCAACGGGGCTTCGGAAGAGAATTCAGGCAAAGGCATGCAAACCTCAGAATTCAATGCCGGGCGCGGCTTTGACGCCCGCCCGCCAGGGATGTTTGATCTCGCCCATCTCCGTGACCAGATCCGCCTCCCGCACGAGCCAGTCCGGCGCGTTGCGGCCGGAGAGCACCAGGTGGCGGCCTGCGGCGCGGGTTTCGGCCATGAGCGCCTCCACTTCCTGCCGGGTCAGGATGCCCGCGTCCAGGGCGTAGAGGCATTCGTCCAGGATGAGCATATCGGCCTCCGGCACACACGCGCGCGCCCAGGCCAGCACGCGCAGAGCGGCGGCCCGATGGGCCGGGCGGTCCTTCTCACGACGCAGAAAGCCTTCGCCTCCAGCCAGAAAACGCGGGCCCAGCCATTGCGCCAGCATGCGCTGCTCCCCGGCCTGGCCGTCCCGCTTCATGAACTGGCCGAAGGCCACGGTCATGTTCTGCCCCAACGCGCGCACGGCCTGGCCCACGCAGGCGCTGGTCTTGCCCTTGCCGTTGCCGGTATAGACCAAAATCACCTCCAGACTCCGGGCAGAGCAGCCTTGCAGGAAGGGCATTGCCCCGGCGCGCCCAATTGCCGCGTCTGCCAGCCCCGGCGCTCAATGGCCGGCGCGCCGCAAGCCGGACAAAAGGTAGTGCCGCCCAACGCGCTGGCCACATTGCCGATGTACACGAAATGCAGGCCCGCTTCCCGGCCGATGCGCCAGGCGTCCTCCAGCCGGGCCGGCGGCGTGGAGGGATGCCCGGCCATGTGATAGGCCCCGTGAAAGGCCGAGAGATGCCAAGGCGTGTCCGGGCCCAGTTCGCCATGCACAAAGGCGGCCATATCCCGTAGTTCGGCTTCGCTGTCGTTACAACCCGGAATGACCAGGGTGGTCACTTCCAGCCACCAGCCCAGCGCCTTGATGGCCTTCAAATTGTCCAGGACGGGCTGAAGGCGGCCGCCGCAGTAGTCGCGGTAAAAATCGTCGCTGAAGGATTTCAGATCCACATTGACGGCATTGACCCGGCGGCGCAGGGGCAGCAGAAAGTCCTCGGCCATAAAGCCGTTGCTGACCAGAATGACCCGCATGCCCATGGCCTGGGCCAGTCCGGCGGTTTCATAGACCTGCTCGAAAAAGACCGTGGGCTCGTTGTAGGTAAAGGCCATGCTGCGCGCGCCGTGCTTTTCCGCCAGCCGCACCAGGGCGTCCGGCGTAACGCGCTTGCCGGGCACCATGCCGTTGGCCGGTATGCGCGCTATCTGGTAATTCTGGCAGAACCGGCAACGGAAGTTGCAGCCCGCGCTGCCCACGGAAAAGGTTTTGCTGCCCGGCAGAAAATGGTAGAGGGGCTTTTTTTCCACCGGGTCCATCTGGGCGCTGGTGACCACATCCCCCACCAGGGAAACCATTTCCCCGCCCAGGTTGACCCGCACGCCGCACAGCCCCTTGCCGCCTTTCTTCAGGCGGCAGGCATGCGCGCACAAGCGGCATCGCACTTCCCCGCCGGTCCCGCCGGACAAGGGCTCCCAGAGCATGGCGCGCATCTCAACGCCCTCCGGCGCCGCGTCCCGGCAGTCCGGCTCCGCCCAGGCCTCCGGTGCCACCCGTTCCCCCCAGTCCCGTGGACGGCGCGATATTGTTGCGCGGGGCCGGCAGATAGCCCGGCGCGTGCGGCCAGGGCCGCGTATTGGACGGCGGCCGCCAGCCCGGCGGCATATGCCCCTGGGGCGGTGTCGTGCCCTGCCAGCCCGGTTGCTGCCAGGGCGGAACAGGCGAGGGCCGGGGGGGCGCGGGATGAGGCCACGGCCCCGGATACGGGCCGGGATTGGGGTGCGGACGCGGCGGCGGGCCGGGAGGATACGGCGGATACGGCCCGGGTCCCGGCGGATAGGGCCGGTTCTCGCCGGGGTAGATCTGCGGGGCCACGATGACCGGCGTGTTCTGTTCCGGCTGGGGCTGGCGGGGCGCGATGACCGAGGTGATGATGTCCCCGGTTTCAGGATCCCGCCAGGTTCCGGCAAAACCATTGTACCCCGCGCTGTCGTTGGTGGAATTGTACACGTCGCCGTTGTACACGGTGGAATTGTTGTATTCGTTGTGTACGGACGGATTTTGCGGCGCGGGCGTCTGCGCTGAAGCGGAAGCGGTCGCTCCCGCTTCCGCATTGCGGGGTGCGCTGTCCGTCCTCTCGGCGTTGCCCGCATCGGGCGACCCCATGGCATGGACCGGCACGCCCGGCCAGAGGCAAAGCGCAAGCCAGAGAAGCAGAACTATATGATGATTACGCATAAAACTTTCCCGTTTTTGCCAACTGGTACTTGTAACACTTGAAATGCCCGTTTGCGGCGAGCAAAGGCCGCCGACTCGCATTTCGCGGCAAGTAGTTGCGGACAAATCCTTCAGAGCAGTCGGCGCATAAAAGGCGTTAACTCCCCTATACCAGCGGCGGGCGGCCCGGTCCATGAAAAAAGAGACTTGGGCTTCGGAGAAAAATTTGCTATTCAATGGAGATTAAAGGAGGCGACAGCATGTCCAGCGAGCGCGCAAAAGCCTATACCCAGGCCGGCGTCAACATTGAGGCGGGCAATGCCCTGGTCGGACGCATCAAGCATTTGGTGGCGAGCACCCAGATCAGGGGCGTCATTTCCGACATCGGCGGTTTCGGCGGCCTGTTCCGTCCGGACCTCAGCGGCATGAGCGAACCGGTGCTGGTCTCCTCCACCGACGGCGTGGGCACCAAGCTCAAGCTGGCCTTCACCTTCAACAAGCATGACAGCGTGGGCATCGACCTGGTGGCCATGAGCGTCAACGACATTCTGGTTCAGGGCGCGACTCCCTTGTTTTTCCTGGATTATTTCGCCACCGGCAAGCTGGACGTGGACACGGCGGAAACCGTGGTCAGCGGCGTGGCCGAAGGTTGCCGCCAGGCCGGTTGCGCCCTGCTGGGCGGCGAAACCGCCGAAATGCCCGACATGTACGCGCCCGGTGAATACGATCTGGCCGGTTTCTGCGTGGGCCTGGTGGACAACGCCAAACTCATTGACGGTTCGGGCATTCAGGTGGGCGACGTCATTGTGGGCGTGGCTTCCTCCGGCCTGCACTCCAACGGTTTTTCCCTGGCGCGCCAGGTTCTGGCCCGGAGCGGCCTCAAGGCGGACGACGCCTTTCCCGGCGCGGACGGCGCCAGCGTGCGCGACGTGCTGCTGACGCCCACCACCATTTATGTGGAGGCCGTGCGCTCCCTGTTGCGCGACATGAACGTCAAGGGCATGGCCCATATCACCGGCGGCGGTTTTTACGACAATATCCCGCGCGTGCTGCCCTCCCAGGTGGAAGCCCGGATCAATTTCGGCAGTTGGCAGCTGCCGCCCGTCTTCCACTGGCTCAAGAACGCGGGCGAACTCTCCTGGCCGGAGATCCTCCAGATATTCAACGGGGGCATCGGTTATGTCCTGATCTTGCCCGCCGAGCAGGCCGAGGAAGCCATCAACCGCATCCAGGCCTTCAATCTGCGGGCCTGGCGCATCGGCGAGATCGCTCGGCGCGCCCAGGACGGCGAACAGGTTGTGGTCAATTTTTAGAGCAGGTTACCTTTCAAAGCTAACCTGCTCCGGCGTCTGCGGAAGCGGACGACCGCGACGAGCGCCTTTAAAACTTTGAAAATGTCGATTTCCGAAGTGAACCCGCTCTGAAAAACGGGTCAGGAGAACACGGCCATGAGTTGCCTGGGCAATGTGATCTGGTTTTTACTGGGCGGCATCTGGATGGGCCTGACCTGGTGGTTTTTCGGAGTGCTCTGCTTTATCTCCATTGTGGGCATCCCCTGGGGACGGGCCTGTTTTGTGATCGGCGAATTCGCCTTCTTTCCTTTCGGGAAGATGCCGGTATCGCGCGACGTGCTCACCGGCCAGCCGGACATCGGCACCGGGCCCTTCGGCACAGTGGGCAATATTATCTGGCTGTTGCTGGCGGGCATCTGGATCGCCATGCAGCACCTCATCTGGGCCCTTTTCTGCGCCGTCACCATTATCGGCATCCCCTTTGCATGGCAGCACGTCAAACTGGCGGCCCTGGCCCTCTGCCCCATCGGCAAGACCATTGTGCCAGTGGCGGTGGCCGAGGCGGCGGAACGGGCGGCTGCCGACGAGCGGGTACGCTCCTCCCGATCCTAGAGCAGATTACCCTTGAAAAGTCACTTTGCTCCGGCTGCAAAGCTGCCTTTTTTCGGACGGCGTTTTACTGAGGGCTGAGCCTGAACCTGTCGCACTTGGGATTTCCGCAAAACGTTCGGCCAGGCCAGGCCGCGTAAGTCTCGCGGGTATTGACCCACGCCGCGCCCGGCGCGGCTTCAGAGCGTTTCAACCTTGAAATGCTCTTGTTTCCGTTCTCCCAGCGGCCGGGTGTGTGACAACGGCCTCGGCAAAGGAACGTCATGATCGAACAGAACCGGCAGCCCTTTCCCGTTTTTTCCGAACCGCCGCAGTTCCGTCGCCCCGGTCCGCCCCTCTACGCCCAGTTGGCGGACGTGCTGCGCCAGCAGATCGAAAACGGCGTGCTGCCTCTGGGCGTAAAGCTGCCCAATCTGCTCCAAATGGCCGAGATTTTCGGCGTGGCACGGGTCACCGCGCGTCAGGCCGTGCAACTTCTGGTCATGGAGGGCCTGCTCACCGCCCGCCAGGGACGCGGCATCCATGTGGCGCGCCAATTGCCCGTCCGGCCCTATGAAAATATGCGTACTTCCTGGAAGGCCATGGTCAAGCGTATCGAAGGGGCCAGCGTGGAGCTGCTCGACGCGGCCGACGTGGACGACTGCCCTCTGCTGGCGGCCTGGGAGCTGCCGTCCGCGCCCGCCTATCATTATATGCGGCGCGTGCATATCAAGGACGGCGTGCGCTTCGCCTACATCGAACTTTATCTGGACAGGATCATTTACGACCAGGCCCCGGAACGCTTCAACGCCACCACAGTGATCCCGGTCATGGACGAGCTCAGGGTCAACGTGTCCAAGGCCCGGCAGGAGCTGACCATCGGCGGCGCCTCGCCGGAGGTTGCGCAGCATCTGGGCATTGCCTGCGGCGCGCCCGTGGCCCTGGTGCGGCGCTATGCCTGCGACGACTCGGGCAAAGCCATTTACGCCGCCCTGGTTGTGCATCCCGGCGACAGGGTGCGCTTCGACATTGATCTGGTGCGTTGAACGCGAAGAACGTCCACACACACGAAAGAAGCCCGCGGTATCCGCACCGGCGGGCTTCTTTCGTGTGGAGGACGGATTATAGGGCATACCGGCGCTACAGGAAATTCCGCTTTCCGACGCGAGGGAAAGCAAAAGGGCCGCAGCGCCGATATGCCTCAGGCCGTCCGCAGGGCGACGGAGGGCCGGCCCCTGACCTGCCGAAACCATTGCGCGGCCAGCAGGGCCACAACGCCCAGGGTGACCAGCACGCAGACCGGCGGAGCCAGTTGCGCGCCCCAGATGGTCAGCCAGAAGCTGGCCAGCATAACCACGGCGGAGAGGGTGTAATCGCGCGCGGTAAAGGGCCGGGCCATGGCTCCGTACAGCAGGGCGTCCAGGCTGGTCAGTCCGGTCAGGATGCAGACCAGAGAGCACGCTGCCCAGGCGGCATTGCTGAAATCAAAGGAAAACAGCGGATTGTAGATGATCAGGAAGGGCAGGATGAAGCCGCTCAGCGAAAGGCGGAAGCCGTGTACGCTGGTGAGCGCGTAATTGCCGCCCGAAATGCCCGTGGCCGCCAGGGAGGCCAGGCCCACCGGCGGCGTCACCGCCGCGATGATGGAGAAGTAAAAGCAGAACATATGGGCCCGCAGCAGGTCCACGCCCATGGGCGTCAATGTGGGAATGATAATGATGGCGCACAGGGCGTAGGCCGCGGCGGGCGGCACGGCACAGCCCAGAATCAGGGCCACGACCATGGTGACCAGCAGGGCGATGAACAACTGCCCCCCGGCCAGAATATGGATGAGGCTCGCCAGCTTGCTGCCCAGGCCCGTGGAAATGAGCGTCTGGGCCACCATGCCGATGAGCGCCAGGGAGATGCCGATCTTGGCGCCGGTCACGGCCCCGCTGACCAGGGAGCGGACCAGCTCCCGGCGGCCGGGGCGGGTGTCCTTGATGGCGAAGCCCGTGATCAAGGTGACCACACTGGCCCAGAAGGCCGTATTGGACGGGCTGTAGCGCATGAGCAGCATGGCGAAGATCAGGCCGATGGGCAGCACGAAGACCGGCAGCCGCCGCCGGATCAGGGCCCAGTCCACGTCCATATGCACGATTTGCAGATCCTTGCGCACTGACAGGAACTGCACGCCCACGGCCACGGCGAAATAAAAGAGCACTGCGGGCAGAATGGCGGCCAGCATGACCACGGCGTAGGGCCGGCCGATGAAGGTCGCCATCATGAAAGCCGCGGCTCCCATGACCGGAGGCATGAGCTGGCTGCCCGTGGCCGAGCAGGCCAGGATGCCCCCGGCCTCGTCCACGGAATAGCCGGATTTGTTCATGTACGGCAACACAAAAGGCCCGGTGATCGCCACGTTGGCCACGGGCGCGCCGGAAACCATGCCGATGAGCGAGTTGGAAAACACCCCGGTGAGCCCCGCCCCGCCGCGCAGCCTGCGCCCGAGGATCTTGCCCAGCTCCATGAGCAGGCCTTCCACCTTGAAGATGCCCAGCAGCGCGCCGAACACCACGAACATGAAGACCTGGTCCGCGCTGATGGACATGAACAGCCCGTACAGGCCCGAAAGGCCCACGCTGAGCATGGAAACCACATAGTCAAAGCCGAAGGCCGGATGGTAGAGCGGTCCGCTGAGCAAATGGCCGAAGAAAAAATAGGCCACAAAAACCACGGCCACCAGCAGCAGGGGCAGCCCCCAGCACAGCCACGTGCCCAGGGCTGTCGCCAGGATCAGACAGAGCCCGGCCAGCAGCGCCGCCCGGGTGGGGAAGCCCTGGGACATTTCCAGCTCTTCGATATTGCCGTACACATAGACGCAGCAAGCCAGGGCCGCCGCCAGGCAAAGATACAGGCCCACGGCCGCGAGACGGCTTTTGGCCTTGATGGCGTAGCTCATGAAGACCATCAGGAAGAGAAAGGCGAAGTGGATGGTCTGGTGTTCCCACTGGCTGAAGTAGAGGTATTGCGAGGCCACGGCATGGTAGACCACCATGGCGAGCCCTCCGACGGTCAGAACGGCCTTGGGCAGGGAGACGTTTTTCATGGAGGAACCTCCGGGCGGACGGGTCGGGCGAGTCCGGGGCCGCCGTCACGGCGGCCCCGGGCAATACGGCGGGAGAATTACAGGATCCCGGCTTCCTGATAGGCGCGCAACGCGCCGGGGTGGATATTCTCCGGGCTGAAGCCCTTGACCAGTCCGGCGCGGCTCATGAGCCCGCCCAGGGCATGGTATTTGCCGAAGGCCTCAATGTTTTCGATCATGGCTTTCGCCAGGATGTAGGCGTATTCCTCGGGAAAATCGGGATGGGCGAAAAGGCCGTGCAGGTCCGCGCCGATCCAGAGGGGAGCTTCCAGGCCGTCCACGGCCTTGGCCGGAACCTGGATGGGGAAGAGCCGGATGTCCTTGGCGGCGGTTTTTTCCACCGCGTCTTTAGTCCAGTCCAGATGCGTGAGTTCCCGGCCGGAGGCCAGCACTTCCACGGTCTGGGGCGCGGGCGAGAACTTGCCGGACACCGGGTCCATGTAGCCGCCGATGGTGGCCGCGTCCACCTGGCCGTTGACCAGGGCCGTGGCCGCTTCGGAGGTGCCCACGAACTGGATCTTCAGGCTCTTGTAAAAATCATCGTCATAGCCGTTGCGCAGCAGGGCGTCGGGTTCATACCCCCAAATGACCTGGGGAATGCGGCCCATGGCGATGCGCTTGCCCCGGAGGTCGGCCACGCTCTTGATGTCCTTGTCGCCGGTCACCAGCCAGGTGGCCGTATAGGTATAGATGCCGATGAGTTTGAGGGGCGTGCGCTTGGCCGGGAAGGGCTTTTTGCCCTGCTCCGCCAGCCAGTTGATGCCTTGCGAGGCCGTCACCACGGTATTCTGGCGCGCGGCGGCGTCGGCATTGAGCTTGTTGACGTTGTAGGCCTGGCCCGGCGTTTCCGCGTGAGCGATGCTCAGGGGATAATTGCCCTGGTTGACGATGCTCTCCAGAGCCGTGCCCAGCACATAACTGCCGGTGCCGAAGGGCGTGCTGAGCAGATGGATGACCGTTTTTTCGGCCGCGCGGGCCGGAAGAGCGGCGCACAGCGCGCCGACCACAAGACACGTCAGGATAAGCGTCAGGCGTTTCATGGAATCTCCTTTCCAAACATGGAACAAATTAGAGAAGTTAACACTTGAGATGCTCTAGAGGGCGCCGTCATGAGATGGATTTTCGGTTATATCAAGGAGAACGAGCCTGTTATGAAAGGAGTGTACTCTTCTGGTACTCGGCTGAAATAAAAGGCGAAGTTCGACGCAGAGATAACCGAAAAGACACTCATGACGACACC
>ERZ857951.3378-NODE-3378-length-12097-cov-9.670736_pt1 | contig 12097 bp, 10 predicted proteins | sample MGYA00519759_ERZ857951 | MGnify/ENA primary metagenome ERZ857951 (study PRJEB31778, sample SAMEA3449377) | human gut metagenome | biome: human gut; feature: human-associated habitat; material: faeces | place: United Kingdom | collected 2010/2012 ... | reverse complement strand
AGGAGATCATCTGCAGGCTGGGGTTCTGGAAGATCTCCACCAGACGTGCCCAGTCCTCGCCGAAGGAGTAGTCAGCCTTCAGGCTCTCGGTAACGGAAGCCACCACCTTCTTCTCGATCTCGCCGGTGGACTTCAGGCAGACCAGCAGGCTCATATTGTCGTAGGGACGATAAGCCTTGTCGATGATCTCGTAGTCAAAGCTCTCGGCCACGATGACACCGCGGTCATACTTGCCGGTGTTCAGCGCATCGTTCAGGATGGCAGCCGGGAATGCACGGAAGATATTGCCTGCGCCGAAGTGCACCCAGGTGGGTTCGGCGTGGGTCTTGGCCTTGACAGCCTCGATATCGAATTTGGGCAGCTCATAGCCCTTCTCTGCCCACTCGGCGGACAGATTGCCGTTTTTGATCTCAGACAGCTTCATATTTATCAGCCCTTCTTTTTCTCTTCATCCAGACGATCCAGCAGATCCCAGACACCCAGCATGTACTGAACGCCCAGAGCACGGTCATACTTGCCGTAACCGGGGCGGCAGTTGCCGGGGCCTTCCTCCCACAGCTGACGGCCGTGGTCGGGACGGATGTAGCCTTCAAAGCCGCAGTCATGGTAAGCACGCAGCACCTCGATGATGCCGGTCTCGCCGCAGCAGTCGCGGTGAGCAGCCTCGGAGAAGTCGCCGTTGGGGAAGTGGTGGATATTGCGGACGTGGCCGAAGGCAATGCGGTCGCAGTGCTTGCGGATGATCTCGGCACAGTTATTGTTGGGGTTTGCGTTCAGGCTGCCGGTGCACAGGGTCAGGCAGTTGTACGGATCATCCACCATGCTCAGGAAGCGGTCGATGCTCTGGGCATCCACCAGCAGACGGGGCAGGCCGAAGATATCCCAAGGGGGATCATCCTGATGGATAGCCATTTTGATGCCGCACTCATGGCAGGTGGGCATCAGTGCTTCCAGGAAGTACTTCAGGTTTTCCCACAGCTTTTCCTTGGTGACAGGGGCGTAAGCCTTGAACAGCTCGTCCAGCTTTGCCATGCGCTCCGGCTCCCAGCCGGGGAAGGTCATGTTATACTTCTCAGTGAAGGACATGATGTACTCAGCCATAGCCTTGTAATCGCCCTTGATCTTGTCCTTCTCATAGAACAGTGCAGTGGAGCCGTCGCCCACGGGGTGGAACAGATCGGTACGGGTCCAGTCGAACACCGGCATGAAGTTGTAGCAGATGACCTTGACACCGAACTTGGACAGATTGCAGATGCACTGCTTGTAGTTCTCGATGTACTTGTCGCGGGTGGGCAGGCCGATCTTGATGTCATCGTGGACATTGACCGACTCGACCACGTCCATGTCGAAGCCGTAAGCGTGGATCTGATCGGCTACCTTCTGGATCTCGTCGATCTCCCAGATCTCGCCGGGCATCTTGTCGTGCAACGCCCAGACGATGCTGGTCACGCCGGGGATCTGCTTGATGTCGCTCAGGCTGATGGGATCGTTGCCCTCGCCATACCAGCGCCAACCCATTTTCATAGGCATAGGAAAATCCTCCTGTTTTATATTTTCTGCTTTGCATTTTCCGCGCAGCCGTGTGCCGCGCTCTTGTACTTATATTCTAGTATATCAGTTGCGTTTTTTCAATGGTCGCTTTGCCGGTTTTTAATGTTTGTTCTTGTATACTTTAGACAAAAAGAACAAAAATCCGTCGGACATCACCCGCCCGACGGATTTTTACACGATTCAAAATGCCGGTTTCAGCGTTTCAGCTTCTGCCGGATGGACGGAGCCAGCACATCCTTGAAATATTCAAAGGTGTCCAATTCCAGAATGGCAGAGCCTGTCAGATAAATGCCCAGACCAACCACCACCTGAATGATCACCGTCAGCAGATCCGGCAGGTGCAGGAAAATGACCAGATACATGCACAGGCCCGCGCCCGCTGCCAGCAGCAGGGTCGGCAGGATATCACGCATCTGTTCCAGATAGCCATAGCCGATCAGCTTTTTGTTGAGCTGTGCATCCAGGATCTGGGTCACAACATTCGTGATCAGCATACCATATGCAATGGCCTCGACGCTGACACGGAATGTTGCCAGCAGAAGAAGGATGCACACCCCTTCGTTCAAAAGCTGACATTTCAGGTAAAGATCGCTGCGGCCCACCGCCTTGGCTGCATTCAGGTTTGCCGTGATGATCGGCCAGCACGCATACCCCAGACAGAACACCCTGAGGAACAGCACACAGGGCAGCCACTTCTCGGTGAGGATCAGGCGCACCAGCGGTTCGGCACAGAACGCAGTGCTCATCATCACCGGCGCAATAATATAGGTACAGGTCTTGATGGAGCGGCGGGTCATGTTCTTGACCTGCGCACGGTCATCCTGCAGTGAGGACATGACCGGGAACAAAACGCTCTCAATGGAAGTATCCACGCTTGACGCGATATTATAAGTCAGGTTATCGCCCTGATTGTAATACGCCAGATCCGCCGAGGTGTACATCTTGCCGATGATCAGGCTGCGCAGGTTGTTGTAGATGACGCTGCTCAGCGACGAGGCCAGCAGCTTCCAGCCATAAGAGAGCAGCCCTTTCAGGTGCTGCCACGAAAATTCCATCTTAGGCCGCCAGGAGGACAGCTTCCACAGCACCAGCGTGTCCACCGTGATATTGGATACCTGCTGCACCACCAGCGCCCAGACTCCAAAGCCCATATAGGCAAGGCCCAGACCCAGGACCGTGGATACGATCGCGCCCGCAAAGGCGGAATAGAAAAAATACTGGAACTTCATGTTCCGGGTCACATGCGCCTGCTGGATCGTTTTGATGCCGCAGACCGCCACTGTCAGGCTGATGCCGCGAAAGATCGGGGTCATGCTGGGGTCATTGTAGAAAGCAGCCAGATACGGTGCCGCCACGAACATTCCCCCATACAGCACAAAGCTGATCACAATGCTGAAAAAGAACGCCGACGAGTAATCCAGCTCGTCCACTTCCTTCTTCTGCACCAGCGCGGTGCCAATGCCGCAGTCCAGCAGGACATACATGATATTGTTGAACACCGTCACCAGTGCCACCTTGCCGTAATCATCGGGTGTAAGGATGCGCGCCAGAAGGATGGACACTACCGCTGAGATCAGCTGCACACCGCACCGCTCTGCAAAGCGCCAGAAAAAACCGTTTACAATAGCATTTTCTTTTTTCTCGTTCATTCCTGCGTCCACTCAAATTCCTTTCAAAAAAGCCGGTCGGTCTGCACCCTGCGCAGAAATGCATTTCCGCCGTATCCTTATCATCCTCTTCCCTGCTGCCAAAACAACTGAGCAGAGATAGTTAGTTTTATAATATCACACCCATCCATGCATTTCAACCAACATATTCTTAAGAAATGACGGCCCGAAAATTTCATTTAAAAAGAGAAAAAGCGCTTGACTATCTGCCAGGAACGTGGTAATATATTCAAGCAGTCCGCATCACGGTCTTTCACCTCAGAGATTTCAGGGCTGCGAAAACAATACGGTATGCGAGGGTGGCGGAACTGGCAGACGCGCACGTTTGAGGTGCGTGTGGTTTATCCTTGGGGGTTCGAGTCCCCTCCCTCGCACCAAAAACCAGTACACATTGTGTGCTGGTTTTTCTTTTTGTGCGAGGGAGGGGGCTCGAACAGGGCGGCATTTATGCCGCAAGCAAAGCCACAGTGCGGCTTTGCTTAGCCTGCGGGTCCCAACCCGTAGGAATGTCTATCAGGGGTGTACCTATTTTGTACCGGTTTCTTTTTGTGCGAGGGAGAAGACCTCGAACAACACTATTTATTATATAAAAGAAAGCGCGATGAATTCTGAGAACTCATCGCGTTTTTTCTCTTATGCGGGTAGTGGGGGTCGAACCCACACGCCTTGCGGCACAGGAACCTAAATCCTGCGCGTCTGCCAATTCCACCATACCCGCGTATTCTTCTATTCTGCAGCTGCGGCCAAACCGCCTTAATATAGTATCAGTTCCGGCGGCAAAAGTCAATCACTGCATTGATATTTCCGCCCTTCACAGCGCATACTATCGCCGGACGATCGTATCATTTTCCATGGCGGAAAGGGGCTTTTTGCCGATGCGCAGATCAAAACTACGCCGCGCTGGCAGCATTGCGGCAACTTATCTTCTGGTGGCCGCGCTGGCGGTGCTGGGCTGGCTGTGGCACAGTCTGCCTGCTGAAATTTTGCTGGAACCCGGCCAGACCCTTACCCTGCCCCGTTTTGCCTATGTGCAGCCGCTGCGCACCGCTGGCTCCCGCAACGCGGCCAGCACGCAGGCTGCGGGCAGCTATCAGGCCACTTTGTCCATTGGCGGGTGGCTGCCCGTCAAGACTGTGCGCGCTCTGGTGGAAACACGTCCGGTGGTAACCGTGTGCGGTACGCCTTTCGGCGTTAAGATGTTCTCCGAGGGCGCGCTCATTGTGGGCTTTTCCGACCTGAACACCCCGGACGGCACCGCAAACCCCGCCAAGAAGGCCGGGCTGCGGCTGGGCGACCGGGTGGTGCGCATGGACGACACCCTGACTGAGACGAACGATGCCGTGCACGATGCTCTGGAAACGGCCGCAGGTACGCCGGTGCAGGTGGTCTACATCCGCAATGGTGAGCAATTCCAGACCCGGCTGACCCCCGTGTGGGACAGCACCGCCGGACAGTGGCGCGCCGGGATGTGGGTGCGGGATTCTTCCGCCGGGGTAGGCACCATGACCTTTGTGGACAATGCCGCCGGGGTGTTTGCCGGGCTTGGCCACCCCATCAGCGACAGCGACACCGGTGAGAGCGTGGCCCTGCGCAGCGGCGAGATCGTCCCCTGCCAGATCGTGGGGTGTACCAGCGGCACCGTGGGCAGCCCCGGTGAGCTGAAGGGCCGCTTTCTGAGCACCCATGCGCTTGGCAGCATCTGCATCAACAGCAAGACCGGGGTCTATGGCAGAACACGGGCTGCATTTTCCGGCCCGGAGCTGGAGATGGCTTTTGCGCAGGAGGTGGTGCCGGGCGATGCCGAGATCTGGACGACTGTGGACGGCGAGGTGCCCAAGGCATACCGCATCCGCATTGAAAAGGTAAACGACGCAGACCCCCACCGCAACATGATCCTGCGCGTGACCGACCGGCAGCTGCTTGCCAAAACCGGCGGCATCGTGCAGGGCATGAGCGGCAGTCCCATCCTGCAGAACGGCAGACTGGTGGGTGCAGTGACCCATGTGCTGGTAAACGACCCCACGCGGGGCTACGGCATTTTTGCTCAGACCATGCTCAAGCAGGCCCGCGCTGTTGAAAAAACAGGCGATACAGCGCATACGCAGACCCAAAACGCAAAATAATTTGCGGGTTTCGATTTTCTTTGCCAAAATTTACCAATATAAACCGTTGAAAGTTCTGGAAAATTATGGTAAAATCCATGGTGTTAAGGGAACTGCACACATTGGAGGAAACAACCATGGACAAAGTTAGATTTTTGATGTCGGATACTGGTGCCCCGTTCACTGCCGCCTGCCGCGAAGCGCTGGAGCAGAAGGGCGTGGACGTGACCGTTGTGGAAAAGGACGGCAACAAGGTCCTGCAGAAAATGCTCACCGTGCGCCCGCAGGTGGTCCTGCTGGATGCCTTTATGCCCGGTCTGGATGCCCTTGCGGTAAAGCAGCGCTATAATGCCGCCGGTGAGCGGCACACCTCCTTCTTCGTGACCGGTGCCTTCCAGAGCGAAGAGATGGTTCAGGAGCTGCTGGACGAAGGCTTTGCCTACTACTTTGTAAAGCCCTTTGATGAGACCGTGCTTGCCGCACGGGTGCTCAAGGCGGCACTTGGCCCGGAAAAGCACATCCTGCACACCAGTGTGGACAGCGATGAGCTGACCGTTACCGAGATTCTGCATCAGATCGGCGTCCCCGCCCATATCAAGGGCTACCAGTTCCTGCGGGATGCCATCCTGCTCACCATGAACGAGCCGGAGTACATCAACGCCGTGACCAAGCGTCTGTACCCGGAAATCGCCAAGAAAAACGGTACCACCGCCAGCCGTGTGGAGCGCGCCATCCGCCACGCCATCGAGGTGGCATGGGACCGGGGTGATGTGGACACCCTCAACAGCTACTTCGGCTATACCATCCATAACCTGCGCGGAAAACCAACGAACTCGGAGTTCATCGCAATGATTGCCGACAAGATGCGGCTGGATAAACGGCAGAGAGTGGGCTGATTTTTTTCATAGAATCCGCCGTCGTTCATATTCTGATAAGAGCAAACCAAACAGACAAAGGAGGTTTTGCTCTTGAAGCTTGCAGAATATCTCGCACGGCGCAGGCGGGCCAGAGTTGCGGCCGTGATGCTGTTCGCCCTCGTTATGGGGTTTGTATCTGCTGCGCCGCCGGTCGTCACCGGATGTCAGGCGCAGGATCTTACCCCGGCACCGGACACTTCGATGCTCTCCCCCGCCGTTTCGGCTCTGGCACAGGAGCAGCAGGAACCTGCTGCCCAGCCGCTGCCGGAAAAGTGGGTCTGCCTGACCTTTGACGACGGCCCCAGCAAGACCACACCGGATGTGCTCAGCGCGCTGAACGCGGCCGGAGTGCACGCCACATTTTTTGTGGTGGCTACCGGTTACAATGAGAAGTATCTGCCCCTGCTCACCGAAGCGGTCAGCGCCGGGCACCAGATCGCGCTGCACTCTGCTTCCCACGAGTACAGCGATATCTACCGCAGCAGCGACGCTTATTGGGAGGACATTGCCCTTTTAAAGGAGCGCATTGCGCCCTATGTGGATGCCGAGAGCATCCGGTATCTACGGTTTCCGGGCGGCAGCACCAACACCGTCAGTCGGCGCTACGGCGGCAAAGGCCTGATGAAGCAGCTGAAAGCCGAAGTAGAGCAGAAAGGCTGGCATTGGGTGGACTGGAACGTGTGCGCCGAGGATGCCGTGGGCGGGCACCCAAGCGCGGGCACCATTTACCGCAATGTGGTGCACGAGACCGGGCAGCAGACGAACTGCATCGTATTGATGCACGATTCTTCCTCCACACACACCACTGCCGAAGCACTGCCGGACATTATCCGGTGGTATGCAGACAACGGCTACACCTTTCTGACGGTGGCCGAAGCGCTGCCGCTGGGGTGATGCTCCTTACAGCCACTTTTCCATGCAGCGCCCCAGCAGCACCCCGCCGGATGCCAGCGCCGCCAGCCAGAGCCAGCCTGCACCGCCGGTGACTACCCACCCTGCCGCCATGATGGCGGCAAAGGTGCACACCGGCGGCAGCACGATACGCGCGATGCGCAGCAGCTTTTCCCGCCGGGAGGGAAGCCCGGTGTCAAGCTGCTCGGGATGCACGGCATCGCAGCAGATTTCATCCCGGTACTTGCCCGGGTTTCGGTAAGCTTTATACGGAATGCCATCCAGCGAAAACTCCGGGTACATCCCCTCTTTTTCAAGGCTGAACTGCATCCCGTTGGCCTTTGCGTAGGTCTGCAGGGCCGCTGTGAACTCCTGCGGGGTGTTGATGCTGCCCTCCGGAATAAAGGAAAAATGCCTTTGGTGCTGCACCTGTGCCAGCGTGCGGTAATCCTGCAGCCAGCCAGAACAGAACGCACCCTGTACGGCAGGCTTTTCCATCCGGGTCAGGCAGGCATCCACATCCAGCGTTTCTGCCTGCGGCCGCTGCCGGGCAAGGTCGGCACAAAACTGCATGGCTGCCGCCAGATGCGCGGCCTGCTGCTCCAGCACGGTCTGCTGGGCTTGCAGCGCCTGCTGCAGGGGCTGTTCCCCGCGCAGCACCGCCTTGATGGTGGGCAGCGGCACATCCAGCATGCGCAGCATTCGGATGAGCTTGAGGGTGCGGACATCCCCGGCGGTGTAATCGCGGTAGTCATTGCCCTGTCTGCGTGCCGGTGTAAGAAGCCCTTCTTTTTCGTAAAAGCGGATGTTCGGGGCGGACACGCCGCTTTGCTCTGAAGCCTGTTTGATGTTCATCTGCTTCACCTCCGCCCTTACATTACACCTTAAAGACGGTTGAAGGTCAAGCTTTTTGCGCCAAAAATAAAATATCCGCAGTATTTCCGCTGGTCTTTGCAAACCGGGAAGCGCTGCGGATATTTTTTCAGGCACAGAACTTACTGCTCAGCCTGGCAGAACAGTGCAAAGGTGCGGTAAGCCATGTACAGGTCGGTCTTGTGGATGACCTCGAAGGGCGAGTGCATGGACAGCACCGGTACACCGATGTCCAGCACCGGGATGCCGCGGTTGGCCACGTACTTGGCAATGGTGCCGCCGCCGCCAAGGTCCAGACGGCCCAGCTCACCGATCTGCCATGCCACGCCATTGGCATCCAGCAGGCGGGTGATGCCCCCTACCAGCTCAGCGGAAGCATCGCTGGCAGAGCTCTTGCCGCGGCTGCCGGTGTACTTGAAGAAGGCCACGCCGCGGCCTGCGTAAGTACCGTTCTGCGGCTCGAAGGCATTTGCCCAGGAGGGGTCGTAGGCGGCGGTCACATCGGCGGAGAGACACACGCTGTTCTGGAAGGCAAGGATGTCGTCCTGACCGGCGGCGCGGCACAGCAGCTGCATAAAGTGGAATACATACATGCTCTGCATGCCGGTCACACCGTCGGAGCCGATCTCTTCCTTATCGGTCAGCACGCAGACGGTGGTGTGCACAGGATCTTTCGTCTCGATCTCGGCCATAAGGGCGGGGTATGCGTCCACACGGTCATCGTGACCGTAGCTGCCCACCATGGAGCGGTCAAAGCCCACGTCCCGGGCCTTATGGGCGGGCACCACCTCGATCTCAGCGCGGGTGAAGTCCCGCTCGGTGATGCCGTACTTTTCGTGCAGCAGCATCAGGGTGTTCAGCTTGACGGCCTCCTTGATGTCGGCATCCTCCACAGCGTCGGAGCCGATGAGCACGTTCAGCTCTTCGGCCTTGATGCCCTCGCTGAGCTTGCGGTCGTTCTGCTCGGCACCCAGATGGGGCAGCAGGTCGGTGATGCAGAACACGGGGTCATTCTCGTCCTCACCCACTGCAAAGGACACGCTGGAGCCATCGGCACGGGTGAACACGCCGTGGATGGCCAGCGGCATGGTGCCCCACTGGTACTTGCGGATGCCGCCGTAATAGTGGGTCTTGAAGTAGCTGAGGTGGTCTGCTTCGTACAGCGGGTTCGGGCGCAGGTCCAGACGAGGGCTGTCGATGTGGGCGATCACCAGACGGAAGCCCTCCTCAAAAGATTTCCGGCCGATGGTAGCGGCCACCACCGCCTTGTGCTCCTGCACAAAGTAGATCTTCTGGCCGGGGGCATAGGTCTTTTTCGGCTCAAACTTTTCGTAACCGGCCTCCAGCAGCAGCTTTTCGCTGGCGGCGGCAGCTTCGCGCTCGGTCTTGGCAGCGTTCAGGAAGGCTTTGTAGCCTTCGGCAAAGGCTGCAGCCTTTTCCTTCACGTCGGCGCTCTTGTCGGCGGCGTACTCCGGCTTGTAAAGCAGCTGTTCGGCAGCCTGCTTTGCGGTAAGTTTCTCGCTCATGTTCCTTATCTCCTCTCAGCTTTCTGCATAGATACGCTGATACCGCGCATAGCAGGAAGTGATCTTTTTTACGTAGTGGTTCATCTGGTTATAGGGAAAGCCCTGCAGCGTTTCGCCGTCTGCGGAGTGTTCTTCCATCTGTAAAAGAGCATCTACCGTGCCCCACCCGCTGTGATAAGCGGCAGCGGCAGTGGCAACATCGCCGTTGTAGCGCTCCATGCACAGGTGCAGGTAATAGCATCCGAACCGGATGCTGGTCTCCGGGTCGTAGAGATTTGCAAAGAGCAGTCCTTCGTCCGGTGCGATCTTGCTGCGCAGCCAGATAAAGGTCTCCTCGGTCATCTGCATCAGACCCCGGGCATCCACAGTGGAGGTGGCCTGCGGGTCAAAGCCGCTTTCGGTGCGGATGAAGGCATCCACCAGAAGCGGGTCAAGGCCGTAAGTCTCCGCCCACTGGTCCACCAGCACTTCGTACTTGCGGGGGTATAAAAGCCGTTCCGCCCTGCCCCACAAGTTGGGCACCAGCACAAACAGCAGGATCAGCGCCATGCCCAGCAGGAACAGCCTGCGGCTGCGCATTTTTTTGCGGCGGCGTGCCTTCTGGGCGCGGAGAGCGCGGCGGATGCGGGCCGTCTCCGGGTCGTACTGCGGTGCAGGATTTTGTTCGTTATATCGTTTGTTCAAAGCTCTTTTCCCGCACCTCCTTCTGCCAGAAGCTTTGTGCAGAGCTGCTCTGCCGCAGCCTGCAGATGTGCAAGGCTGGAATCGTTGCGCAGCACATAGTCTGCCTGCGCGGTGAGGGTGCTTTCCGGTGTCTGGGCGTTCAGGCGGCGGGCGGCCATCTCGGCCGAGATGCCGTCCCGGGCCACGATGCGGGCCACACTGGTCTCAAACGGTGCCGTGACCACGCACAGGCGGTCACACTCGGCCTGCGCCGCAGTCCCCACGATGACCGCGCCATCCAGCACGAACAGCGGTGCACCAGCATCCTGTGCTGCCTGCTTTGCCGCACGGATGCGGCGCACGATCTCCGGGTGGGTCAGGCTGTCCAGCGCCGCCTTGCCTTCCGGGGTGGCAAAGGCGCGGTCAGCCAGCAGGCGGCGGTCCAATGTGCCGTCTGCTTTTAAAATGTCTGCGCCGAACCGCTGAGCCAGCCGGGGCAGCAGCGGCGAGCCGGGCAGTAAAATCTCGCGGCTGATCTGGTCGGCATCGGCCAGCGGCACACCGTGGGCCGAAAACACCGCCGTGACCGTGGATTTGCCGCAGCCGCTGCGGCCCGTGATGCCAAGCGCGATCATAGCTTGATCACCCGGAAGGCCGCAGCGCGGATCAGGCGGTTGTACACCGCCATGGAAAGGCCGTCCTTCTGCGGGCAGCGGGCGTAGACCACGGCATCGCCCTGCTCATCCAGTGCGCGCAGGCAGCGGAAGATGTGCTTTGCCTGATCGGCACCGTCGCCCTCGCGTCCATACTCCACGCAGGGCACACCCAGCTTTTCCGCTTCGCCGGTAAAGCACAAGCAGCTGGGATTCTGCTCGGCGTGAGCATCCACATAGGCTTTGAACTGCTCAAAGGTGCCGTCCAGCAAGGTCACATCCGCCTTGGGTGCGTAGTGCTTGTACTTCATGCCGGGGCTGCGCACCACAGCACCCTCCGGCAGCTTTTCGAGGATGGCTTTGGACACTTCCACCTCTTCGCCGAGGGCACGCTCGAGGTCTTCCAGCGTGATGTGGCCCGGGCGGAACAGGGTGGGCTTTTCGCCCACCACCGACACCACAGTGCTTTCTACGCCCACGTCGCACTCGCCGCCGTCCAAAATCAGCGGCAGGCGGCCGTCCATGTCGGTGAACACATCCTGCGCGTTGGTGGGGCTGGGCTTGCCGGAAAGATTGGCGCTGGGGGCAGCAAAGGCGCAGCCGCTCTTTTCAATGACGGCGCGGGCCACCGGGTGGCTGGGCATCCGGATGCCCACGGTGTCCAGACCAGCACAGCACTCCGCTGCCACCTCCGGGCCGCGGGGCATGATGATGGTGAGCGGGCCGGGGCAGAACGCAGCCATCAGCAGCTGGGCGCGCTCCGGCACCTCGCTGACAAGGCCGGGCAGCATTTCCGGCCCGGTGACGTGGACGATCAGGGGATTGTCCTGCGGGCGGCCCTTGGCCACAAAGATCTTCTTCACAGCCTCGCCGTTGCGGGCATCGGCAGCAATGCCGTAAACCGTCTCGGTGGGCAGGGCCACCAGCTCACCGTTCTGCAGCAGGGCAGCGGCTTTTTCAATGCTCTTTTCGTCCGATGCGGGCAAAATTTCAGTTTTCATTTCCATACGGATCATCGTTCTTTCTATCTGTAAAGTATTTATGCTTTTCAGCATTTATCGACAGGATATCGTTTTATTTTCAAAGCCACATTTCAGCCCTGCTCGTTGAGCTTTTGCAGCTTTTCGGCCTGTTCGCGGGTGGCCAGTGCGTCGATCACCTCGTCCAGATTGCCGTCCATGATCTTGGAAAGATTGTGCACGGTCAGGCCGATGCGGTGGTCGGTGCAGCGGTCCTGCGGGAAGTTGTAGGTGC
>ERZ857951.3376-NODE-3376-length-12100-cov-3.047904_pt1 | contig 12100 bp, 14 predicted proteins | sample MGYA00519759_ERZ857951 | MGnify/ENA primary metagenome ERZ857951 (study PRJEB31778, sample SAMEA3449377) | human gut metagenome | biome: human gut; feature: human-associated habitat; material: faeces | place: United Kingdom | collected 2010/2012 ... | reverse complement strand
AGTGGGTTGCAGACACATGATCTCTTTTTATAATATTCCACCAATAATTTCCGTCATTCAAATCACAATTGTCTTGATAAAAATACATAAATAAATCTTGCATTTTAAAACACCTTTTGTTACTATAAACGTGACGAAGGAGTCAAAGCATAAAGAAAAGTGTGCTTTGGCTCCTTTTTTATTAGCTAGAATTAGTTAATAAAAACATTCTCTCGAGAGATTTTCAATAATGTCAGAACCAGCTACTCTGACGAGCATAGAAGCATAGTTGAAAATGAGAATGGAGGAATATACTATGAACGCAGGAGATACAGCATTTATTCTGCTATGTGCAGCATTTGTATTTATTATGACACCAGGCCTTGCATTTTTCTATGGAGGAATGGTACGAAGGAAAAACGTTGGGAACACGATGATGCAGTGTGTATTTATCATGGGAGTTTCCGTGATCATGTGGGTACTTGTTGGATATGCACTATCTTTCGGTGGAAACCATGCAGGAATCATTGGAGGAGCAAAATGGTTTGGCTTTAACGGAGTTGGAATGAAACCAGGACCATATGCAGATACGATTCCAAACCTTGCATTTGCAGCATTTCAGATGATGTTTGCAATGATCACACCAGCACTGATCACAGGATCTGTTGCAGGAAGAATGAAATTTAAAGCATTAGTTCTTTTTATTATCTTATGGTCATTGATCGTGTACTACCCAATGGCACATATGGTATGGGGAGAAGGAGGATTCTTAGCAGAGATCGGATCTGTCGATTTCGCAGGAGGAAATGTCGTTCATATCACATCAGGGGTCAGCGGTCTGGTATTAGCTTTAACACTTGGAAAACGTCGTGGATATGACCAGGGAGTCTACCACGTACATAATACACCATTTGTATTTTTAGGAGCTGCACTGTTATGGTTTGGATGGTACGGATTCAATGCAGGAAGTGCTCTTGCAGCAAATGGACTTGCAGCACATGCATTTATGACAACATGTGTTTCAGCAGCCGCAGCTCTTGTTTCATGGATGTTGATCGAAGTATTTTCAGAAGGAAAAACAACTTTAGTCGGAGCTTCCACAGGATTAGTTATCGGACTGGTAGCAATCACACCGGGAGCCGGATTTGTTCCAATGTGGGCAGCAGTGATCTGTGGATTATTAGTAAGTCCAATCTGCTACTTCGGTGTAAAACTGATCAAAGGAAAATTAAAGATTGATGATGCATTGGATGCATTTGGATGTCACGGAATCGGTGGTATCTGGGGTGGTATCGCAACAGGATTATTTGGAATGACATCCATCAATGGAGTCGCAAAATGGAATGGATTAGTGTTTGGAGAAACAAGATTGTTTGTAGCACAGATCATAGGGATTCTTGTATCTATCGCAGTTGCAGTAGTCGGAAGCCTGATCTGTATCGCGATTGTCCGTATCTTTACTCCATTAAGAGTTGAAGAAAGAGCCGAGAAAGTCGGATTGGATGTATCAGAACACGGAGAGAATGCTTACCCAAGTTTTAATGGTTTAGATTAAAAGAGGTGAAAATATATGTTGATCAAAATTAATGCAATCGTTCGAGAAGAGAAATTCGAAGATGTCAAAGAAGCTTTAAACAAAATCGGAGTTAATGGAATCACAGTATCACAGGTTATGGGATGCGGAGCACAGAAAGGTTTTACAGAAGTTATCCGTGGAACAAAAGTTGATATGATGATGCGTCCAAAGATTAAATTTGAGATCGTCGTATCTTCTGAAGAATGGGAAAGAAAAACGATCGAAGCTATTCAGAAATCTGCATTTACAGGAGAAGTTGGTGACGGGAAGATCTTCAGTTACGAAGTAAGGAATGTTGTTAAGATCCGTACCGGAGAACGTGATGTAGATGCATTACAGGATTAGTTCTTAAAATATCTACTATTATATAGAAGAAACAGGTGATTTTTGTGGAAAAAAATAAAAATCACCTGTTTTATTGTGTATAAAATTATAAAATATAATAAGAAAGATTCATTTCTTGTAATGTGATAAAATTCGTGATAAGATGATAGCCAATCAGAGAAATAATTTTGACATTAGGAAGAGAAACATATTATATAGAAGAAAGAAGACAAGGAAAGAATGAAATTAGTAACACTAGTATCAAATAATGTAGGAGTTGATACGTATCTGGAATTAAGAAAAGCGGTCAACTTTAAACCATTATCAAGAACACAGGCGAGGAAAGCCTTAGACAACAGTTTGTATATCGTCTGCGCATACATTGATGCCAAGATCGTTGGAATGGGACGACTTGTAGGTGACGGGGCGGTCATTTGTTACATTCAGGATTTAATGATTCATCCAGATTATCAGCATTATGGAATCGGAAGTGCAATCATAGAAGATCTGATCGAGTATGTAGAGAATCTTTGTGAAGAAGGAACCGAGATCATGTTGGATCTGATGTGTGCGATCGGAAGAGAACCATTTTATCACAAACATGAATTTATTTCTCGTCCAACGGACAAATTAGGACCTGGAATGATTCGCTATATTAGAAAGTAGAGGAAAAAATATGGAAGATAAGAGATACGATCCGTATACTGGATACGAGATTAAAGATGAAGATCCAACACAAGAATATCATACACAAGATGATGATCCATATAGACGATATCGTTACGAAGATGATCACATAGAACAACCACAGCAGGAGCAGACAAGTGGAATTGCGATCGCAACAATGATCCTTGGAATCATAGCAGTTGTATGCATGGTCAGTTGTTGCTGCACGCCAATCGCAATTATTACTGGGATTGCAGCGGTCATTTGTTTTGCGGTGACACCAAAAGTCAGAGGAACAAGAGGAAATAAGGCGAAAGCAGGATTGATTTGTGGGATTATAGGCATCATTGGTTCTGTGATCTTGATCACAGTTTTTGTTGTGAATATTTTGCTTAGTTCGGATTTTCAGAATGAAATGAAAGAGTTTAATACACATTATGATACATATATCGATGAAAATGATGACTCTATATAAGATCATAAGAAGTATGCCATGCTTCTTTAAGGAAGTAACACATTTCTATTGTCCGGCATGCGGCGGTACAAGAAGTGTGATCGCACTGCTGCATTTGGATATTGAGAGAGCATTTTTATGTAATCCGACCGTTGTATATACCGGGGTTATATTTCTATGGTGTATTGCAGGATGGATGGTAAAGAAACTGACAGCCAGAGAGATGAAGAGCATGAAGCCGAGATTGTGGATGTTGATTTTGGGAGTGTGTATTTTCTTTGGATATGCGGTGATCAGAAATATACTGGTGTACCAGTTTGGATATGATTATTTGGGAGACCTCATTCATTACACAAAATTTAATTAAATATTTGTCACAGATCAAAAGTGCCATCTTTTTTGTAACAGAAAAAGATGGCACTTTTTAATGCTGCCAAAGTAAAAGGTCTATTGCTTGTACTTGTATAAGAACACATTGTATAATAAACATAAAGAAAGAGGTGTCATATGAAAGAATGGAAAGAATATTTATTTAAAGTCAATGGATTTGAAATGACAGCGGTCTATAACGAAGACACGATCCAGAAAGTTTTTCTTCCTTTATTAAAACAATTACAGCAGTTACAAAAAGAAAAAAAGGAACGGATCATTGTATTTATGGCAGCACCGCCGGCTGTTGGAAAGACAACATTATGTGAGTTTTTGGAATATTTATCAAAACAAGATCAAGAGTTTACAGACATTCAAGCATTAGGATTAGATGGATTTCATTATCACTCTGATTACATTAATTCTCATGATGCGATCGTGCTTGGAGAAAAAGTTCCAATGAAGCAGGTAAAAGGATGTCCGGAAACATATGACACAGAAAAATTAAGACAGAAACTTGAGAAGATAAAAATAGAAGATATTTTATGGCCGATTTATGATAGAAATCTTCACGACGTTGTGGAAGATCAGATTAAAGTTACCAAAGATATCATTTTGATCGAAGGGAACTGGTTACTATTAAAACAAGAACCATGGAAATCTATGCAGCAATACGCAGACTATAAAATCTTGATCCTGGCCGAGGAAGAGATGTTGAAAGAACGTCTGATCTCAAGAAAGGAAAAAGGAGGTCTCACAAGAGAAGAAGCTGTGACATGGTATCAAAACAGTGACAGTAAAAATGTGACAAGAGTTTTAAAAAATTCCTGCCGGAAACATTTGAATCTGCTGTTACAAGTGGAACAGGATAACGATTATTTGCAAGTAAAATAATGACCAAATTTTTGCAGGAAAACAGAAGATATTAGTAACAAGTGAAAGCTTGCAACCCACGTATAAATAGAGTATAATAAACTAGATGTGAAAAAGTTAACGAATTATATGGAGGACAAACTATGTTAGTATCAGCAAAAGAAATGTTAAACAAGGCAAAAGCCGGACATTACGCAGTTGGACAGTTCAACATCAACAACTTAGAGTGGACAAAATCCATTTTATTAGCAGCAGAAGAAACAAGATCTCCAGTGATCCTTGGTGTTTCTGAAGGAGCAGGAAAATATATGACAGGATATAAAACTGTTGTAGGAATGGTTAACGGAATGTTAGAAGAATTAAACATTTCTGTACCAGTAGCTCTTCACTTAGACCATGGTTCTTACGAAGGATGCTACAAATGTATCGAAGCTGGATTCTCTTCTATCATGTTTGATGGATCTCACTATCCAATCGAAGAAAATGTTGAAAAAACAAAAGAACTTGTAAAAGTTGCAACAGGAAAAGGAATGTCTATCGAAGCTGAAGTTGGATCTATCGGTGGAGAAGAAGATGGAGTTATCGGTAGAGGTGAATGCGCAGATCCTAAAGAATGCAAATCAGTTGCAGATCTTGGAGTAACAATGCTTGCAGCAGGAATCGGAAACATCCACGGAAAATACCCAGAAAACTGGGAAGGATTAAGCTTCGAAACATTAGATGCAATTCAGCAGTTAACAGGAGATATGCCATTAGTATTACATGGTGGTACAGGAATCCCTGATGATATGATCAAAAAAGCAATCTCTCTTGGAGTAGCTAAGATCAACGTTAACACAGAATGCCAGCTTGCATTTGCTGACGCTACACGTAAATATATCGAAGCAGGAAAAGACCTTGAAGGAAAAGGTTTCGACCCTCGTAAATTATTAGCACCAGGTGCTGAAGCTATCAAAGATATGGTAATCACAAAGATCAAATTATTCGGATCTGAAGGAAAAGCTGACGAATAAGATTTATCATTTCTTGATGAAATTGAATATTGATAATGTAAATGTCGATAATGTAAGAACTCCACAGCGTATGCTGTGGAGTTCTTTATTAATCTTCAGTTTTATCAGGCGAGATGTAGATTTTGTAGATTTCTTCAGTTGCTAGATTGATATTTTGTGAAACACATTCATAAAGTGATTGAATAGTATCAGGTTCTTCTTCTAACTCATCAGCAATTTGAATTAAGGTTTTTGATTTTTGAATTTTCTTTTTCATCTGTTGAATTAATGTTATAGTTTGTCCTTCAGTACGTCCCTCAGCTCGTCCCTCAGCCAATCCTTCAGCACGTGCTTTTCGCTTCTCAAGAATCTTTTCTTCCCATTCCTGCATATATTTCACTCCAATCTCTTCGCTAGATTTTACAATATTTACATGATTTTTAATTTGCTGAAGGCGTGAAGTAGAGCAAGATATTTCTTCAGTAGTATGTTCCATATAGTAAAGAAGCTCCTTTAATTCAGGACTAATATCTTCTGAATTTTTACCATGCGTATTTAGAAAAATTCGCGTAGCACCATCTTCTAATGGTTGACCAGTTTCAGCACAAGTCATTTGAAAAGTATATTGATATAATCCTCTTCCAAACAGATCGAAAGGTGCAATGATAATAGAATAACAGTCTTTCATATTCGAAAAATCTACTTCTCCAGGATCTAATAATTTGGAGTCAATCAGAGCCTGATAAAAACGACTTCTATGAGGAAGATTTTTCGTATTTTCTTTTTGAGCTTCTATATTATAAACAGCATCGGTTTCATCCTCTGCCCATACGTCAAGTCGCACTTGCCGTTTTAGAGGCGAAGTTCGATTTTCGTGTTCAGATTGTGGACGGCCTTTGATGGAGATATCTTCTCCAAGAATAATAGATAATATATTCTCAAATGTCTTAGGATCCTCCATAACTTCAGCAAATAAAAAGCGGTCAAGTAAAGTTAAATCTTGATATGCTACCCTCATATAGGACAATGAAATATAAAAGTCCTATATGGGGGGATTTTCATGTCTAGGAAAAGTAAAATAGATCCTGTAGAAAAAGTAAAAATAGTTGAACGCTACCTTGCAGGGGAAATTGGTATATGCCAAGCTGGAAGAGAATTAGGAGTTAATCATCAGACTATTCGAAATTGGCTTTCAATTTATCAGTATGAGGGACCTACCGGCTTACTCTATCAATCCAAAAACAGATCTTATTCAAAAGATTTAAAAATGTCTGCTGTAAACGATTATCTTAATAAAGAAGGTTCCCTTCAAGATATCTGTATAAAATATAAAATTCGTTCTCGCAAACAGCTCATTGATTGGATTAAGGTGTATAATTCTGGTGGAATATTAAAAACATCCACTGGAGGTGCTTACATGAAAAAAGCAAAGAACACTACACTTGATGAGAGATTAAAAATAGTAACAGATTGTCTTGCAAATGATAAGAATTATGGTGCAATGGCACTCAAATATGATTGTTCCTATCAACAAGTTCGCAATTGGGTAATACGATACGAAAAGATGGGTCAAGCGGGTCTGGAAGACAGACGTGGACGTCGTATAGCTTCTCTTCCAAGCAGAACACCTGAAGAAGAGTTACGTGATAAGATAGCTGAACTGGAAAGAAGAAATCTAGACTTACAAATGGAGAATGATCTGTTAAAAAAAGTCAGAGAACTGGAAAGGAGGCATCGCTATCTTTAATTCATAGATTAATCGAATATGAAGCCATCCAAGAACTAGCGGTTACGAAGCATTATCCAGTAGATAAACTTTGTAAATATCTTAACGTAACACGTTCTGCGTATTACCGCTGGATAAAATATCCGAAAAGTAATAATGAACTTCGAAACGAAAGACTATCCACTGAAATCCAAAGGATTCATAACCAGCATCCAGATATGGGATATCGAAGGATTCGTGATGAATTAGATGGGCATAGAGGAATTCATGTAAATGATAAACGAGTACTTCGTATTTGCAGGAAATGCAATATAAAATCAAATATCAAATGGAAACCTAAGAGTTGTACCAGAGGAGACAGAAATCCTGATCACATAGCAAAGAACTATTTACACCGTGAATTTCACGCTGAAAAACCGAATGAAAAGTGGCTTACAGATGTTTCTGAATTTAAATATTACAACGGAATAGAAGTTCACAAAGTTTATCTGAGTGCTATTTTAGATTTATACGATAGAAGGATTGTTGCCTTTAAAATCAGAGATCATAATGATAATCCATTAGTCATGGATACGTTTGATGAGGCTGTTCGTTTGGAGCCGGATGCACATCCATTGGTTCATTCTGATCGAGGATTTCAGTATACAAGCGCACAGTTTTATACCAGATTAAAAAATCATCATATGAAACAGAGTATGTCCAGAGTTGCACACTGCATTGACAATGGACCAATGGAAGGATTCTGGGGAATCCTAAAACGAGAAATGTATTATAAACAGCGTTTTAACGATAGAAGTTTTTTGATTACAGCGATAGTTAATTACATAGATTATTACAACAATGAACGACTTCAAAGAAAACTACATGTAATGACACCAATGGAATATCATAAGCAATACACAAAAGCAGCATAAAATATCGCCAGCCATAACATGGCTGACGATACAAAAATTTATTATTTTTTATTGTCCTCTTGACAGGGAGCACACCATCTTGCAGCGATTTTTTATTTTTACTCATAAGTTTCTCCTTTCATTGTATTAGAAAATACAGAGAGTGGCAAGCACTATTAGATAAGAAAATAAATTAATTGATACATAAACTCATGATATGATAAATATTTGATTGGCAAACAGACGAAAGAAGAAACTCTAACATACTGTAAAATATTTACATGGAATATATTAACAATTATAATGAAAAATGTCAATATAAAAATATAAGGATTCATAATAAACTCAAGAAAAATTCTCATAATGTCAAGGAAACCTTGACATTCTTTTTTAATTCGACTATAGTAGTCCTAGATAGGAACACGAGGTGAAAGTGATGGATAATGTAGAGCGTCTGATGGAATTTGGACTCACAAGACACGAAGCCAGTCTTTACATTTTACTGACACTGGAAGGAAGCCTTAACGGATACGAGGCAGCCAAACAAAGCGGGATTTCAAGATCAAACGCTTACAATGCACTGGCAGGCTTGGTAGACAAAGGCGCAGCCTATATACAAGAGGAAGATACAGTTCGTTACACACCGGTAGCGATCGAAGAATTCTGCAGTAATAAGATCCGGCATCTGGAACAGAAGAAGACAGAGCTGATTGCGGAACTTCCGGGTAAACGCAAGAACGAAGGCGGATATCTGACGATCAAAGGTGAAGAACATATTTGCGATAAGATCATTGATATGCTGCTTTGTGCAGAAGAGCGTGCGTATATCTCTGTATACAATGAACGACTGGAGATGTTTCGGGAACACTTAGAGAAGATGGTAAGTGAAGGAAAGAAAGTCGTGATCATAACGAATGAACCATTTGATTTACAAGGGGCAACTGTTTATCTGACAGAATGTAAGAAAGAACAGATCCGATTGATCACGGATTCTAAAGACGTTTTAACAGGCGCGATCACAAATCGTTACGAAGCAACCAGCCTGTATTCCAGTAACAATAATCTGGTGGAAGTATTTAAAGATGCACTGGCCAATGAAATACAACTATTAAAAATGAAATAAATATACAAAAAGTATAGAAGAAAGGAACCAAACACCATGGCAAAAGTACCATTTGTAACAAAAGAACAGTTAGATGAAATCGTAAAAAAATATCCAACACCATTTCATTTATATGATGAAAAAGGAATCCGTGAAACAGCAAGAGGATTATACAAAGCATTTTCATGGAATAAAGGATTTAAAGAATATTTTGCTGTAAAAGCGACACCAAATCCAACAATCTTAAAGATTTTAAAAGAAGAAGGATGCGGAACAGACTGCTCATCTTTAACAGAACTTATGATGTCAGATCGTTGTGGATTCGATGGAAGCGAGATCATGTTCTCTTCTAACGATACACCAGCAGAAGAATTTATTCTGGCAAAACAGTTAGGTGCAACGATCAACTTAGATGACATTACACATATCGAATTCTTAAAAGAATGTGCCGGAATCCCAGAAAAGATTTCCTGCCGTTACAATCCAGGTGGAGTTTTCGCATTAGGAACAGATATCATGGATAACCCAGGAGATGCAAAATACGGAATGACAACAGAACAGATCTTTGAAGCTTTCAAACAGTTAAAAGAGCTCGGTGTCAAAGAATTCGGAATCCATTCTTTCCTTGCAAGTAACACAGTTACAAATGAATACTATCCAACACTTGCAAAACAGTTATTTGAATTAGCAGTTAAATTAAAAGAAGAAGTTGGAGTTCATATCGGATTTATCAACTTATCTGGTGGAGTCGGAATCCCTTACCTTCCAGATCAGGAAGGTAATGACATCGCTGTCATTGGTGAAGGTGTACACAAAGTATATGACGAAGTATTAGTACCAGCCGGAATGGGAGATGTGAAGATCTTTACCGAACTTGGACGTTACATGCTTGCACCAAACGGACATTTAGTAACAAAAGCAATCCATGAAAAACATACACATAAAGAATACATTGGTGTTGATGCATGTGCAGTCAACTTAATGAGACCTGCAATGTATGGGGCGTACCATCACATCACAGTTATGGGTAAAGAAAACGAACCAGCAGATCATGTATATGATATTACAGGATCTCTTTGTGAAAATAACGATAAATTTGCGATCGATCGTAAATTACCAAAGATCGACATGGGAGATTTGTTAGTGATTCATGATACAGGAGCACACGGATTTGCAATGGGATATAACTATAATGGTAAATTAAAATCTGCAGAAATCTTATTAAAAGAGGATGGAACAACAGAAATGATCCGTCGTGCAGAAACACCAGAAGATTATTTTGCAACGATCAAAGGATTTAATTTCTAAGAAAAATTAACAGATCAATATGAGATGTTCCAAAGCAGGGCAAGTATAGGAAATTCTATACTTGCCTTTTTCATATATTACGAGTAAATTATATACAAGAAACAAAATGATACACGGCAAAACAGCATTTCAAAAGACGAAAGGCATTTATAGACAGGAGAAATAACATGAATTTATTTGACATCGTAGGACCAGTGATGGTCGGACCGTCGAGCTCTCATACAGCAGGTGCTGTAAGGATCGGACAGGTATCAAGGCACCTGCTCGGAGAATCGGTAAAAGAAGCTAAAATACTATTACATGGATCATTTCTTGCAACAGGAAAAGGACATGGTACAGACAAAGCATTAGTGGCAGGATTACTTGGCATGGCAGCCGATGACATTCGGATTCCAGACAGTTTTGACATTGCAAAAGAATCAGGAGTGAAATTTGAGATTGGAAAGATTCAATTAAAAAATGCACATCCAAACAGTGTAAAATTATTACTTGTCGGAGAATCAGGAAGAAATCTTGAGATTGTAGCCTGTTCCTTAGGCGGTGGACGAATTAAGATCTGCACGATTGATGGACTGGAAGCAAACTTTAGCGGGGAGTATACAACATTAGTCGTACACAATGACGACCAGCCAGGACATGTAGCAGAAGTAACATCAATGCTTGCTCATAAATCGGTTAATATCGCAACGATGCAATTATACCGTGATCACAGAGGTGGAAGTGCAGTCATGGTCATTGAATGTGACAAAGAAATACCAGAAGAAGGTCTGAACTTTTTGGAACGTCTGGAAGGAATCCAGAAAGTTACATATCTTGCTAAGATGAAGGAGGACTAGAGTATGGGATTTGCATCCGTAGAAGAGATAGAAACAAGAGCAAAAGAACAGGAATGTCAATTATGGGAACCAATTTTACATGATGATATGACAGAACGACAGGTAGACCGCCTAGAGTCTATCGGGAAAATGAGCAGTATGTATCTTGCAATGAAAGATGCCAATGAAAGTTACGATAAAGACTTAAAGTCACAAAGCGGTCTTTCTGGCGGCGACGGTGAAAAGATGATGGAAGAGGTTAGAAAAATGCAGAATCTGACCGGTGAATTTGTCGGGACCGTCATGGCAAATGCTTTAAAAATGGGCGAATCAAATGCCTGTATGAAACGTATCGTAGCAGCACCGACAGCCGGAGCATGTGGGGTGCTTCAAGAAGTATTGATCACATATGAACCATTTCCTCAAGAACCAGAAGCAACGATGCTAGAAGGAATGTATATTGCGGCAGGAGTCGGACAAGTTATCGCAGAACGTGCCTGTATCGCAGGGGCACAAGGAGGATGTCAGGCAGAGATCGGTTCTGCCTCCTGTATGGCAGCAACAGCTATTACGTACATTCGTGGCGGCAGCACAAAGCAGATCTTTGATGCAGGAGCATTTGCCTTGAAATCATTATTGGGATTGGTATGTGATCCATTAGGTGGTTTGGTAGAAGTACCATGTATCAAGAGAAATGTCATTGGATCTGTCAATGCGATCACAGCCTCAGATATGGCAATGGCAGGCATTGAAAGCAAGGTTCCATTGGATGAAGTGATCGATGCAATGGCAGAAGTCGGAGACCTCTTGCCATGTTCTTTAAAGGAAACCAGTCAGGCAGGTCTTGCCCAGACAGAAACAGGCAAAAAATACATGCCGGAATCATAAAATATTTGTAAGTAAAGGAAGGTGTTTAACTGTTAAAATAATCTTATAAAAAATTATAAACATATGTTGGATTTTATAAATTTTATTGGTAGAATAAATTATAAATATTATATGGAGGATTTGTTTATGAGTAAA
>ERZ857951.3368-NODE-3368-length-12128-cov-5.813882_pt1 | contig 12128 bp, 10 predicted proteins | sample MGYA00519759_ERZ857951 | MGnify/ENA primary metagenome ERZ857951 (study PRJEB31778, sample SAMEA3449377) | human gut metagenome | biome: human gut; feature: human-associated habitat; material: faeces | place: United Kingdom | collected 2010/2012 ... | reverse complement strand
AGCCTGATTTCAAGCGGCTTTCGGCGGGTACGGGGCTTACAGAAACGACCCCAAAACGGACACCCCCGTCACAGTTGCAGAAAAGACTCGAAATCAGGTAGTCGCGCAAGCGGCTCGTGGGTTCGAATCCCACCCTATCCGCCACGATCACGCCAGCAGTCGGTTTTCCGACTGCTGGCGTTTCTTTTTGCGCAAATGAAACCGCCGGCCAATATCAGCCGCGCGCAGACGCCCCATCACAGCCCCCCTTTGCGATTATATACAGTGGGCGACAGACCACCTTTGCGGTTATACAGCGAAGGCGATGAAACGGCTTGTACGCGGAACGTCTGCGAAAGTTACGCATCAACTGCATGAGCAATCTCAGAGTATGGGAAGTGTCAGCGTAACGGGTAAAAACATTGACATGAAAAAGGTGGTGTGGTTTGTCCGCTCGGCGGAGCTTGCATCAAAGTCTGTGGTGTATCCCAAAACGGACGGCACTGTCTGTATGACGTTCCCTTTCCATGGCCTTGCACGGCCGATCGAATAAGGAGAAATTTATGTCTTTTGCAAACTGTTTTGATGTTGTGCAAATGGTGACGGACGAGGCGAGCGCGCAATTCGCGCCGCTCTTTTGCGAGAACAAGGAGGCGAAGGCCATCCTGCACCAATATTGCGATGCCATCGACGTGCTGGCGCGGGAATTTGACGGGGTCACATTTGAAGCAAGCGTTCATGATGAAAATATGGAAGTCAGCGTTACGTTCGAATGTCCGGACATTGTGATCAGAACGCAAAAGCATCGCTTCTATGACCTCGTGGAGCGTTCCAATGCCGTCCGCTTCTCACACGGTGAGGGGGACACGGTGGCGGTCGAGTTTGTGTTCCCGAGTATCTGGAACCGCACCGTCTGACGGAGGAACGCTATGAACGATCAGCGCAGGGCCGCTGCCGGGCGATTTCCGCCGGCGGGTCGTCTGTGCGTTTTTCTTACCAGGCGGTAGATAAAACCTTGACATTCCATTTTCTCCGCGCTGCTTTAGAATTACCAACTGGTCAATATTGGCCTCGCGGTAATTTTTGCTTAGGAGGATCACTATGTCGGAAGCTCAAGAAAAAACGGTGAAGCTGCTCGACAGCAAGCTCGACGCAGCCGTCATCAAAACCGTCACCACCTGCGCGATCGTCATGATCGTCGCCGTACTGATCCACGACGGGGATCACATCCGTCAGGCACTCAACTGGGGCTACTCCATTCCGCTCTCGCTCTGGGTGCTGAATCTCACGGTATACGTGCTGCCGGTCGTGACGCTGTTTCTGGCCAGGAGCGGCCGCCCGTCCGCGACGCTGGTGGGCGCGGTCGCCGGTGTGTTCACGACGGCGTCATTTCTCATCCTGCACCTCTGCGGCTCGTTCACGGGCAACTGGGGCGTGTGGAACTACTCGTACTTTGCGCTGATCAAAGGTGTCACGTACAACGGCGTGTTCTATCAGGGCGTGGACTGGCTGAGCTGGGTGCTGCTGTTTCATATCCCGGTGTGCTGCCTGCCGTGCTCGTGGGTGTGCTTCCGGCAGTATCTGAAACTGAAACACGATGCAGCCAAGTGACATCTCCGTCTCGTGTCCCGCCTGCGGCGACGCCGAGAGCGAGATCGGCGGCCGGCTGCGGCTGTTAAGGACGCTTTGTATCAGCGTCCTTCTGACGATGCCCCTGTTCTGGAACCTGCACCCGCTGGCTCAGCTTGCGATCGCGTCTGTGCTCCAGTTCTGGCCGGGCGCATATTTCTACAAGGGCGCGTACAAGGCACTGCGGCTGGGCGTGCTCGGCATGGACTTTCTGGTCGCCGTGTCGACGACCGTGATCTATCTGCACAGCGCCTGCATCGCACTGACCGTGCACCACGACGTGAAGCTGTACTTCCTCTCCGAGGGCGTGCTGCTGTCGCTGATCCTGTTCGGCAAGTATATGGAGTGCACCTCGCGCTACGAGGCCTCGGAAGCGATCCGGAAGCTGATCCACCTCCAGCCGGAGACGGCGAACGTGCTGCGCGGCGGCACGGTGCAGACCGTTGAGGTCCGCACGCTGACGCCCGGCGATATTGTGCAGGTCCGCAGCGGTGAGCGCGTGCCGATCGATGGCGCCGTGCTGAGCGGGTCGTGCACGGTCGACGAATCCATGCTCACGGGCGAGAGCGAGCAGATCCCGAAATGTGCGGGCGCGCGCATGTACTGCGGCACGCTCTGCCGGGAGGGCGATGTGACGCTCTCGTGCGCGGCCGTTTGCGAGCAGACCGTGCTTGCGCAGATCATCGCCATCGTCAGCGCCGCACAGTCGGAAAAAGCCCCCGTCGCGCGGCTAGCCGACAAGATCGCGACCGTGTTCGTGCCCGTGGTCATTCTGGTCGCGACCGGCATCTTCTGCCTGCGCTACTTCGTGCTCGACGCCGGAAACCTGCGCTCGGCGCTCAACTGCGTCTGCTCCACGCTCGTGATCGCCTGTCCCTGCGCGCTGGGGCTGGCCACGCCGACCTCGATCATGACCGGCTCCGGCCGCGCGGCGGAGCTCGGCGTGCTGTTTCGCGGCGGCGAGCAGCTGGAGACCGCCTATAAGACCGACACCGTCGTGTTCGACAAGACCGGCACACTGACGCTTGGCCTCACCGACGGCGCCGAGCAGCTCCGACCGGGCGCGGCCGAGGCCGTCCGCGCGCTCAGGGACCGCGGCATGGAGCTGTGGATGATCAGCGGCGACAAGCGGGAGAAGGCCGAGCGGATCGCCGGGATGCTGGGCATCGAAAACGTGCTCTGCGAGGTCAGGCCCGCCGACAAATCGGACGCTGTCAAGGCGCTGCAGGCGCGCGGAAAGCACGTGTGCTTCGTCGGCGACGGCATCAACGACTCCCCGGCGCTGGCGTGCGCGGACATCGGCGTCGCGCTCGGCTGCGGCGCGGACATCGCCATTTCGACGGCGGACGTGATGATCGTCAGCAGCAGTATGCAAAGCGTGCAGACGGTGTTCGACGTTTCCGCCGCGACCATGAAAAACGTGCGCCAGAATCTGATCTGGGCAGCCGTCTACAACGTCATCTGCATCCCGCTCGCGGCGTCCGGCATCATCAACCCCTCCATTGCCGCGGCCTCGATGGCGCTGAGCTCCAACGGCGTATTATTAAACGCATTGAGGTTGAAAAAATATGAGCCACGAACGATTTGACCGCAAGGTCGACGGTATGATCTGCCCGCAGTGCGAGGACGAGATCGCACACAGGCTGCTGCACACGCGCGGCATTCTCTCCTGCACGGCCAGCTACCGCAAGAGCACCGTCACGGCGGACTTTGACCCGGACATCCTCTGCGCGGACGACATCGGGCGCATCCTCGCCGAGACCGGCTACCCCGTCGGCGACGGCCGCAGCGGGCGGCGTGCCGACGGGATCGCGCTCGTGCTCGTTGCGTGCCTGTATTTTTCCATCCCCGCCTTGACCGGGCTCGTCCGCACACCGAGCGCGGAGCGCGGCGTCAGCTTCGGTGCGCTCTTTGTCATCGGCCTGCTCACGGGCGTGCACTGCATCGGCATGTGCGGCGGCATCCTGCTCGCACAGGGCAATGCGCTGCTCTATAACGGCGGCCGCCTGCTGAGCTACACGCTGATGGGCGCCGTCTTCGGCGCGCTCGGAAAATACATCAGCTACGATCTGCAGGTCAGGAGCATGCTCCTGACCGTCAGCGGGCTGCTCGTGGTGCTCATCGGGCTCAGGATGTGGGGCGTACCGTTTTTGCGCCGGATCAGCCCCGAACTGACCAAGCCCTGCCGCTTCCGGGGCAAGGCGTTCGCCGTCGGGCTGCTGACCGGCCTGATGCCGTGCGGCGCGCTGTCGTCGATGTGGATCTTCGCCGCCTCGTCCGGATCGTGGGCAAGCGGCGCGGTGAGCATGCTCGCCTTCGGCGCAGGCACGTGCGTCTTTATGCTGCTGTTCGGTCTACTGGGCGCATTCATCCCGAAGCGGTACAACAAATATCTGCTCAAGGTCAGCACGATCCTCATCGTCGCCCTCGGGCTGAGCCTGATGACCAAAGGCATCCGTCTGCTCGCCTGACGGCAAGCACAAGCGGCGCGTCCGGTTTCGGACGCGCCGCTTGATTTTTCAGATTTGCGGGGAGATCATTTTCCCGCCTCGGTCTCGCAGTACAGGCAGCGGTAGACGCGCCGCTCCCGATCCGTCAGCACGAACTCCTGCGGCAGCTCGCGCTCGGTCGAGGTGATGCAGCGCGGGTTTTTGCACCGCAGCACGCCGCGGATGCGCTCGGGCAGCTTGAGCGTGCGCTTTTCCTGCAGCTCGCCGCCGCGGATGATGTTGACCGTGATGCTCGGATCGACGTAGCCGATCAGATCCCAGTCGAGCTCCATCTCGCCGTCGATCTTGATGATGTCCTTGCGGCCGAGCTTGCCGCTGGTGACGTTTTTGAGGATGGCAACGGTGCACGCGAGCTTGTCCAGACCGAGGATCTGGTAGAGCTCCATGGCCTTGCCGGCCGTGATGTGGTCGATGACGATCCCGTTTTGAATCGAATCAATAAGCATAACGTTTCTCCTCCCGTCAGTCGATGCCCAGCAGCTTGAGCATGAGCGCCATGCGGATATAGCGGCCGTTTTTCACCTGCTTGAAATAGCAGGCGCGCGGATCGTTGTCCACGGCGGCGGCGATCTCGTTGACGCGCGGCAGCGGGTGCAGGATGCTCATGTCGGGCTTGGCGGTCTCGAGCTTATCCGGCGTGAGGATATAGCTGTCGCGCAGGCGCAGGTAGTCTTCCTCGTTGAAAAAGCGCTCGCGCTGCACGCGGGTCATATACAGCACGTCCAGCTCCGGCATCACGGCCTCGAGCGACGTGGACTGCGTGTAGGGGACGCCGGGCTTTTTGAGATACTCGTCCTTCACGTAGCGCGGGAGCTTGAGCTCCTCCGGGGAGATGAGCACGAAGCGGATGCCCGTGCAGCGGCTCATGGCGGCGACGAGCGAGTGCACCGTGCGGCCGAACTTCAGGTCGCCGCACAGGCCGATCGTCAGATCGTCCAGCCGCCCCTTTTCGCGGTAGATGGTCATGAGGTCAGCCAGCGTCTGCGTGGGGTGGTTGTGACCGCCGTCGCCCGCGTTGATGACCGGGACCTGCGCGTGCATGGACGCGACCAGCGGCGCGCCCTCCTTGGGATGGCGCATGGCGATGATGTCGCTGTAGCAGCTGACGACACGCACGGTGTCCGCGACGGTCTCGCCCTTGGAGGCGGACGAGCTCTCCGCCGAGGCGACGCCGAGCACCTTGCCGCCGAGCGAGAGCATCGCGCTCTCAAAGCTCAGGCGCGTGCGCGTGGACGGCTCGAAAAACAGTGTTGCGAGGATCTTCCCGTCGCACTTGTGGGCATATTGCTCGGGGTGCTCCATGATCGCGCAGGCGGTGTCGATGAGCTCCATGATCTCCTGCTGGGTCAACTGCATAATGTCGATCAGATGCTTCATATCACACCTGACTTTCTGCCTGGATCCAGCTCTCGTCGGAGGGGTTTTCGCGGAAGGCCAGCAGCCGCGCGACGTCGGCCTCGGTGATATGGCCCTCCTGCGCACCCACGCGGGCAACGGTGTCCAGATCCGTGAGGCTCACGTTTCTGACCTGCGCTGCGGCGAGCCGCTCCACGCCCTTTTTCATGCCGTAGGTGAAGATGCTCACGACGCCGAGCACCTCCGCGCCGGCTTCACGCAGCGCGTCCACCGCGTCGAGCACGCTGCCGCCGGTGGAGATCAGATCCTCGACGACCACGACCTTCTGCCCCGGGACGAGCTTGCCCTCGATGCGGTTCTGGCGGCCGTGATCCTTGCTGCTCGAGCGGACATAGCCCATCGGCAGACCGAGCAGGTGCGCGGCGATGGCGGCGTGGGCGATGCCGGCCGTGGCCGTGCCCATGAGCACCTGCGTCTGCGGATACTCGCGCCTGACCGTCTCGGCGATGGCGCGCTCGACCAGATCACGCGCCTCGGGCGCGGTCAGGATGAGGCGGTTGTCGCAGTAGATGGGGCTCTTGATGCCGCTGGCCCACGTGAACGGCTCCTGCGGGCGCAGGAACACTGCCTCGATCGAGAGCAGGCTGCGCGCAACTTCGTGTTTGATATCCATAGCAGTTCCTCCTGTTGAAAAAGTCTCTTACCCGGCGCTCAGCCGACGAACGCGGCCACGCACCGGCGATAGGCGGCGACGGGATCGTCCGCCTGTGTGATCGGGCGGCCGACAACGATGTAGTCCGAGCCGATCTCCCGGGCGCGCTCCGGCGTCGTGACGCGCTTCTGGTCGCCGGTCTCCCCGTCGGCAAAGCGCACACCGGGCGTCACGGTCAGAAAGTCCGCGCCGCAGCGCGCATGGATGCTGCCCGCCTCCAGCGGGGAGCAGACCACGCCGTCAAGACCGGCATCGCGCGCATTGCGTGCATAGTGCAGCACGACCTCGTCGATCGGCGCGTGGATGAGCAGTTCCCGGTCCATGCGCTCCTGATCCGTGGAGGTCAGCTGCGTCACGGCGATGAGCAGCGGGCGCGTGCCGTCCGGCCGGGTCAGTCCCTCGAGCGCGGCGCTCATCATGGCCTTCGTGCCGGCAGCGTGCAGATTCACGATATCCACATCCAGCGCCGAGAGCGCGGCCATCGCCTTTTTGACCGTGTTCGGGATGTCGTGCAGCTTGAGGTCGAGAAAGATCTTGTGGCCGCGCGCGCGGATCTGGCGCACGATGTCCGGCCCTTCGGCATAAAACAGCTCCATGCCGATCTTCACAAACGGCTTCTCGTCCTGAAAACGGTCGAGAAACGCGAGCGTCTTTTCCCGGCTGTCAAAATCCAGCGCGATGATAACGTCCTTACCCATGATGTGCTCCTCCTATGATGTCTCTGAGATCGTCGATGCCGAAGCGCGCCATCGCGTCCGGCAGAGTTTCAATGATGTGCTTGCAGGCATACGGCTCGACCAGGTTTGCCGCGCCCACGCCGACCGCCGTCGCGCCCGCGAGCATCAGCTCCAGAACGTCCTGCGCGCTCGTCACGCCGCCCATGCCCACGATGGGGATGTGCACCGCCTCGTACACCTGATAGACCATGCGCACGGCCAGCGGGAACATACCGGGGCCGGACATGCCGCCGGTCCGGTTGGCCAGCAGCGGGCGGCGGCGCGCAAGGTCGATGCGCATACCCGGCAGGGTGTTGATGAGGCTCACGCCGTCCGCACCCGCGTCCTCGCAGGCCCTGGAAACGGCGGCGATGTCTGCCGCCGTCGGCGAGAGCTTGAGGATGATCGGCTTTTTCGTCACGGCGCGCACCGCGCGCGTCACCTCCGCCGCGGCCGACGGCTCCGCGCCGAAGGCAGCGCCGCCGCCATGGACATTCGGGCAGGAGATGTTGACCTCCAGCCAGCCGACCTGCGGCTGCGCGTCAAGCCTGGCGCAGACCTCGGCATATTCTTCCACGCTGAAGCCGCTCACATTCGCCATGACCGGCTTGTGAAACACCTTTTTCAGCTCCGGCAGCTCGTGCGCGATGACCGCGTCCACGCCGGGGTTCTGCAGCCCCACTGCGTTGAGCATTCCGCCGGCATACTCGGCGATGCGCGGTGTGGGGTTGCCGAAGCGCGGCGCACGCGTCGTCCCCTTGAAGGAGAACGTGCCGAGCATATTGATGTCATACAGCTGCGCAAACTCCCGCCCGTAGCCAAACGTGCCGCTGGCCGGGATGATGGGGTTTTCGAGCTCGATCCCGCAGAGCGTTACGGCTGTTGCGGCCATACGATCTCCTCCTTTGTGAACACGGGCCCGTCCTTGCAGACGCGCTTGCTGCCATGCGTCGTTTCGCAGGTGCAGCCCATGCACGCGCCGAAGCCGCAGCCCATGCGCGCCTCAAGGCTCAGCTGACCGTCGAGCGGCGTCGCGCTGCACAGCGCCTGCAGCATGGGCATCGGCCCGCAGGCGTACACATAGGTGCCGTCGGCGGGCAGTGCCTCGGTCACGAAGCCGCGCACGCCGCGCGTGCCGTCCTCGGTCACGACCGTGACGGGGACGCCGAGCGCGCAAAACGCATCGGCAAGCAGCACCTCTGCCGCCGTGCGAAAGCCGAGCACGGCCAGCGGGCTGCGCCCCTCGGCCACGAGCTGCTGCGCCAGACCGTACAGCGGGGACGCGCCCACGCCGCCGCCGACCAGCAGCGGCCGCGCACCGGCGGGTGCGGTGTCAAAGCCGTTGCCGAGGCCGACCAGCAGGTCCAGCTCCGTGCCCGGCGCCAGCGTGCTCAGCTGCGCCGTGCCTGCGCCCGCCACTTTATAATACAGCGTCAGCGCGCCGTCACTCCAGCTGCACACCGACACGGGGCGGCGCAGAAAGCGTCCGGCAAGCCGGATGTCCACAAACTGCCCCGGCGCGGTGATCGCGGCGGTGTCCCCCGTGAGCTGCAAACGGTAGGTGTCACGGGCGACGGGCGCGTTTTCCGCAATGGTGAAAACTCTCTGCTGCACGGCTTACTCCGCGTGGATCGTGGACACGGCCAGCGTCGTCTCCTCGAGCACGTCGAGCAGTACGCGCACCGTATCGAGCGAGGTAAAGACGGTCACGCCGTTTTCCACCGCGCAGCGCCGGATCGCGGCGCCGTCCTGCGCGTGGACGCTCGAATGGATGGAGCGGGTGTTGATGATGTAGCTGACGTAGCCGCTGCGGATGGAATCGAGGATCTCGTGGCTGCCGTCGCTGATCTTGCCGCGCACGCGCGTGCGGATGCCGAAGGACTTGAGGTAGGCAGCCGTGCCGGCGGTCGCCTCGATGTTAAAGCCCATCTCATAGAACCGGCGCACGAGCGGCAGGCCCTCGGGCTTGTCCTCATCGGCCAGCGTCACGAACACGGTGCCGTAGTTCTGCACGTTCATGCCGGAGGCCTGCAGCGCCTTGTACATGGCGCGCGAGAGCTTCTTGTCGTAGCCGATGGCCTCGCCCGTGGACTTCATCTCCGGGGAGAGGTAGGCGTCCAGCCCGTGGAGCTTGGCAAAGGAGAACACCGGCGCCTTGACATAGCAGCGCTCTTTTTCCGGCGGATACAGGTCGAAGATGCCCTGCTCCTTGAGGCTCGTGCCGAGGATGACGTTGGTGGCGATGTCCGCGAGCTGATAGCCCGTGGCCTTCGACAAAAACGGCACCGTGCGCGACGAGCGGGGGTTGACCTCGATGATGTAGACATGGTCGCTCTTATCGACGATGAACTGGATGTTATACAGTCCGACGATGCCGATGCCCAGACCGAGCTTCTTGGCATAGGTCAGGATCGTGCCCTTGACCTTGTCGGAGATGGAAAACGGCGGGTAGACGCTGATGGAGTCGCCGGAGTGGACACCGGTGCGCTCGACCAGCTCCATGATGCCGGGCACGAACACGTCTCTGCCGTCGCAGATGGCGTCGACCTCGACCTCGCGGCCGGAGATGTACTTGTCGACCAGCACGGGCTTGCCCTCGCCGGTGCGCACGGCATTCTGCAGATAGTGGCGCAGCATCTCGTCGTCGGCCACGATCTCCATGGCGCGGCCGCCCAGCACGAACGACGGACGCACCAGCACCGGATAGCCCACCGTGTGCGCAGCCTTGAGGCCGTCGTCCAGATTCGTCACCGCCGCGCCCATCGGCTGCGGGATGTTCAGCTCGAGCAGCAGCTTTTCAAAGCAGTCGCGGTTTTCCGCGCGCTCGATCGCGGCGCAGTCCGTGCCGATGATCTGCACGCCGCGCGTCATGAGCGGCTGCGCCAGATTGATGGCCGTCTGGCCGCCGAGACTGGCGATCACCTGATCGGCCTGCTCCTCGTGCAGGATGTTCATGACGTCCTCGGGCGTGAGGGGCTCGAAATACAGCTTATCGGCGGTCGTGTAATCGGTGGAGACCGTCTCGGGGTTGTTGTTGATGATGATGGCCTCGTAGCCCGCGCGCCGGATGGTCTGCACCGCGTGGACGGTGGAGTAGTCAAACTCCACACCCTGACCGATGCGGATCGGACCCGCGCCGAGCACGACGACCTTCTTCTTGTCCGAGCGGCGCGCCTCGCTCTTTGCGCCGGGGGCATAGGTGGAGTAGAAATAGGGGATGTAAGCGCCGGTGTGGCTGGTGTCCACCATCTTGTAGGCGGGGTAGAGCCCCAGCTGCACGCGCTGGGCATACACATCCTCCTCGCGCACGCCCCAGAGCCGCGCGATGTAGGGGTCGCAGAAGCCCATCTGCTTGGCCTGCTTGAGCGTCTCTCCGTCGCCCTTGTGCGTGCAGAGCGTCTGCTCCATGTTCACGATGGTGCGGATGGTCTCGAGGAAGAACGGCGTGATCATCGTCAGCGCAGCGACCTCGTCCACGCTCGCGCCCAGACGCAGCAGCTGCGCGACGGCAAAGAGCCCGTCATCGCGGAACTGGTGCAGGTACTCGGTCAGCTCCGCCTTGGTCATGTTCTGGAACTTCGGCAGCCAGAGGTGCTGCGCGCCGATCTCCAGCGAGCGGACGGACTTGAGCAGGCACTCCTCGAGCGTGCTGCCGATGCCCATGACCTCGCCCGTGGCCTTCATCTGCGTGCCGAGCGTGTTGGCGGCGGTCGAGAACTTATCGAACGGGAAGCGCGGCAGCTTTGCGACCACGTAGTCCAGCGACGGCTCGAACGCGGCCGTCGTGTTGGCGACGGCGATCTCGTCGAGGTTCATGCCGACGGCGACCTTGGCCGTGACGCGCGCGATGGGATAGCCGCTGGCCTTGCTCGCCAGCGCCGACGAGCGGGAGACGCGGGGGTTGATCTCGATGAGGAAGTACTCCGAGGTCTTGGGGTTGAGCGCAAACTGCACGTTGCAGCCGCCCTGGATCTTCAGCGTGCGGATGATCTTGATCGCGCTGTCGTTGAGCATCTTCATGTCATGGTCGCTGAGCGTCATGATCGGCGCGACGACGGCGGAGTCGCCGGTGTGCACGCCCACGGGGTCGATGTTCTCCATGCCGCAGATGGTGATGGCGCGGTCAGACGCATCGCGCATGACCTCAAACTCGATCTCCTTATAGCCCTTGACGCTCTTTTCGATCAGCACCTGATGGATGGGCGAGAGCTTGAACGCCTGCATACCCAGCTCGACGAGCTGCGCCTCATCGTCGGCAAAGCCGCCGCCCGTGCCGCCGAGCGTGAACGCCGGGCGCAGCACGACCGGATAGCCGATGGCCGCGGCCGCGGCCTTGGCCTCCTCGAGGTTGTAGGTGATCTGCGACGGGATGACCGGCTCACCAATGCTCTGGCAGAGCTCCTTGAACTGCTCGCGGTCCTCGGCGCGGCGGATGCTGTCGCTGTCCGTGCCGAGAAGCTCGACCTGGCACTCCTTGAGCACGCCCTTCTGCTCGAGCTGCATCGCCAGATTCAGACCGGTCTGGCCGCCGATGCCCGGGACGATCGCATCCGGACGCTCCTTGCGCAGGATACGCGCCACATACTCCAGCGTCAGCGGCTCCATGTACACCTTGTCCGCGACGGAGGTATCCGTCATGATCGTGGCGGGGTTGGAGTTGACGAGGATGACCTCGTACCCCTCCTCCTTGAGCGACAGGCACGCCTGCGTGCCGGCATAGTCGAACTCAGCAGCCTGTCCGATGACGATCGGGCCGGAGCCGATAATCATAATTTTCTTCAGATCCGTTCTCTTGGGCATGTGATTTCCTCCTCAGTACGTAAAAAGTTCTGTATGATGTGATGTATTTTGTATGTATGTGTAAGACGCTCAGACCTGTGCGTCCTGCCAGACGACGGCGCCGCCGCAGACGTTGCGCACGCACCGCCCGTAGACCGTCTGTCCGGCGAAGGGCGTGCTCTTTCCCATGGAGCAAAACTGCGCCGGGTCGATGCGGTACTCCGTGTTCAGATCCCAGACGGCATAATCGTCCGTGCGCAGCGGGAAGCCGAAGCGCTTTCGGGGGTTGACCGCCATGAGCTCCACAAGCTTGTCGAGCGTCAGCACGCCGGTGCGCACAAGGTGGGTGTAGAGAATGGGGAACGCCGTCTCGAGACCGACAATGCCCATGGCGCTCCCGGCGAGGCCCTTGGCCTTTTCCTGCAGGATCTCGTCGCAGTGCTCGTA
>ERZ857951.3364-NODE-3364-length-12139-cov-2.321996_pt1 | contig 12139 bp, 18 predicted proteins | sample MGYA00519759_ERZ857951 | MGnify/ENA primary metagenome ERZ857951 (study PRJEB31778, sample SAMEA3449377) | human gut metagenome | biome: human gut; feature: human-associated habitat; material: faeces | place: United Kingdom | collected 2010/2012 ... | reverse complement strand
CTTGAAGCAAGAAAAGGAACGTTTATTAAAAAGAATCAAAGAAATTGATCATGTATTGAATTGTGAGGGATAAAAATGAGAAAGACATTTGTAGTATTTATAGCATTTATAATGCTGTACGTTGTAGTAGATCAATATGATACTTGGATGAGCTATAACGAAATAAAACAATATTATACGGATAATTATACTTTTATCTATAAGCAGAAAACTCTTTCAAAAAGTCTTACAAAGCAGTTTTTGCAACAATTAAAAGGACAGTCACATATCCATGGATCTAAAGATAAAGATATGGTTTTGCATCAATTTAATGATTCTGAATCCGATGATTTTGGACAAATTATAATTCAAATTGATAAAAAAACGAAAACCATTTATGCATTTAGAGTGAAATCAGGATCTAAAGAATATATAGGTACACAGATTGCTTATCAGCGTGGATATAAGATATTTCATAACGATAAAGAACTTTCTTCAAAGAAAGACGTAAATAAAGTTTTAGATAAAATGGAAGATGCTGATAACTATATGATTGAAGCGAATGACAAAAATAAAACACTAAATATCATAGATCCATAGAGAAATCATGGAAAGTAGTATTTGGTGTATGACATTTATGGTAGAAATGGAGAAAAGATTATGTTGTTAGATGAATTAAAGATTGAGCAGGATGATTTAAAAGTTGGAGATGTTGTATATACATCACATCATCCTAATATTGGAGTATGGGTAAGTTTCCGGTATTCAAAAATGCGAAAAGAAGTGATTCAACGGATCACTCCGAAACGAACAAAAATTGTAACGGACTATGGAGAATATACGAATCGTGATCATTTTTATAAAATGACTGATGAATTGAAGAAACAGTCGGAAATTGCAGAGGCAGCAGAAAACATCTGTGATGATCTTGCTAAAATTGATCAATTTATTAAGAAACACAGTTATAAAGGGATTCGTGATGAAGATATGTTAAATATCAAAGATCATATGAATGCTGTTCGTAAAATATTAGACTCATATGAGCAAGAATAACAGAAGATGAAGCATATGATTATAAACACATTGATCATTATATTTTGGTTACTTGTAATTATTTACATACTTATAGAAAGTTATATCTACGACCCATTAACAGTACTATGTGGATGTGTTTTGGCAAGCATAATAGTAATTGCCGGCATAAAAATAGTAACGGGAATAGCCCCTAAAGGATGGATTAAAACATATACAACAGCAGCGACTATATCAAAAAAATATATAAAAGATGAAAAATATGGAGAAGGTACCACAATAAGAGGAAAATATAAAATAACAGGTACTCTACTATGTAGAAAATATTAAAACTAACAGGAGATAATATTTCATGGATACAGAAGATTTAATTGAAAAAAAGGTAAAAATCATGATTTTACTATATATCATGATAATAATGTTGGCTATGCTTCCCTGTATGATTAACTAGGTAATAAAAATTTGTAGCTATAAACAAACAACTTCTCTAAATGTGGATGATAAATATTATCAAAATTATCACTGGGGAAACAGCTATAAAATTGTTATTGATTGTTATGACGAAGAAAAAGAAATTGCAGTTTCAGAAAAAGAATTTCACGTAATTAAAATCGGAGATAAAATATTGTGTAATGTATATCGTTCAGCAAATCGAGTTGTAACTGTAGAATTAAATGAACATTGGAAAGACGCAGGTGACAAGTATGATAACTAATTCAAAAAAATGGAACGATCCTGATTATTATGAAGAAAATTTCGTAAATATCATTTACGACAAACTTACAGAAGGAATGGGTTTGTCAAAAGATGAAAGAAAAAGCCTTTTGGATTTGCTTCTTAATCAAAGACACGATCCGATGTATTATGACATTATTTGCCAAGAGTTTAAAAATCATTTATTTAAAGAGGAAGTAAGAACTATTTTTAGACTGAATGGTAAGTATTTTGAGATTCGTTGGATTCGCAAAAATGAATCTTTTGATGAACCAGATGAATTTCCTAATGATCCAATAGAGGTAGTAAAAACAACAAGGGTTGTAAAGGAATGGGTTGCAAAATCTGATCAGTATAATTTTGATCCCGTTCTTTTAAAGGAGCAAAAAGCAAAATTGCAAAAATATCTAAAAAAAATTGATTGTATTTTGGATATATTAGAAATGGAAAAAATGGATTACTAAAGCAGACTGAAAAAAATTAGTCATTTATTAGTTTGTAATAATACAAAATAAGATAATTGAAAGGAGAAGCAGCTAATGATAACAGATCAGGGAAGATGGGACGATAGAGATTACTATGATGAACATTTCTATGACATCATGTATGACAAGATTACGGAAGGAATGAAATTAACAGTAGATGAAATGGACAACCTTGTAAGTGCAGGATTATTTGATAAGGAAATTGCCGAAAGATACTTCGATTCTTCAAACATCAAAGATAAAACGGCAGCAGCGGATGAAGTATTGAGAATTTATGAAATACTAACAGTACATCAAAAACGTCTGGTATTGCAAAAAATTCTAAAAAAGGAAGATAATGATTAATTCGTATTAAATGAGAAAAATTGTACCGTGAGATTGCTTGTATGAAGCTAGAAAATATAATTTACATTACAAAATCAGAAAAGGAGACTACATATGAGTAAGAATGAAACATATCGTTACCATTATCGTTTTGGACTCGTAAGTGAAAATATGTGGAATGCAGAGCAATATCTTGCATCAGCCACTTCTAAGGTATCGGATCCAGAAGATAATTCATGGCTTGAAATTCAACCAGATAAGTATCATAACAGACCATACGTATTAGAGGTAATGAGTAAGGGGGAATGTTTTGGAAGATTAGGACAAATTTCTAAAATGGATAAGAAAATTGTAAGTAAATTAATTGCACATCCACGTAAAAATCCTTACTCCTTGGCCGTAGACAAAAAAGCTCTACGAAAAGATTACCATATATTCATAATTATTTCTTCTGATATGAAAATCTTGAGAAACGAAGATAAAATGACCGCAGTGGACGAAATATTACAAATTTACGAAACATTAACAATAAATCAAAAGCAGCTGGTATTACACGAACTTCTAAAGAAAGAAGAGAATGGTTAATTGTTGCATTGCAAATAAATGGAATTGGTTGTTACGAGATTAATGGAGAGGCGTAAATAAATGAGTTTGGGAATCTACGATGCATTCATTTTTGATCAATCTTACACTATGGAAGAATTGACAAAAAAGATTGATAAGAAAAGATGTAAAAAAAACTATTGATATTCAATTACACAAATATGTACTGGAAAAGTTTTTATATTGCTATTTTTTGAGAGAAAATCTCAGCACCGATGAAATTTTAGAAATAGCGAAGAAAGAAACAGATTATGATAGGAAAATGTGGTTACAAGATACTGCTCAAGGGCAATGGAAATCATTATATCGAAACATTGTTCTGTATATTCGTGGTAAAGTCAGAAATCAAACAAGGGATAATTTGTTAGAAAGCTTGGATTATAATTATCGAGCTGTTTTGTTTTTGTTTGCCGTAGAAGGAAAAATACTTTGTGTTTACAGTGGAAATTCAAGTATTATTCCAATTTTGGAACAGCAAAAGTACCTAAGTGATTTTCAATATTGGAACAATACAGATCGACCGGAAGAAATTTCAGAAAAAGACTGGGAAAAAAGATATCATCTTTGGGAAAAAGCAATCGGGCCAGAGTATTTTCTTCCAGATCATGGCTTCATGGTGAATCTTTATGATACTTCTATGGAATTATTTCGGACAAATTTTCCATTTTATAAAGAATCTGTTCCAGATTATGATGATATTTTATACCGCTTAATGAACACGCTATATCCAGATATTGAAGGTGATCAATGGGAAGATAAATGGAATGAGCTAAAAAGGAATTGTCCAAAGATGGATATGGATGGGATTGGTCAGATTTTTGATCTTACTGAAAGGAGAAGCTAACCATGAGTATTAAAGATGCGATATACAAAAAAATTATTTTTCATATTATCAATGATAATAGTTTTTTGTATAAACAAGCCATAAAAGAGTATGTATCACATAAGACTTTATCATTGGTTCAGAAAAGTATTCAGGACAAAAACATGAGTTCTATTATCTTAGATTATGATTGGCAGATTTATAATGTTGTGAAAAATAAACAGATCCTTGATCAAACAAATATTCAGATTTTAAATTTTACACAACAATTAAATCCGAAAGCCGAAAATGAGGAATTTATTGGATATAATCCCTTTGATTATATTCATAGTAATTTAGAAATCAAAGAAGCCATTGATAATATAATTATCCGTAAAGATTCTGTGAACGATGTATGTGAAAAAATTTTGCTAGAAAAAATATTCCAAAACATGATGCAAGAACCTGTTCCAAAACGTAACTTTACTTTTGTTTTAGATGTTCTAAATAATTGGGAAAAACATGGAATGCCTCATTTTGATTGGGGCTTTGGTCGGGAAAAACATGATGTATTTGAGGTACTTGATTTTACTACAGTAAATAATTTGATCGAAGATATTAAAATATTTTGTGATGATAAAATCGAATTTGTTGACAAGGAAAAACTTGAGATTGGTATGTTAAGAAAAGAAAAAACTACATTATTTATAGAAATTCCGTCAGAGAATAATACGTATGATGCAATTATACGCATATTAATTCAACAATTATGGCAGGAATTAGCTTTAAATCAATACGATAATTATGGAAACGATGAATTCCCACATTTTGTAAGAATGATAACTCCATTATTTGAGGAAACGACAGTTAATATAAGAGATGGGTTGCTGCCAACATATGAACAATTATTTCGATGGGCTCATTTCACGAGACGGCCGGAAGATTATAATTTAAATATTTCGGTAGTCTCAATGTATGATAATGCATTTTAGTAAACTTGTCTTAAAAAAGGAAATAATCATAATAGAAATGAACCAACTGTTTTGTAATCGTGTAAAAGCACTTAAATATGCTGTAGAAGATGTTTTGTTACTGTGCAACGGAGACATATCTAAATGGTCAAATAGTTTTGCACGGTGCGTAAAAATAAGAAATTATCGAATAGACTCGTTCAAACGAGAGCTGCTGTGTGGCAGCAAATCAAAGCTATATCATTTCAAGACTATAATTTGGGAGGAGAAAAATGTTTGGAGAAATTAATGTTTTTTATTTATTGTTGGCTATATATTTGTATTATTTGTTATATTCTTGCAGCCAAGAACAAGAAAGAAGGTGTAGTGTATGATTAATTTTTCAGTAGTTCATAATTCTTTATTCATTTTGCTTAGTATCATCTTTATATTATCTACAATAAATCCGCTCAAACATCGCTACGAACCAATCATAGATATTGAGCCGCAGATCATAAAAATTAAAGATGGAAAATATGTAAAAATTGATTATATCATATACTCTCAGATTATAGATTCAAAATTGTATCGTAAGAAAAAGAATGAAAATATAATGAAATTAATGAGGATGAAATCATTATATATATTAGAACGTATTATTCGAAATATGCCATACAAAACAATTGTTGATCAAAGAGAATATATCGAAAATAATCTACAGACACAATTAAATGATAGTTTAAGAAAATATGGAATTGGAGTAGAACGTGTTGCTTTAAAAAATATTTTGGAAGATTCAGTTCTTGTATCTTGTGTAGATAAAAGCTCGAATGAAACTCATAAATGTACTTCCGAAGAAGTAGGAGATATTCCAAGTTATGTTGATGATCATGTACGGACAGATTATATATCTATTTTTCAATATAATGATCAGATAATCAAATCAAGAAATAAAGATATTTATGATCAAGTAGAAGTTGGGAAAAAATACAATGCTAGAATTAAGATTCTAATACATAATGATCAAACAGAAAATTATGATGTGGCAGAAATTATATCCGGAATTAAAAAATGAGGAAGGGAGCAAAAGAAAATGTCAAACAAAAAACTTATACTTTGTAAGTTTATATTTTTTATAGGAATGTGCGTCTTATATTCATGTTCCTGGCAAGGACTTGAACTATATTTTTACGGGAAAATTACTACAGAAGATTTTGATACAATACGATGCGTTACCATGTTGCCGGTATTCTGGAAGTTGACAAATTATTTTGCTACTTCGTTTATACAAAAGATTCACATTATACCACTTCCTGGGCAGGAAAGAGAATTTTCTCACAAACGATTAGAAGTTTTTGCTACAAGATGTGCTTCATATTTAGGTATTTGGGCTTTGTTAGAGGTAATGTTTTTCAAGAGTTATAAACATCAGATTGTAGAATTAATAATGCTTTTCGTTTTTGGCGGTTTAGTTTGGATTGTATCAAAATATAGCCTATCAGCAATCATGGGAAGTGCTAATACAGGTAAATCAAATCTTGTGAATAGATTTAATAAATTGAATCTAAGAGATATTTATATGATTTATAAAGATCATAACGAATATTCAATGTATACATATGATCCGAAAGATAAAGATGACAAATTTATTGGATTCCAGATTGCTTATTTCCGTTTTGAGTTTTTAAATCTTACTAAAACGCAAAGGAATATCATTCAAGAAGTGCTTGATCGAGCATACAGTGATCATTCATTTGAGCTAGTTGAAATTATCATGGCTCTACGTAGTATTCATATTGCTTATTATCTGACTTTTGCCCCAACATCGGATATGTCAGGAGAAGTAGCTGTGTATACTTATGCTTCATCATTTCTTCCATTTTATAAACGATGCATTGAAGCAAAATTATATAAACCGATAAGATGATAATATAAAGAGGTGTAAAGATGTTTATGTTAGGAACTGGATTTTTCTTTTTTTGTTTTCTGATTGCAATTGGATATTTTTTGTACAAGTATTTTTCTCATTTTGGAGTTAACATACTTTCTGTAACATTTCTAATTGTTATGTCCATTCTATTTTTTATTATTTCTTCATTTGTTTTGCCAAAACTTTGGAATGCCGGAGTTAATTCACCAGAACAATTTGTATTGGAATACCAGAATGAAAAATAAATATCAGAAGAAATAACCTTTATATTTTTTTGAAATATGATATAATATAGTTGTATTTTTTATTAGATTTTAGAATTCCTATTAGAAGGATTCTGGACTTTATTAGACTTTGGAAATTCCATTAGGGAAGTGCTGAACTTTTTAAAGAAAAACTTAAATAGAAACTTAATAACCAATTTAGGATGTAAATTTAGCAATTACTTTAGTATTGCGTATTTTTACATCCTTTTTTATTTTACAAAGGAGGAAAATAAATGTAAAACATAATGGATAAACGTGTAATGTTGCGTATTTTTTAACAGTATGCTACTCTAAAAGAAAGGAAATAACGATGGACATAATAAATAAATTAAACAAGAAAGGCAATGTTACTATGGAAGATATTTTATATCATGGAAGTAAAATGATTGTTTCTGAGCCAGAAATAAGAAAATCACGATTTACAAAAGATTTTTCGTGGGGATTTTATTGTACAAATCGAAGGAAACAAGCTGAAATTTGGTCAGTTCGTCATTGCGAAACAGGATACGTCAGTGTTTATAAATTTCATAAGAGAAATGATTTAAAAATCAAAGTCTTTTCTACGACAGATGCAGAATGGTTAGATTTTGTTGCAAAATGCAGAAATGGAGATATTCATGAATATGACATTGTAGAAGGCCCTATGGCGGATGATACTATTTACAATTATGTAGAGGATTATCTTGATGGGAAAATTTCGAAAGATGATTTTTTACAGTTGGCAAAATTCAAACATCCAACACATCAAATATCTTTTCATACCATTAAAGCATTGTCTTGTCTTGAATTTTTAAATGCAGAGGAGGTGCATGATGAAGGTCAATGAAAATGATTTATTTTATATTTGTTCTTTGATTGAGTCTGTATCGAGAAAATCCGGAAATAGTAAGGCTGATATTGTTGATACACTTGGAGAAAAAAAGCTTCGACGTTTGTATCGATTTGCCAATATCAATCACTGTTTGCCAATAGAACAGGTTACACAAGAAGTAATTGAGGATAATCAGATTGTATGTCAAGAAAAGATTTCTCAGAGTCGCAAGCAATCCGTATGGGATTCTGGTCATATATATCAAAGATTGATTGTAGATACGATGAATGGGAATGATTGGCTATCAAAAATGAAAGAGATATATCATTCCTGGATCTGCAAATATTTAGACAACGATAAGAAGCCTATCTACTGGCAACCTCGTAGCTATATACGAGAATGCTATTTACAGCAGAAAATTTTGTAATAATAGTGGAACTTAAGAATCATTGATGATTCAGTGTATTCGGGTAAAAAGGAGATAGAAATGAAAGATTTAAAAAATAAAAACTTAGTTCTTGCAGCAATTGCAAGAGAAATGAACTTTTGGTATGATGTATCGCTCAAAACTGATAGTAACATAACAAAAGAAGAAGCTGAAAATAAAATTATAGGGCTTCACGAAGCTTATTTCGACATAAAAGGAAATAAAGGACATGCTTCTTTGGTTGCGGGAATAGATGAAGAAGCCGGTGACGTAGATAGTATGTACCAGTTGGTATTGCAAAGAAAAGGAAATTTAAGTGCAATAGAAGATGAAATGGATGGTAAATAAAAGAATTTACACATCATATAATAAAACACGTCAAATATTGTCATATCACATGATTTATGATATAATATTTGCAAAGTGATAGTAATGGAGTCCATGTTAGGATATCCCAAGGAACCCCTCTGTACGGCAATACGGAGGGGTTTATTTTTGTATTATAATAAAATGATATGCAAATGTTATAATTTATGTTATAATATATATAGTGAGTTCGTGCATATATTAATATGTACGAACTTTTTGTATATGGGCATTCTGTGTAAACAGAGTGCCTTTTTTCATGTCTAAAATTAGGAGGATAACAATGAGAAAAAGAAGAATTGCAGTAGAGTTGTTTGCAATGATGATCGCGGTTACCGGTGTATTTCATGGAAGTATAAATGTTAATGCAGCGACAAAAAAGATTACCGTAGATCAAACATATGAAAATGCAACGAAAATCAAGGGAAAAACCAAAAAGGGATGTGTTGTTAAGGTAAAAATCGGGAAAAAGACATATCAATCCAAAGTAAACAAGAAAGGAAACTATAGTGTTAAGGTTCCTAAATTAAAACTTGGAAAGAAATATACTATGACTGCATATCAGAAGAAAAAGGTATATGCGAAAAAGAGTTTTTATGCAGAAACAAAGAATATCAAAGTAAATGCATTTACAGAAAATGATCATATTTTTTCTGGATATGCTCCATCCAAAGCATACATTGTATTAAAATGCAGCGGAAAATCATATACGACAACAGCCAGCGTATCAGGATATTGGAAAATTGATACGAAAAAGCCGCTTGGAAGAAATCGTATTGAAATGAAAGTTTATAAAAAAGGAAAAGTTATTGCGAAGTATTGGAAAGAATATCAGAAAGAATCATCCGTAACGGATAAAAATGATGATCAAAACAATGCAGCATCCGCTGTACATAAGCATTTATATAATATTCCTGTATATAAAACCGTTCATTTTGATGAAGCAGGTCATTATGAGACAATCATAAGCTCAGGATCTTATTATGAAAAAGAAGTTTCTCACGATATCTGTGATACATGTGTGAAAGATCTTACGCAGGAATATATCAATGGGATAAAAGATGGGACTTATAAAAAAGTTGAGATTCCAAAGAATGATGAGAATACAAGTAGCTCTAAAAGTCGAGACATTCTTGACGATTATAAAGAAATTCGATGGAGTAATGATATGCCACTATATGAAGATTTTATCGCATATGGTGGATGGAATCATACATGTTCCGATCATAAACTAACAGAGCAAACAGAAACAATTATGGCGTATTTTCCTGGGGCTATTCGTAAGGATTGGATTGTGGATCAGAAAGCTCATGATGAGCAAGTTGTAATCGGATACCAATGTAGTTGTGGAGACATCCATAAAGTAGAAAATAATTAGAATATTAACATATTAAAAAAGGCATTCCGCTTATTGAACGGAGTGTCTTTTTTTGTGCGTAGACTTATTTAGAAGGACTCAATAATAATGATAAAAAAGGGATTTAATAAGGGATTTGTTAACGATAAATGTAAAAAGGAGCATAACAAGAAATTTAAGTGTTTGTTTATGGGAATGAAAAAAATTGCTGTAGTAAATCTGGCAGCTGCCGGAGCAATGATCACAATTCCTGGACTTTTTTCCGATTGCAATGTTATGGCCAATCAAAAAGTAAAATTATCCATAGGGAAAAATAAATTGGTCAATAAATCTAAATACAGTTATCTTCAAGTAGCCACACAGGGAAAATCAAACAGTCAAGGTTATCATTCCGTAAATAGCAGAAAAATGACAACAGCCTATCATTTACCTTCATCTTATGGTTCTACATCAAAAGCTGTAAAAAATCAGCTGCCTTGGGGAACATGTTGGATATTTTCAGCTATCGGCACAATGGAATATACTGCAGATAAGAAGGAATCATCAGATCATATCTTTTCAGAAGAAGAAATGCTTCGTTCATTTACAAAGAAATCAAATGTCGGCTGGCAATTAACGAATAAGAATGATGGCGGAAACGAAGAGATGTCTGCGGGATATCTTGTATCGCACGGAGCTGTTAGCAGTGATATTCCATATGATACGAAAAATGTATTGATGGAATTGACATATATAAGTCATGAGCAAAGCCAATCTGCGTATCGGGCTACAGATATAAAGTTTTTTCAAAAGAATTATAATCAGGATCAAACATTAACTGATAATTATATCAATGAGGTAAAGCAGGCAGTTTATAACAACGGCAGTGTTTTAACTCTTGCAAATTGGAATTATCTTTATATCAAAGGTAATTCTATGAACAGTATTAATAGCAATGCTAGGGATAACCTTAATCATGCCGTTGTAATCGTTGGATGGGATGATAATTATGATAAATCGAACTTCTTGCAGAAGCCTAAAAATAATGGTGCCTTCCTCGTTCGAAACAGCTGGGGAACTAATGATCATGGATATTACTGGGTATCTTATGAGGATAAATCAATTGTACCAACATATACAATTCAAGATTATGAAAAAACAGCATCAAATGAGAGAATTTATAATTTAGAAGAAGGTGCTTTATGTCCTACAGTAACGATCAATAAAAAAACGGCCGGATTTGTAAATATATTTTCATTAAATGGAAAAGAACAACTTGATAAAATAAGTTTTTATACGTCTGATGTTGGAGCAGAGTATCAAATATATTATGTTCCTTTAGATCAGAATGGAAATTTGGATCTGAATGGTATGAAAGCAATTTCTGAATCTGGAACAGTGAATTATGAGGGATATTATACGAAACAAATCAAATCACCGATTATTAAGCAGGGAAAAGTTGCGATTATGGTTGTAATTAAATCTTCTGGAAAAAATACATCAATGGGTGCCGAGGGAACGTATGATACTGCATCCGCAAAATATTATGTTCCATCTATTTCTAAAGGAGAATCCTATTTAGTTACCGATTATGGTTCTCAGGATTCATATAAAGAAAATTATGCGAATTGGACGATTAAGCTAACAACACGAAATGCAAATGATAAATCAGTAACACAAGATAACAAAATACAGAATATAAAGAAAGAGATCACGGAGAAAGATTTAGGACTTCATTCAATCTCTGATTTAGAGCTTGATGCTGGTAATGTTGTGTATAACGGAAAAAGTAAAAAGCCCAATACGATTGTAACAACAGATAATGATGAATTATTAGATTTAAACGATGATTATTATGCGGTATATAAAAATAATAAAAATATAGGATTGGCTACAGTTACAATTAAAGGCAAAAGTTTTTTTGTTGGTTCTAAGACAAAAAAGTTCTGGATTCATCCAGATAAGGTTAAATCCTTAAAAGTAAAACAAAAAAGAAACATAACCACAATTCGATTCAGAAAGAATAAAGGCGGAGTTACTGGTTATAGAATTAAGTATTCTACAAGAAGAGATATGAAACATTGCAAATATATTATGACGAAGAAGAATGTCTG
>ERZ857951.3359-NODE-3359-length-12169-cov-2.572313_pt1 | contig 12169 bp, 15 predicted proteins | sample MGYA00519759_ERZ857951 | MGnify/ENA primary metagenome ERZ857951 (study PRJEB31778, sample SAMEA3449377) | human gut metagenome | biome: human gut; feature: human-associated habitat; material: faeces | place: United Kingdom | collected 2010/2012 ... | reverse complement strand
GTGACGAAAATGTCGCCTTCCTTCACGGCGTCTTCCATCGTGGTCACTTCAAAGCCTTCCATCGCGGCCTGAAGAGCGCAGATGGGGTCGATTTCGGTCACGAGCACACGGGCACCGAAGCCGCGCATGGAATGGGCGCAGCCCTTGCCCACGTCGCCATACCCGGCAATGACCACAACCTTGCCCGCGATCATGATGTCGGTGGCACGCTTGATGCCGTCGGCCGTAGAGGTTGTCGAACTTGGACTTGGTGACGGAGTCGTTCACGTTGATGGCCGGGAACAGCAGCTTGCCCTGTTCCGAGAGCTGGTACAGGCGGTGAACGCCGGTGGTCGTCTCTTCGGACACGCCGCGCACCTTCGCCGCCACCTTGGTCCAGTGACCGGGGTTGGTCTTGTGGCCGAGGATGATGCGATCCATGAGAACGCGGGCTTCCTTGGAATCGCAAGGCTTGTCGAGCACGGAAGGATCGCGGTCCGCATCCACGCCGAGATGGATCATCAGGGTAGCGTCCCCCCCGTCGTCCACGATGAGATCCGGACCGGAACCGTCAGGCCACGTCAGGGCCATTTCCGTGCACCACCAATAATCCTCAAGCGTTTCGCCCTTCCACGCGAACACCTTGGCGTAGCCGAGTTCCGCGATGGCGGCCGCGGCGTGATCCTGCGTGGAGAAGATGTTGCAGGACGCCCAGCGGATATCCGCGCCGAGCTCGTACAGCGTCTTGATGAGCATGGCGGTCTGGATGGTCATGTGCAGCGAGCCCATGACTTTGAAGCCCTTGAGGGGCTTCTTGTCGCCGTAGCGGCGGATGAGTTCCATCAGGCCGGGCATTTCGCGCTCGGAAAGCTGCATTTCCTTCTTGCCGAAGTCGGCAAGGCTGATATCCGCCACCTGATAGGGCAGCGACAGATCGAGAGGCTTCGCGTTGGACATGAGTGTCTCCATAAAGTTGGTATGTTACAGGCGTCGGGCCAGCGTGAGATTGAGCGCCAGCCCCTGTTCCACGGGGTAACGGGCAGTGGAAACGACCTCGAAAGACGCCGCGTGCAGCAGCCTCGCCATGGTCGCTTCATCGAATCCGAGCCACAGGTCCCCGTAGTCCAGACGCATCCTTTCCTGAGTATGCCGATCAAAATCCGCCACCACGAGCAGCCCGCCGGAACGCAGCACGCGCCGGATTTCGGCAAGGGCATTCTCCGGGTTGGACAGGTGGTGCAACACCATATTGATGCTGGCGAAATCCGCCTCGCAGTCCCGCAGCGGAAGGTGGCTGAGTTCCCCGATGCGCAGCGAGACGCCCTCGGGTTCCCCTTCCACCCCGGCAAGCCGCCGCCGAGAAAGCTCCAGCATCCTCGGCGAGCCGTCCACCCCGATGATCTGCCGGGCGCGCCCGCGCATCCGTTCCAGCACGATCCCGGTCCCGCACCCCAGATCCACCGAGGTATCGCAGCCTTCGGGCATCGTGTCGCACACGGCCCCGGCGAGGTCGAACCCGCCGAGCACTTCGCGGCTCAGGGTATCCCAATGTTCGGCGATGGTATTGAAGAACTGCCGCGTCTTGAGCGCCCGGTCCTCAATGATCCTGGCGGCCATTTCCACATCCGCGCGCATTTCGGCGTCTTCGTCCAGAAAGGGCATGGCGGCTTTCAGAAAAGCGGCGCCCTCCCCTTCCTTCACAGAAGAGTAAAACACCCACAGCCCGTCCCGGCGCGAGGAAAGCAGCCCCGCTTCGGTCAGGATCTTGAGGTGGCGCGAAACCCGCGACTGGCCCATTTCGAGGATGCTTACCAGTTCATTGACGGAAAGTTCATACCGTTCAAGAACATAGGTAAGCCTCAGCCGGGTTTCGTCGGACAGTGCCTTGAAATAGCGGATAGCGTTGGACATGCGGTTTCAAAGGGTTACAGATGTATCAAGATGAACGGATGGTTTTATATAAAGAAATCTTCATATAGTCAAGGAGAGGGAAAAAATTGGGGAGGGGGAGGAGAACCTTTCTGAAGAAAGGCTTCTCCTCCCCCTCCCCAAACCCCACCCTCTCCTCTCCCAAGACTTTCATCAAATGGGGAGGCCACGCCACAGGAGTTCGTTCCGGCGGGAGATTGTGGGAACAGCGGGCAAGGTGACGGTACCACCGGAGAAAAGGGCACGGGCCGCATTGTGAGAGGCAGGGTTTTCCTGCTATGACAAGGAAAAGCAAAAAGCCGATGGAGGCCGAATGAAAAAGAAATTCGCATTCCTGCTCATGGGAAAAGAGTTCGACACAGCCAAAGATACCGCCGTATTCGAGACGGAACATATGATCAGCTATATTTTTACGGTCACCAGCTTCGAGGAAGCCCTCAAGCGGGCCGTGGCCTGCGCCGAGGACGGCGTGGGCGCTATCGAGGTCTGCGGAGCGTTCGGAAAGGAATGGGCCGACAAGATCATTGCCGCTACGGGGAACAAGGTCGCCGTGGGCTATGTCGTCCACAACCCGGAGCAAGATGAGCTATTCAGGCAGTTCTTCGCCAAGGCATGATCGCAGCGCATGATAAAGCCCGTCTTCTCTCTGAAGACGGGCTTCCGTTTTATGGGAGGGACGGCGTCACGCCCTCCAAGCCCCCAATATATCGTTTTCGTTTTCGGCTTCCGGGATCTTGAGCTTGTCGTGCGCCCAGCGAGCCGAAATCTTCATCACCGAGGCCAGCGCCGGGAGCGCCTGTGCGAACGTGGCGATGTCCTCGGCCTCCCGCGTATCGAACCGGAACCACGGCAGCAGGCGCGGATCACTGACGCCGCAGTTCAGCACGGCCAACGGAGCGAGAAGCTGACGCGACAGCGTGGACGCTATCTGCATGGCGTCGGAAATCGTCAGGTCGCGGCGCACCCGATCGTGCACGCGCCCGAGGGCGTTGGTGCTGGCGGCCCCGTCGGACTGCGAGGTCAGCGTGCCGCCGAGGATGGCCTTGCTCATGCCGAGCTCGCAGCGCGAAATCAATGCGCCCGCCAGATCCTGCGAAGAGGACGCGGGGGTTTCAAACAAGATATCCATACCTTGCGGGATGATGCCCGCCGCATCCTGCCCGAGCGTCCGCAGGGCGTTGTACAGCGCCCGCCGATCTTCCTCACGGCTGCCGGGCGGGTACTTCCCGAGCCGGAACGGCAGGCCGTGGACCTGCACATAGCGGATATTCGCCTCCAGCGCATAACTGCGGATCAGATACGCCCACGCCACCGTGCGGAACAGCCCGCAGCGCGGCAGCCAACCGGATCGGGAGCGGTGCGTATGCACGATCCAGCCGAAAGGCCAGAGTTCTTCCCCGTCGGGCTTGCCGTTCCGCAGACGCAGCTGGTTCCTGTCTTCCCGCAAAACCTGAAACCAGCTTTGCGGGCGGAAATGGAAGGCGGCGGGAAGATGCAGCCCGTGCCGATAGTCCCACTCGATCTCACAGGCGGAAAACCCGTGCCCGATGCCGTCCGCTAGATCCATCAACAAGTCTTCAAAACCGTTGACGGCATCGAACTGCTCCCGAACCGCCGCCGCAATCCGGGCGGCCCGCGCATCGTTGGCGCGGCCCGGCAGAATTTCCCAATCCAGCGTCAGCAGCGCCCGCTTGCGCTTGCCCATTTCCGCCGCGAGATGCTCGCAACGGTCTTCCATGTCCGCGAACAGCAAATGCTGTTCAAGGATGTCCCCCTGATCCGCAAGTTCCAGAATGTTCCGCAGCCGCTTCGGGGTCAGCCCGTGCGTCAGGTTCATCTGCGGCTCCAGCGCCAACATGCGCGGGCCTTCCCCCTGCGTCTGCAATCGTCGTGTTTTCTTCATAACCGCCTCCAACGGCCCAAAAGCCGCCGCGTTGATCTCAGCCCGTAAAGTCCGCAATCCCGTTTGACGGTTCACAGCCTTTATGGATCAGCCTTGTTTCACCGCAAAAAATCTGCCGCACCTTGCCCCATCCCCATCCAACGGTACTCCTGCCGGGCCGCCTCCCCAGCAGCCAAAAGACTTCGGGGAGGGACGCGAACCGTGCCGGCAGTTTGGGAAGAAAGGGGGAACTTTCCTCAGAAAGGCCCCCTCTCCCCTCCCCAGCTTCCATCCTCCCCATCATCGCCCCACTCCCTTTCCAGCGGCATACGGATGTAGGCATCGCCCATGCTGACGAATCCGGTGGACGCCAGACGCCAAAGCATTTCAAGCGCATCCGGCCCGTCGTCATGATCGGCCCGGGGAAAATGCCGCAACTGATCGATGAGCGCCTGCTGCGAGGCGTGAAGCCGGATCCGCCCCTGCGCCATGTGCGGCTGCAACGACTCGATGCGCAGCAGCTTGTCCGCACTGTTGGCGAGAGGCCGCACAGGCAGGGCAATCCCGCGCTCCGCCGCCCGCTGCACCAGCACATGGGCGAAAAACTCCTGAAACTGCACGGCTTCCACGCCCCAGAGCAACGGATGGTGTATATCGTGCAGGGCAATCACATCCTCAATGATGCGATCGGGATGGCGCTTCCTGATACTCGCCTCCACCACATCGAGCGTCATGCTCTCGCGGAGGAAACCGCCGACGAGGATTGCGGAAGGATCACGCCCCGCGCCCTGTTTGCCGAGCGAGGGGTCCACCGCCCCGAACAGCAGCCAATCCCGGCTCCGATCCACCCAAAAGGTGATGCACCCGTTGAACGGCGCCTCGTTTGCGGACAAGGGATCGTTCTGCTGCTCGGAATCGAAGGCCTCCCGATCCTCGGCACGGAGGCACATAAGCCGATACAGCGGACGCGAAGCGGGCCAGCTCACTTCGGCCCCGGCCTCCATCTTCGCCCTGTGCTGCCGGTAAAAACGCCGGGCCTCCGCCTCGCCGCGCGACGACAAAAGGCTTTCCCACGCATCCCAAAGATCCATCCGATCCGGCCAGCGCAGGATGGAACGGAATGTCCTGGCTTTCCACAAAGGCTTGCGGAGCGTGCGGGCCAGCACGGAATCGTAATGCAGCAACGTACCGACATAGACCACGTCCATGCTCCCGTCCGCCGCGCCGAGATTGAGTACCGTCTTCTGAAGCCACGACTGGAGCTTGTCGCGCTGTTCCGGCTTGTCCACGTTTTCGTCGTTTTCAAGATCGTCAAGGACAATCAAATCCGGTCGGTGCGGCCCGTGCCGCAACCCGCGCATACGCTTGCCCGCGCCGAGCGCCTGGATTTTGACGTTCCCCGGCGTGACCACCGTTCCCACGTTCCAGACATGCCCCTTGCCCGCCGCCCCGGGAAAATCCTGCTTCAACGCCTCATTGAACTCCAGTTCGTCCTTGACCGCACCCAGCAGGGACGCCGCCTGCTCCAGCGCGTCGGCTATGATCAAAATGTAGTGCTTGCGCCCGGTCAACACGGCCCACAGCACGAAAAACAACGAAACGAACGTACTCTTGGCCTCCCCGCGCGGGGCCGCAATCGCCAGCCGCACGCCTTCGGGCGCGTCCGCCATACGGGGCAGTTCCACATCCAGCCATTCGTGGAGCCGGGAATCACCCCCGACGAGGCAGTAATGCGGAAAATACGCCCGCCGGAAATAGTTGAAGTCCTGCCGGGCACGTTCCCGACGCTCCTCCGGTGTCCCGGCAGAGGCGTCCGGAAGCCCGGGGGAGGCGCTCCGGCGCTTTCCGCGCATGTCAGCGCCCCCCGGTACGGATCGCGTCCGCGATGCGATCCAGTTTTTCGTCCGCCCGCTCCAGCCCGCCGAGGATCTGCGCCGTGCGCTCCCGGCAGTCCTCGCGGGGCACGTAGCTCTTGTGCATCTCCTCAGCCAGCAGACACTGGCGGGCCTTTAATTCATCCACCCGCTGCTCCAGACGGGTTCCCCAGCAGGCGAGAAAGCCGCAAACCATCCCGAGCAGGCCAAGCAGCAGGGTGTGCGCATCGAATTGCAGCGCGGCCTGCGTCATGGCCTGACCTCCCGCCCTTTTTCTACGGCAAGCAGGGCTTCGGCCTGAGCGCGCAGGTTCCGGCAATAGCCGCCATAATCCCGCGCGTGGGCCAAAAGATCCTCCGGGCTGACCATCACGGATGCTCCCGACCGTACCCCGGCGTCAGTGGCGGAGGCGCTTCCGGCAGGCGCGCCAATTCCGGCGGCAGGGGCAGAAGCTTCGGGGGCGGCGGGGGCAAGACCAAGGGCTTCGTTGTACAGGCGCACCCAGCCAGCAGACAGGCCAGCGCAATGGCGGGAAGCATCTTCGGCAACACGGGCCATCCTCCTCGTGAACGCCTGCCGTTCGGCGGCAAGGCGGTTGCGGGTTTCGGAAAGTTCCCCGGCAATGGCGGCGGCCCGCTCAGCTTCCGCTTCCAGCCTCTGACGGGCGAGGCGCTCCGCTTCCGCCATTGCGACAGCCAACGCCTCGCGTTCGCTGGCGGACGCTTCGGCCTGTTCCGCAAGCAGCGCGCGGCCCCGCGTTTCCGCAATGCCGAAGCCCCGGACGTACCCGGCTGCACAGCACGCCGCACACAACAGCACTACGGCGATCACGTTCCTAGTCATGGCCCCCTCCGCATCCGACGCCGGGCCCCCACCCCGCCTTGCGATACCAATACTGCCTCTCAAGCAGGATCAGCCGTACATAGCGGCGGTTTTCACGGAGGCTGGAAGCGCTCCGCCCGGCATTGACCTCTTCGACCTGTCCGAACCAGCGCGCCGGATCACGGCCCTGCCGCTCCGCTTCCTTCCGGTCCCTGCCGACCCAGCCGATCCCGCCGTTATACGCGGACAACGTAAACGCCATGCGTTGGCAGGCATCGGCTCCGTGCAGCCGATCCCACAGCCATTTGTCATAGGAAACCAGTGCCCGGAGCGCCCAGCCGGGATTGAACGGCGCGGGCGGGCCGGCCTCCCGTTCCAATTCCGGGACGGCACGCGGCAGCCACTCCGCCGTGGAAGGCAGGAATTGCGCCAAGCCCTGCGCCCCCGCCGAGGACACCGTACCGTTGCGCCACCAGCTTTCCGTGTGCACTTGCGCGGCGAACACCGCCACGGGAGCTTCCAACCCCCATACGGCGCGGGAAACCCGTATGAGTTCCGCCCGATGCCGTTCCGCGGCGCGCGGAATATCCGACGCCAGCCCCGGCTGCGGAAACGGCGCGGACAACAGCGCCATCATCAAAACCATGCGAATCGTCATGCGCAACCTCGCCATGCGGGAACCGCCCTTTCGCGGGCGCTTCCCCATCTCCCCCATGCTCACAGCCCCACGGATACGGCCACGACGAAAGCCGCGACCACGGCGGCGCGGCGCAGGCAGGCCATGACGAAAGGCCAGAGGCAGCCCTTGGCGATGGCGAAATCGGCGCACCGAAGCCGCACGGCTCCGGGGGCGCGCTTCCAGTCGTCGTCAAGATAGGAGTCGGGAGTGGCGAAGGGAAATACGGCCACATCGAAAAACATGCCCAAGATAGCGGCAAGCATGACGAGGGCCAGCTTGTAGAGGACAACGGGCACTTGCGCCGGGCTGATCAGCAACAATGCGATCTGAAGCCCCAGCGCAACCAGCCCGAAGAAAAACAGCCGCCAACGGGGACGGAGAAGAAGCCTGAAGAATCCCATAAGACCTCCTGTGGTATGGCGCGGGACCGTCGTCGGCCCGCAAAACGTACCATGCCCGAAAGGAGGCCTCAGGAAAGGTTGAAGGATGTCAGCACCTCGCGCTGGAGCGGGATACGCGGCGCGCGGCAGCGCAGGCCGCCATATCCGGCCTCACCGGGCCGGACTTCTTCAAAATGCGCCAGATCTGGCGATCGGAGAGCCCGTGCCGCACAGCGAGCACGGACACCAGCGCCCGTTCGGAAAGTCCTTCACGGGCCAATTCGTCGCGCTCAAGATTGATGTTCCTGTCCCGCGTGTCCACGAAAGCCTGACGGCAGGTGGGGATATACAGCGTCGTGCCGCCGTAGCGCCCGATCAGCTTGGTCGCCTGTTCGCGGCCGATGATCTGCACCAATTTTTCACGCTGTTCCTGCCCACGCAGCGTGATGCCGAGAGGAACGGAAAAACTTGTCCCGCCCTTGGCCCTGATAAGCTCGATCGCCGCCGGAAGGCCAATCAGTTCAACCAATTCATTCACGCCCTGCCCCCGTGTCCGGGCCTGCCCGGAAAACATCTCCGAAGACGCGCTGCGCCGCTCCCGATTCTTCGCCATGTGTTCCATATGAATCCCTATTAGGTAAAAGATGTACCTCTCCGCCTTGCGTGGAAAGGCATGGAAAACAACGCCCTGAGCGCGTATTGCCCGAAGGCTTGCGGCGCGGGGGCAGACCGAATTGTTGACCGGATAGCTTGGTGAAGGTAAAGGAAAGAGGTTGTACACGACCGTTCGCAATGAGATCTTTACGTCAAAATCAGTTCTTTTACAATCATTTTTTGACGCAAAAACTTATTTATTGACTTAACAGCCAAAAACATTACAACATTTCTTTACGATCTCCGTTCACTTCAACCCGGAGCGCCTCCACGGCGCAGAGACGCCATGAGCAGCATCGCCGATCGACTCGTTTTTTTGCGCGGAAGCGCCACACAGGCCGAATTTGCCGATCGTGTCGGCATCAATGTGAATACGTTGCGCGGTTACGAGAAAGGGCGCGCCCTGCCCGGATATGAAGTATTGGAATCCTTATGCTCAAAATTAAACGTTTCACCGAACTGGATTTTGACGGGGCAGGGCAATGTCCTCCAGGAGGCTCCCTTTTCCGGCCTCAATGAAACGCCTCGGCCCCTTCCGCAGCCTGAGCTTGCCGAACCAATGCCCTCGTGCGACGTGGATTTGATCATGATCCCGATGGTGGAGGCGCGCCTGTCCGCCGGGCACGGAAGCCTCGAGGTCGGCGGCGATTCGGAGCGCAGCTATGCTTTCCGGAGCGATTTCCTGCACCGCAAGGGCAATCCTCGGGAGATGGTGCTCATGCGGGTTTCCGGCGACAGCATGGAACCGGAGATCATGGACAACGACATCGTGCTCATCGATCAGGGCAAGCGCGACGTCACCCCCGGTCGCCTTTACGCCATCGGCTTTGATGAAGCCATTTATCTCAAGCGCATCGACATCCTCCCCGGCAAGGTCATCCTCAAAAGCACCAACGCCGCCTACCCGCCCGTCGAACTCGACACACGGGGCGACTGCGAGGACGCCTTCCGCGTCATCGGCCGCGTCCTCTGGTGCGGCAGGGAGTACAAATAAGATTGGGGAGGGGGAGGGGAAACTTTCTAGAGAAAGTTTCCCCTCCCTCTCCCCAATTTCCTTCAATTACCCTTCATCTCATCTTCATCCCTGTGCCGCTTGTCGGCGTACATGGAGGCGTCCGCCAACCGGAAAAGCCCAGTGTAGTCGGCTGCATCATTGGGGAAAGCCGCTATGCCGATGCTTGCGGACATGGAAAGGCCGTCCGGCAGGGGGAACGAGAGCCCGCGCCTGAGTTCGTCGATGCGTTTTTCGAGGGCACCCCTTGAGGGCACGTCCCGGAAAAGCGCGATGAACTCGTCGCCGCCGATGCGCCCGGCGATGTCCCCTTCGTTGAGCATGGAACTCAGGCGCCGCGCCGTCTCAATGAGCGCGTGATCCCCGGTGAGGTGGCCGCATGTATCGTTGATCTGCTTGAAATGATTGACATCAATTACCATGAGCACATGCATTCCCACGCTGGGGAGCTGCTGAAGGCTGGCTTCAATGCGCTTTCTGGCCGAACTCGCGTTGTAGAGGCCGGTGAGCGGATCGAGCTGCGCTTTCATGCGGAGCCGTTCCGTATCGCGCTTTTCCGCGTCGATGTCCGCGATTTCGCCCACGAGCCGTACGGGCTGGCCCGATTCGTCGAAAATGGCCACGGCCTGGACCCGGCACCAGAGAAACCCCGAGGGTTGCTTGAGGAAACGCAATTCGGCCGGAGCGGAGTGCCCCGACAGGATCTGGGTGACGAACCGGCGGTAGAGCGGCCTGTCCACGGCATGTATACAGTATTCCGAAAGCGAGCCGGAAGCGCTGTCCACGGCGGGGTCATAGCCGAATTTTTCCTTGAAGCGGGGAGAGAAATAGGAGCAGCGGGTTACGAGGTCGTGTTCGAAGATGATGCGCTCGGAAAGCTCGGTGAGGATACGGTAGCGCTCCTCGCTGATTTTGAGTTCCTGCTGCGTATTGCGCAGGGACGTGATGTCCATGACGATGACGTAGAACCACGAGCGCCCGTTTTCGTCGCGCACGAGCTGCGCCTTATCGAACAGCCACAGGATCCGCCCGTCTTGGTCACGCGGTACTCCACCGTATCGTAATCGCTGTGCTTGATCTGGCTGTTGATGGAGTCGAGCACGCGTTTGCGGTCTTCCGGGTGGACGAGGTTGTCGAACCGGTTGCCGTAGGCTTCCCTGAATGAGGCCCGCGTGTGTCCGAGCAGCTTGAGGAACCCTTCGCTGATGTAGTCGAATTCCTGTTTTTCGTCGTTGCTGTAGCGGAAAAAGCCGCCGGGGATGTTCTCGATGACCGTTTCGAGGAATTGTTTGGCCCGTCGGAGACGCTTGGCTTGCCGTCCTTGCATCCTGAGCACGAGCCAGAGGAACACCATGCTCAAGCCGATGAAGAACAGCATGAGATAAAGCACTTCCCTCTGGATGGTGCCCACGTTGGCGGTCAGCGTATCCTCCGGGACGATGGAAAAGATGTGCCAGTCCGTGGAGGTGATTTCCAGCTTGCTGTGCGCCATGTAGTAAGGCGAGCCATCGTAGCGGAACAGCCCGCCGCTGCCGAACGTGTCCGATATGTCATTCCCGGTGGCGGCGGGGACGCCTGTAGGAATCAGTTCCGCGATGTTGTTGTAGCGGGCGAGCTGGATCGGGCCGCGCCCCCGGAACAGGATATGCCCCTGATTGTTGGTGACGAGTACCTGCCCGCTGCCGTTGAAAAGGCGGTCGTCGATGGACATGATGAAGGCGTCAGTCTGTACCGTGGCGAAGAGGGCGCCGAGGACCTTGCCTTTGTGTACGATAGGGGAGACGTAGACGTTGATGGGGGTGTTGTCGGTCTTGTCCACGAGCAGGATGGCGACGGTGGGGGAGGCCGTAAGTGCCCTCTTGAAATAGAGGCGGTCCCGGGCGTCGAAGGTCAGGCCGTCGGTGGTGTGGGCCATGCCGTCGAGGGTGACGAACCCCATGCGCTTGAGCCTGAGCGTGCCGACGGCCCCCGTGATCAGAGGGATGATCGTTTCAGGGTTGCCTTGTCCGAGTTCCCCGAAGACATGGGCCAGCGCCTCGACGGTTTGGATATTGCCGCGCATGTCCGCTTTGATGGCGTTGGCGTACTGGCGCGTCACTTCAGTGAGCTGCGCTTCGGCTTGTTCCTGAATGTTTTGCTTCGTCCTGCTGAAATAGAAGAGGAATACCACGGCGAGCAGGGCGGCCGCCACGATGCAGTACAAAGCATAGGTACGCAATCCCCTCAATTCTCTTTGGTCCATAACGTTTCCTCGGACGAAGTCTGTTCGCCTGCGATGAATAATAACGCGTGTTGATAAGCAATGTCCAGAGGAAGGCAAGAATGGCAGGGCATTTTATGTTAAATAAAACATTTTATGATGTTATATACAACGTATCCGTCCGATCATTCATAGCTGTTTACTTGCATTGAAGCCCCGATGCCTGTACAAGGCGGAGCAAGAGAGGGTTTCCTATGGAGATATGTACGGTGGTCACCCGGGACCGGGAGGAGATGGTGGACATCACGGAACGCCTTTGCGCCGTGATCCGGGAAAAAGGCTGGAGGCACGGCGTTGCGGCACTGTTTTGCCCGCATACGACCTGCGGCCTGACGATCAATGAAGGGGCCGATCCCGATGTGCGCCGGGACATGACGGCCTTTTTCAGCCGCATCATACCGCACCGGGGGGAATGGCGGCATGGGGAAGGCAACAGCGACGCGCACATCAAGGCGAGCCTTATGGGGCCGTCCCTGTTCGTGATTGTGGAGGACGGCGAACCGCGCCTCGGCACATGGCAGAGTGTCTACTTATATGAAGGCGACGGCCCGCGTTCCCGTTCGATCTGGGTCCAATGGCTGCCCGCGTCAGAGAATGCCTGATTGACTGTGCCCGGCGGTTTGTGCTTTGGGGACTTCCGAATGATCCCGCGTCAGGCATTCATTCCGGAGGCGGGGGAGGCTGCTTGCCCGTTTCTT
>ERZ857951.3346-NODE-3346-length-12201-cov-3.907871_pt1 | contig 12201 bp, 8 predicted proteins | sample MGYA00519759_ERZ857951 | MGnify/ENA primary metagenome ERZ857951 (study PRJEB31778, sample SAMEA3449377) | human gut metagenome | biome: human gut; feature: human-associated habitat; material: faeces | place: United Kingdom | collected 2010/2012 ... | reverse complement strand
GGTATAGTCTTTGATCGTACGGCCTAGAGTGGTTCCCCGTAAAAGATCCGGGTGAAAGACCAGGGCCATCCCCTGCGGTTGATAGACTTTACCGTCGTCTTCGACACCGATGACCTGTCCGGGAGCGAGAAAAACAAGTGTTCCTTCCTGATAATCGTAATAGTTACAACCGTACCGAAGGTTTCCGCATTTTATTTCTTTCAGAAATACCGTGTAAAAGCCGAAAGAATGGAGACCGTGCCGTAGACGGCATGATTTGGCCAGATCGATGACATTAACCAGCGGATGTAAAGTCTCTTGTCCTAGAAGTTCATTATACTGATGAATCGTGTCGAATTTTTGAATGGTATTCATGGCTGTTGTATTTTATTCGATACAAATTTAAATATTTTTTTATTGCCTGATTCATAGGATGTACCGGATCGGTAAAAATGGTAGGATAATCCGTAATTGGTGTACTCCCGACCTGTTTGTCTCCCGTATTTTTGTCATGTCGGAAAAACTTTATAATTTGGAAGATGAAAAAATATGAAGACTATAAAATTGAAGAACGGTATTGAAATGCCGGTTTTGGGTTTCGGAGTCTGTCAGGTGGCTTATTTCATTGCAACCAGGGCGGAGACGGAGCCGGAAAAGATCGAACGTACTTTCGGTTGTTTACGGGGTACGGCTTGTCTGGAAAATTCCTGCGGGAAAAGGGTGATCGCTGTCACCGGACTATGGCAAAAGGGAGAAATGAACGGTTTGCTTGATATGAAGCAGACCAATGAAATGGGTAAAGCGGTTTAAGGCCGGGAAAATAAGTCGGAGAAATATGGGTAAAAAAAGATTTCGTATGATGTGGGTGATTTTGAGTGTTATCGTTTTGTCGGCTCTAGTTGGAGTCGTATTTGTGAATATGCCGCAATTCGGTCGTTTACCCCGGGGAGAACGTTTGGCTAGAATCGAACGCTCGGCCCATTACCGGGATGGAGAATTTCGTAACTTACACGAAACGGTATTGATGACTTCCGGCAAAGGATTTTTTCAAAATTTGACGGGCTTTTTATTCAGGAAACAAGCAGGACTAAAGCCGGATAGTACTCTGCCTGTTATCAAAACCGATTTACAGACCTTGAACCTCTCAGAAGATCTGTTGGTTTGGTTCGGCCATTCTTCCTATCTGATCCAGATGGAGGGGAAACGTTTACTTGTCGATCCGGTATTTTGTACGGCTGCACCTGTTTCGTTCGTAAACAAACCTTTCAAAGGAACGGAGGTGTACCGGCCGGAAGATATGCCCGATATCGACTGGGCTATTCTGGAAAACGGTCAGTACAACGAAGGGTGGAAATATATCCACCTGATGCCCGGATATATGGCAGCGGTAGCCAGGGAATTGAAAGCGGCAAAAATTCTGACGGTTCATCATTCTAAATATGCTTTGGCTGCTCATCCCTGGGACGAACCGTTGAAGAATGCACGGAGGATGCGGGATAGAGATTCGCTACCTGTAGTTATTCCGCAAATAGGCGAAGTTGTAAATATGACGGGACATTAACCGGATGCTGTATGGATATGCTTATCAATCATCATCTGAGGTCAGCTTTTCCCGTTCTTTTTTGCTTAGGCTTCGGACTACGATTTCGTAGGATTTGCCGACCAGTTCTTTTATCATGATATCGGGGACATCCTGGTTAAAGTAAATACTGATCCAATATTTCTTGTTCATATGCCAGCCCGGTTTTATTCCAATATATCCGGCTTGTAATTCTCCGGATTCTTCGGGTTGGCATTTGAGGCAACAAAAATCGAAAACTTCGATATTGACGAAGCAAAACCATTTATCCGCTACGTAGAAACACAGGATGTCACGGCTGTATTTATCGGCAACTCCTGAAAATGGCATCTTTTCGTATTCTCCTTTGAATGACAAGCAATATGCTCTGAACTCTTCAATATTCATTTCTGTTACGATGGATGAGACCGGACAAAAATACGGTATATTTATTTAGATTCAAGCTTAAATTCTCCTGTTTTTATGGATAGATATCCGGAAATGTGCCGTAGGCCGGGTATTGAAATTATCTCTCTTTCTTTTCAGGGTTTGGCTGCAACGTATGGTTATCCGGTCGGCTGGAATAGCAGAATGTAAAATGTGGTCGGTTGGATGATTTTGTAGAAAGGGGTAGACTTGTAAATAAATAAAATTTTTTCAATCCTGACTACCCCGTTTTTCGTTTGAGATTGTTATAAGAATGAAAACACAATAAATTTCAGCAGATTTTTCAAAATTTAATGAATGTAATTAATCCGGAATGAGGAGCTTAAATCTGTAAATAGAAAGACTTTGAAAGTGGCAGAAAGCTATTTGACGATTTTTGATTTAGGATAGATTAAAAAATGTTTTTATGCGATTGGATATGAATATTTTTCAGATAGCGGCTAAGTATGCAGCCAACTTAATGGGGATTGCTACGCCGGAAGAACGGGAGGCGTTGGAAAACTGGAAGCAGGAAAGCGTGTGGCATACCAATCTGGCGGAGAGATTGGATCAGGAAGAAGATTTTAAAGAAAACCAGCAGTTGTTGGAACGTTTTTCTGTTACAGAGGCCTGGAAAAAAATGGAGAAGAATCTGGATAAGGCTATGGGAAGACGTGCCGGGGGGAGGAGGTGGTGGAAATATGCTGCTGTCATTTTAGTGATGTTGGGAGGTGGATTCTGGTATTTTCAGATGAAAACAGCTGTGCCCGTAAAGCCGCCCCTTATTGTGCAGCAGAGTATTCCTTCCGGAAAGCGAAGTGCAAAATTAACCTTAGGAAATGGAAAGGTGGTAAAGCTTGTTCCGAACGGTCGGTTTACTTTGGCAGAGATGGATGGTACTGTGATTCAAAAGGATTCTACGGGGATTGATTACAGGCAGATCGGAGTAGGTGAAGATACGCTTGTTTATAATCAGATGGAAACTTTGACCGGGATGGAGTATACGTTGACTTTATCTGATGGTACGCGGGTTTATTTGAATGCTGAGAGCCGGCTAAAATATCCGGTAGTATTCCGTGGCACAGAGCGGGTGGTAGAATTGAGTGGAGAGGCTTATTTTAAAGTGTCTAAAGATGCACTTCGTCCTTTTGTAGTAAAGATGAATGGGGTGAATGTACGGGTGTTGGGGACTTCGTTTAATGTTCGTTCATATGCAGATGAAGGGCAGGTGGTAACAACTTTGGTGGAAGGAAAAGTGAAGGTGAACGATCAGGATATTGTGGCAGGAGAGCAGGCCGTGTATTCGAAAAATGACGGTAAAACGACCGTACGGCAGGTTGAAGTAGAACAATATGTGGCCTGGCAGGAAGGAACGTTTGTATTCCGGAATGAACGATTGGAAAATGTTATGAAAACATTGGGGCGTTGGTATGGGGTGGAATTTCATTTTATAGACGAAAGAGCTAAAGAAATCCGGATCGGTGCAAGGTTTGGAAGGTATGATGATATGCAACCGATTGTTGATATGATAAAGAAGACAAATTTAGTAGAGGTGTTGCAGACAAACCGTTGTTTGTATATATCGGAGAAAAAATGAAATTAAAGATGATGATACTGAATACGAATAGGGTGGATGGCAAGGGGATATGAGGATAGAGAAATGAAAATATAGCGTTTGGGGTATACGGGTTTGAAATAAAAATGTTCCCGGTGGTCTGCGAAACTGGCCGGGAACATGCTTAAATAATCAAAGTGTGTTAAACTTTAATTCAACAAATTTATGAAAAAAAATCCTGGAATGGTTTTTCCCGCCCGGGGAAAACTCTCTAAAATTTTATTTGTGGTGAGACTGAAGTTTTTTTTGATTTTGTTTAGCTGTTTTCAGCTGAATGCAGCAGTACATTCTCAAAATAATGTAAGAATCAGTTTGGATTTGGAAAATGTGTCTTTGGAACAGGTGATCTGGGAGATTCAAAAGAAGACGGATTTTGTGTTTATGTACGGAACCCGTGACATTGAAGGAGTGAAGCAATTGACGGTACAGGAAACGGATAAGGAGGTGAATGAGATTTTGAAAACGTGCCTGAAAAATACTGGTCTTTGGTTTGAGATTTCCGGAAATGCCGTAGTGATAAAAAAAGAAGTGACAGCAACCGAAGGTCGTAAGATCACCGGAAAAGTGGTGGATGAAAAAGGGAATCCACTACCGGGAGTGACGGTCATTATCAAGGGAACTTCTTTAGGGACGGTGACTAGCGTAGAGGGAGAGTTTACAATCACTTTACCTGTGGCTGATGGACAAGCCTTGTTGTTTTCTTTTGTGGGGATGGAGACGATGGAGGTGAAGATTACGGATAAGAATGATTATAAGATTGTCTTAAAGGAGGATGTAAAGGCACTTGACGATGTGGTGGTGACCGGATATTTTAATAAGAACAAAGATAGTTTTACAGGGGCACAGGTAACCGTGAAAGGGGACGAGCTAAGGAAGGTGACTACCGGGAATGTGCTTCAGGCACTTTCTGTATTTGATCCTTCTATCCGCTTTGAGGACAATATAGACATCGGATCGAATCCTAACCGGATTGCTGATTTTACGATTCGGGGAAATTCTGGAATCGGGCTGACTGAATTTGAAAAGGAAGCAGTGAGCCGGGATAATCTGAAAAATAATCCGAATCTGCCTACGTTTATCATGGATGGTTTTGAAGTAGATGCAGAGAAAATTTTTGACCTCGATATTGAACGGATCGAATCGTTGACTATTCTGAAAGATGCTTCGGCAACGGCTATTTATGGTTCTCGGGCAGCGAATGGAGTGATTGTTATCAAAACGAAAGCTCCCTCGGAAGGACAGTTGCGGGTGAACTATAATTTTACTGCTTCTATCGCTATACCGGATTTAAATGGATACGACTTATTGGATGCCCGTGAAAAGTTGGATTTTGAAAAGAGCATAGGCATGTATAAAGATAATAATGCTGATGCGCAGATCAATAAAGATAAAGATTATAATTATAAACTGAGTCTTGTTGAGAGTGGAGTGAATACCTATTGGTTGTCTCAGCCTTTGAAGGTAGAGTTTAATCAAAAGCATAGCATATTCATTGAAGGTGGGGATAAAGCGGTTAGATATGGTATTGATTTTAAGTATGATAAAGACAATGGGGTGATGAAAGGATCGGCTCGTGACCGCGGAGCTTTAGGTTTTTCACTTTCTTATAATCTAAAAGATAAACTTTTAGTAAGGAATTATCTGACTGTCAATAAAGTAAAATCTAAAGAATCCCCTTATGGTGACTTTTCCCAATATGCCTTGCTGAATCCCTATTATCCTTTTCAGGATGAGCACGGTAATCTGATCCGTAAGATGACGCAATACATAAATACCAATAAACAAATTTGGAACCCTGTGTATGAAGCAACGGTAGGAAATCGGGATGAAAGCGAGTATCTGGACGTGACCAATAATTTCAGTCTGGAATGGAGTATCGTACAAGGATTACGTTTGCGGGCCAATTTCTCTTACGGTGAAAAGAAAGAACAAGTAGAGACTTTTGTTTCACCGGAATCATTGCAGTATGAAAGTTATGAGTTGTCGTCCGGTGAAGGATTGTTGAATAAAGGAGAAGGGTACCACGGGACGAGTAATACGTATAGTATGGATTTTAACTCGGTATTGACTTATTATTTGGGAGTGGGTAAACACTTTGTCAATACGGCATTAGGTGTCAATCTGACAGAAAGTGGTAGTCGTAGTGTGAACTTCGACGTGAGAGGTTACCCTTCCAAGATGATGGATTATATCTCTTTGGCGAAGGAGTTTACCAATACCCATCCCGGAGGAAGTGAGGGAAAAACCCGATTGGCAGGTTTTTTTGCCAATGTCAATTATTCTTATGCGAATCGCTATTTATTGGATTTATCGGCTCGTTTGGATGGTTCGTCCATGTATGGTTCGGAATCTAAATTTTCTCCTTTCTGGGCAGTTGGTTTGGGTTGGAATATACACCATGAAAAATTTATGGAAAATACCGGTATTTCCAGACTGAAGATCCGTGGGTCTATTGGAACGACAGGAAAGGCTTCTTTTCAACCCTATCAATCTCAGACGATGTTCGAATATATACAGGACGGCTGGTATGCGACAGGAATCGGGGCAACCCTGATGGCTTTAGGGAATCCGAATCTGAAATGGGAAACGACGACTGCTTACGACTTGGGATTGGATTTCGGCATGTGGGAAGATCGGTTGACGGTGACTTTCGGGTATTATCTGAAAAAGACCAAAAACCTTTTGAGCAGTGTTACTTTGCCTACTTCTCTGGGATTTATTGATTATAAAGAAAACCTGGGACAGATGGAAAATGAAGGAGTGGAATTGGCTTTACGGAGTTTTGTCTATAAATCGAACGATTGGAATGTCAGTCTGTTTGTGAATATGGCTCATAATAAGAATCGTATCGTATCCATTTCGAATGCTTTGAGTTCCTATAACGATAAAGCCGATCAGGAACAGGCTAACAATGACGACTATAAAACCAAGCCGATGGTCCGGTATAAAGAGGGAAGATCTTCAACCGCTATTTATGCGATGAAATCGTTGGGTATCGACCCCGCTACCGGAAAAGAGTTATTCCAGCGTCAGGATGGTACTAATACGTACGTTTGGGATCCGAAAGAGAGTGTGGTGTGCGGTGATACAGAACCGAAAGTGACCGGAGCATTCGGAACGAATATAACCTGGAAGCAACTCAATCTAAACATGAATTTCAGTTATCGTCTGGGAGGACAGGTGTACAACCAGACCTTGATCAACCGGGTAGAGAATGCTGATCCGAGAGATAATGTAGACCGTCGGGTATTGGAGCAACGCTGGCAGAAACCAGGCGACCATACATTTTATAAAGACATCAACGATAAGTCGACGACTCCGGCTGGTTCCCGTTTTATACAGGATGAAAATGTATTACAGTTGGGATCTTTGTCATTGTCTTATGATTTGAAGAAAGAATGGCTGAAACCTATCGGTTTTGATATGGTTCGTTTGACTGCAATGATGAATGATGTGTTTCGTTTGTCGACAGTGAAGCGGGAGAGAGGGATTTCTTATCCATTTGCCCGTAGCATGAGTTTAGGTGTAATGGTTCAATTTTAATGCAATAGAATATGAGTTACAAAAAAATTAAAAATATGACAGCTGCAATCCTGTTGGGATGTGCTGTCCTCTCACAGTCCTGTACGTCGTGGTTGGATATTACTCCGGAGGCACAGGTGAACGACAAGAAAATATTTTCTACTCCTCAGGGATTTAAGGATGTATTGAACGGGATTTATATTACCGCTTCGGGTGAAAAATTGTATGCCAATAATTTATTGTTCGGATTTACGGATGTTTTGGCTCAGTATTACGCTATTCCGGACGAGACACATGAGTTTGCCCAGTTGGCCAAGTACCAATACAAGGATGTGAATATTTCGCCTAAAATTGATGAGATGTGGCTGGAATTGTATTTCTGTATTGCCAATTGTAATATTTTATTGGAAAGATTGGAGGAAGTCGGTCCGGATTTTTTTGAGGATGAGCGTACTTATTATATTTTACATGGAGAAGCCAGGGCTTTAAGGGCTTTTTTCCATTTTGATCTGTTGCGTTTGTTTGCACCTTCGTATAAAGCAGATCCGGGATATACAGCTATTCCGTATATTACAAAATATTCGAATAAAGTGTCGCCTCAAAAGACGGTCAGTGAAGTGATCGATAGTGTGATTGTAGATCTGAAAGCTGCCGTTACCGATCTGGAAGGCCGGGATCCTATTTTTGATCCGTTGTATCAGGCAACTACTGGCTCGGATATGTATATGTGGACCCAGCCGATGCCTGACCGGAATGAATTTTTGTCTTATCGTGGATTCCGTCTGAATTATTATGCTGTGAATGCTTTGCTAGCGCGGGTATATGCTTATAAACTGGACAAAAAACAGGCTTACGATTATGCTAAAATTGTGTTGGAATCGGGAGTATTCAAATTTACCGATTATTGGAAGATTACTAGCGATATTCAATATCGGAACCGGATTTTACGGCCTGAGATCGTCTTTGGATTCAATGTACCCCGGATGACTAAAGTGTTTGAACCTTATTCGCCCAGCTATAGTAGCAGCAAAAAGTGGTTGACGATAAAGAATAGTGAACAGAGAAGGAGTCTTTATCATTTACAGATATTTTTGTTGTTATATATATTGTGTACTTATTTTTATGATCTGTGGAAAATTAAGCATTGGCTATATGGGTGTGTCGTGTTAATCTTCTGTATAGATTTGACATGGTGTACTATAGGATTTTGTTAGGAATATGTGCCGAAATTCGGTACACACAAACGTAAAAAAGATTCTGAAAAAAGCAGACTGGAACACTGGAATAGTGAAAAATAATGTGATATATTAAAGCTAAACATAAAAGTTGGAGATGGAGTGATATGATAGATAAATATACCGAAAATCTCCGGCAAATCTACTTATAAATGTGCCGAAATTCGGTACGGAACAGGAGGAAGTTATGAGAGAAAAAACGATGAAGAAAGGGCATTTGTTACTGACATTACTTGCTTTTGTATGTTTAATGGGACTGGGAACAATTCATGCAAATGCCGAAACGGTGAAAGCAAAAGTTGATGTAAAAAAATTTTATGGGATTGCGGAGCAAGTTCTTCAGGAGATTAATAGGCAGAGAAGAAATAACGGTTTATCAGATTTAAAAATGGATGCCAATTTTACAGAAGTAGCGATGGACATAGCACTGCAAAAACAGGGAGGCGATGCATCAGCAAGTAATCCTGAAATCTATAATAATGTATATGTAAGAAAAGATGCTATGGAAATAGACGATATAGATGGTTATGATGAATACAGCGATAATTTATGGAAAGAAACTAGAAATGGAAAAGAAAAAATATTAAATCATATCAAAAAAGTAGGTACTTTCCTTTATAAAGAGAGTGATATTACTTCTAAAATAGGGATAGGTGTTGTTGCTACAGATGTACCACAGGGAATACCAAGAGAACTTAACTATGGCGGTTTTTGTAATGTAACATATTGTTTTGTCAGCGATGAAATTGGACATGATGACAGTGCTTATGAAAAATATGTAAATAGTGGGAAAACTGTTCGTACACAGATGGATTTGTATATTAATCCATCAGATACTTATTTAATAATCAATGCTAACAAAAACTATTTAACACCAAAGTATACATATGATGTAATTAAAAAAGGAGAGACAAGAAAAGCACATCCGGCAGTATGGCAGTATCCAGTAGCTGCTGGACATATTTATAAAGATTCAGGTCACTTTAAATGTAAATTATCGAATACTGGGGCTACATGGAGTAGTTCTAATCCATCTATAGTTTCTGTAGATTCTAATGGAAATATAACGGCAAAGAAATGTGGAATCGCTACAGTGACAGTTAAAGTAGGAAACTTACAGGCAACTAAAAAATATGTTGTTTCAGACATAATCGGAATGGATACGGATACACTCTTATATCTTCCAAACTGGAAATCAAAATCTAGTATACCGGCAGATTATACAGGTAACTGTTATGCAGGCGGATATGCGCTTGAAGTAAAAAACGGTCGGATTACATGGTCTAAAAATATGAAAACAAATAAGATTACAAGACCGGGAAGTAAAAAAAGTTCGATAAAGACAAAAAAGATAAAAGGGAACTATTACAAGATTACTTCAAGATCAAAAAAGACAGTTTTATATGTGAAACCAGCTAATAAAAATATTATATCTGTAAACATTCCATCGACAGTAAAGATTAGTGGAAAAAGATATAAAGTAACAGGGATTGCAGCCAATGCCTTCAAGAACTATAAAAAGTTAAAGAAAGTCACGATAGGAACAAATATAAATAAGATTGGAAAGAAGGCTTTTTATGGCTGTTCCAGTCTGAAGAATATAAAAGTAAAAACATCAAAGTTAACCAACAGTCGGATTGGAAGGCAGGCATTTAAAGGAATCCATAAAAAGTCAGTCATTAAAGTTCCAAAGAGACAATTAAAAACTTATAAAAAGATACTGAAAACGAAGGGAATCGGAAAGAAAGTAAAGATTAAAAAATAAAACGAAAAATAGGTACCAAAAAGGATATTCGGAAGAATGTCCTTTTTTTGTACTCATTTTTAGATGAAGAAGGAGAAATATAGTGTGATACGAGGTCCACCATGTAATTTAGGAAGATATATAAACAAAGTAAAAAATGCGAGGAGAAAAGCTATGAAAACAAAAATGATATTAAAAAAGGGAATAGTATTTTTGTTTGCTATAATGATGGCACTAACAGGAATTTTTTCTCTGGGAGTAATGGCAGCTTCTGGGTTGGAAGGAGCATATATTAGTCCAAAATCGAAGATGGGATTAGAATTCGCTAATAACTTTGATAGGTCTGTATCAAAAAGTCAGGTAAGCGTACCAAATTTTATGGCGGATAGCGATACAAATAGTGAAGAACCGAATAAATCTTTTAATGCACAGCAGGTAGCAGCTGGTAATTCAGATGCAGGGGCAAAATGGCGTGGTTTTGCGGCGTATGCCAAGAATCATGATCCAGAAGATTTCTGGGTACGTTATAAAGATGTAACTACTGTTGGAGGAAAATCGGTTGATTTAAAGATTGAAGTCACTGATTGGAAAACGCAGAATGATGAATCAAAACCATTGCCATCTAGTGCAGATATGTTCGGACATGATAATAATTCAGCACATCTAGGCTATGCCATTGGTTTTTCATATAAGAAAACAGGTGTAGTAATGTTTTCTGGATTCAAATGGGTGAAGTTTAAATACACTTTCTTATATAATGGAACGAATACAAAGGCTCCATTTACTGGATTCGCCACATTCCAAGACATTGACCAAAATCAGTATGTGACTATCACTGATGGCATGGACAATATCGTAAATACATCTTATATTGGAGGCAGTGACGGAAATACATGGTGTGAACCTGATGGATGGACATATAAAGCAATTAAAGACCAAAATGCGAGTTCAGACCAAGATAGTTTTGACAAAACATGTATTTCGCTTTATGTCAAAGACATGACTGATATGTCTATCAAATATGGATGGACAGGTCATACAGCAATCGCATATTTCGATTTGGCTCCATGGGCAATGAATTCTTTTGAAGAAAATAAAAATCCAGATGTACCGAAAAAATTAATTCAGAATGGAGGTTCATGGATTAGTAATGAAAAAACATCTGCAGTAAATTATGAATTAGGTGATACATATTCATACCGTTATGAAGATAGTATTCCAGACTATGCTTCTGATACGTTAGAGAAATTAAGAAATCAGAGTCAAACAGCAGTATCCTCTTATGTATGGGAAGACGCTATAGATGATGGACTTAGCTATGTATCAAATTCTTTGCAAGTAAATGTAGGTGGGCAAGATTTTACAAGTAAGTTTACAGATTCTTCGAGTGGACAATATCTCAAATTTAGTGCCAAAACAGATGCATTAAGTAATACAGCTTTTTATGGAAAAAAAGTAACTATTACATTTAAAGTAAAGATTAAAGATGCGTCATATAGCTGGCTTGGGCATGAGCGTACTTCAGATAACAAATACCGTTTGATTCCAAATGCAGCTAAAAGGAGCATGAAATATCTGAAGAAGCTGACATACGACAGTAAAAATAAGATGTACGATGTAACAGACGGAGATTATGGTTCTGCATCACAGGATACTTCCACCGTCTGGTCAAAAGTCCCTATCGGTGATCCAAACAATCCAGACCCAGACCCGAAGAAAACGGTTTCAGATGATGACGAGAAGAATGTGCTGAGTAATACACTTACCAATGCGGATGAGACATTTACTTATACTGTTTCTAAAGAAATTGAGAAGAACATGCCTTCTACCGCAAAGTATTCCAAGTTTGTGATCAAGGATGCTGTTGATTCCTGTCTGACGATTGATTCCGTTAAGTTTTATGCAGGAGATAAAGATGTCACAAGTAGTTTTGCTCCTGCTTCCGCAAACAAGGGAAATTATTTAGAATATGCAGCATCTTCTGATTTACTAAATAACAAAGATTTCTATGGGAATAATGCAGGAACGACCGTAAAGATGGTTGTAAAAACACACATTGATGCAAAGAAAGTTTCGATTGAGACACTCCGGGCGCATGGACACCTTGTGGAGAACGATAAAA
>ERZ857951.3317-NODE-3317-length-12301-cov-3.434101_pt1 | contig 12301 bp, 15 predicted proteins | sample MGYA00519759_ERZ857951 | MGnify/ENA primary metagenome ERZ857951 (study PRJEB31778, sample SAMEA3449377) | human gut metagenome | biome: human gut; feature: human-associated habitat; material: faeces | place: United Kingdom | collected 2010/2012 ... | reverse complement strand
CCGTAGCCCGCTACGCCGCCCTCATTCGGATAAAATCTCCCACAAACTGGGACTCACAGCTCACGAAAAGCCTTTTTCAGACACGCTCTAGTCTCTGCATAATATACCACACAATAAAATGCCTGAACGCTTGATTTACACCAGACGTTCAGGCATTTTTATTACACTGCATATCAATAACCGATCCGGTGGACCAGTTTTGATTCTTCACTTATTCTTTATGATCAGCCAAATTCGTATCCCGGAACGTTATTGTTCACATAGGAATTTCCTTCCAGAACATCCATGCCGCTCACCTGCATCTCTACAACCTTCGGCAGAGCATTCCAGTTATCCGGGAATGTAAATACAAGGTTTGTTCCGTCTTTTTCGGATACAGCCTTTGTTCCATCTTCCACAAACGTAGCCGTTCTGGTATCCAGAATCATCTGTTTGTTACCGTCTGTCAGCTGATATACAGCAAAATCAAAGGTCTGATCTGTAATATTTGACACTTCGATCTGACAATAAGAATCGCTCTCTCCACCCTCTGCAGTTGCCTCATAGATATTCATGTCATAATATGTTCCTGCATACACCTGATACTGTGCATTCACCGGTGTCACATCCTGCGGAGCTTCCTGCGCTGTATCATTTTTCTGTGCTTCCTCATCTTCAGGAGTCTCTGTCACGGTCGGATCCTGTACTTCCTCTGTTTCCTCCTGAGACTCCTCAGGTGTGATCGTATCTGTATTTTCCTCTTCCTGTGTGGTATCTTCTTCCGCTTCCGGGGTATCCTCCTGTACAGTCGCAGCATCTTCCTGCTCTACCTCTGTAGATGCTTTGGAACCACATGCAGCAAATGTCATGCTCATCGCAAGCAGACATGCAAACCATATTCTTTTTCTCATAAATCTGTATCCTCCTCTCTATGATAAAAGATGTTTTTATGTGCATTCTTTTTTTCATTATCCCACAAAACCGTCCATATGGAAAGTATATTTTGTAAAATCCTTATTCTGCACATAATTGTTTTTATTTTTCCCGTTATTATGAGTCAAAATCCGGGCAGCAGATCCATTCCCCCTGGATCTGCTGCCCGGATCTCCGACGCCGGAGTTTCTCCCCTCTCCTTTGCCGTCTAATACTTTTGTATGCTCTTACTCATCATGGTCTTTTTACAATTTTTAACCCTTATTTATACTTGCTCCTTTTGATTTTTCAAACGCTTTCAAATGCTGTCAGCCGAATTCATGTCCCGGGACAGTATTGTTCACATACATACAGCCGCCCATATCCTTTAAACCGGACACCTGCATGCATACAACATCCGGAAGTGCTCCTCGGTCATCCGGGAACGTGAATACCAGATGATATCCATTTCCATTATATTCCGCCTGTGTTCCATCTCCCGTAAATACTGCTGTATGTGTTTTAAACTTCAGGCTGCGATTTTGTCCGTCTACATCATAAATTGTGAAATCAAACGATGTGTCTGTTGCATTTGAAACATTAATTTCACAATATGGTCTTACCTGACTGTCATCCATGGACCAGGTATAAATCACCTCGTCAAAATATACTCCATCATACATCTTATATTTTGTCTGAACTCCAGTAGGCTGCGTATCCTCTGTACTTTCCGATACGGTCTGTGTATCCTTCCCGGCAGATGAAGCCGTATTGTTATTTGTCGAACCGCTGTTGTCCGTTGCTGTATTTCCTTCGCCGGAAGTATTGCTGCTACCTGATGCAGTATTACTCTCTGTCGCCTTGTTACTTTCCTTCGTTGCATTGCTGCTTGTTGAAGAACTGTCTGTAGCTTCCTGTGATTCCTCTGCGCTTTGTGTCGCATCCTCTGCTGACTCTTCCGGTTCCAGTGTATCCTCCTTCATCGGCGCTTCCGATACCGTCGGATCCTCGCTCACACTGGTCACCGTCTTTTGTCCACAGCCGCCCATGATCATACTTGCCATCACAATCGCTACGATCAAATTTTTTTTCTTCATAGACTCCTCCATTTCCGCCATACTCTCCTTATGGCCAACCACATTTTCCAGCAGGTTCAACCCCTCCGTATCTACCGGTTTTCTCTCCCCTGCTCCGGCGCTTTACCCGCCTTCCTTCTGAATAATTTGCATATCAAAGTATTTAAGCGGATTATAGTTCCCGTTCTTTTCAAAGTCAATAGACTTTCAAAAACGTAACTGAAACTTAAATATTCTGTATTGCAAACTAACATTTCTTATCAAATTGTAGCATCTTCTGTTATAACTCGTAACAATTCGGCATAAAATGCAATCTAAATGCAACAATTAGATTGCATTGTTTTTCATCATCCTCTCCCTGTATGATGAGACCATAGAAACACGGATCCGATTTCTAAAAAACATCTACAAAGGAGAAAAAATATGGGAAAAATTGAAACAGCTACACAATGGATGATTGATCTTGCTAACGACGATTCACATGGTTATGACCAGGATTCTCGCTGGGGTCCTGACTATGACTGCTCCTCTTCCGTCATTTCTGCATGGCAATATGCAGGTGTTCCGGTAAAAACCAAAGGTGCTTCTTCCACATACGATATGAAAAATGTATTCCTTTCCTGTGGATTCACGAACGTAATTTCTTCCGTAAATGTTAGCACAGGTGCCGGTTTAAAACGTGGGGATGTATTACACCGAAGCGGACATACTGCTATGTACATCGGAAATAACAAGCAGGTTGCCGCTCATCTTAATGAAAAGGGAACCACCAAAGGTGGAAAAACAGGCGATCAGACTGGAAAGGAAATTTCTGTCAGTGCCTATTCTAATTCCAGTTCTAACCCATGGACTGCTGTTCTTCGTTACACAGCCGAAGCTGAAACGACTCCTACTCAGCCAACCACAAAGGCCGGCGAATGGATTCAGGGAAGTAACGGCAAATGGTGGTATCGACATACTGACGGTACTTGTACGAAAAGTGACTGGGAACTGATCGACGGTAGCTGGTATTATTTCGATGCCGATGGCTGGATGATGACCGGATGGGTTCAGGTCAAAGGAAAATGGTATTATCTGTTGCCCAACGGCGTTATGGCTGTCAACACCTGGGTTGAAAGTGTATATTACGTCGGAAGTGACGGTGCTATGCTTACAAACAAGATGACTCCAGACGGGTACATCGTCAACAGCGAAGGTAAATGGGACGGCAGAGAACCATGGGTAAAACGTCTCCAGATTGCGCTGAAAGATGCCGGATATAACCCTGGCACCATCGACGGCGTGGCCGGTTCCAACACTCTGGCAGCATGCCCGACACTGAAATCCGGATCCAAGGGCACTCTGGTTACACTGCTTCAGGAAAGACTGTATTATTTCTTTGGTCTTGCCATCTCCGGCGGTATCGACGGTGATTTTGGCACCGGAACAAAAAATGCAGTGATTTCCTTCCAGAAAAATTGCGGATTATCCGCAGATGGTATCGTGGGTACTAATACCTGGAGAAAACTTCTGTCCCTGTAATTTTAAAATTCATAAACCACTATCCCTACTTGTTATACACTCCCTATATTTAAACGCCCCGCAGTTCAACTGCGGGGTGTTCTTGTTCTTATGCTACTTTATGATTTTCTTTTTCATACTCTATGTTACCTAAAACCATAAAGATCAAAACCAACCATATTGTTTCACTAATCAGCGCTACCAGATTTCTTCTATTGCAACCACTTAGAAACAGTTGTACTACAGCCAAGATAACAGTAAACATTTTCACTTTTCTTTTGCATATGATAATTTCTCGCTTCTTCATCGGGCGATTTATATGTAGTACAGGTGCCATAATATTTACAGGAATACACGCAAGTATTCCACTGATCCCTACCAACCATATATTCATATTTTCCGCCACAATTCCAGAGCTAATCAGCACACCTCCAACCATAAGGCATGAACACACCAGGCATCCTATATATGTTTTCATGTGCAATCCACCACCAAAAGATCGAAGTGGTATAAATATTAAAAGAAACAAAAGATATTCCTTCCCATATCCAAACCATGTCGCCAATAACCCCATCACCGTAAGACTAATCCACTTTTCTAAAGTCACCTGAATGGCATATTGAAAAATATTGCACCAATGTTGGTCCTTATCTAATTGCTTGGCCAGTCCATAAGTGATAATTTTGCATAATTTTTTCAATATTATCGTTCCTCCATTGGATATTGGGGCTGATGAAATATAAATGCGCAACCCGGATTTTTTACTTCCATTCCAATTAGCAACACCATTAGATTTAAAATATTATGCATGTTTTTATATCTCCTTTATTAACTCTATTGTATATCTAATATACAGCAAGGAAACATTCTTTATCTTAACTTGTAATTTTTTATGTCTTACCTGTAACTTTATATCAAAATGCTTACTTGAAAAATAAAATCTTCAGAAGATATTTCCATTAATCCTCCATAAGATTCCACAATTGTTCTTACTGATTTTAATCCTAGCCCATGATTTATTTTATCTCCCTTTCCAGTAACGTAATCACCACTGCCATCTTTTTTTAATTGACCTTCGTAATAATTACTTACTTTTATTTTAAATTTATGTCTAAAATACATAATATAAACTCTTATTTCTTTATTCCTACTGCTTTCAACTGCCTCAATTGCATTATCCAACAGATTTCCCAGTATTATACATATATCAGAATCCTTATACGGTAAATCTATTGGTATCTGTTGTTCTAAAATAATATTAATTCCTTTGCTTTTGGCAATCATATTTTTATAATTAAGTACTGCATCTACCGGAAGATTTCCACTTTTAGAAAATTCTTCTGTTTTTTCTGTTGTATCCCCTATATATTTTTCCAGATATTTTTCAGCCTCTTCTGGATTCACTTTCAGCAGATTTTGCAAATAAATCATATTATTTTTCATATCATGCTTTGTTTTTCTCACTTCATCCATGACTTTTTGCTTTTCATGAATCTGTCTATCATAAATTTCTAACTGATTAATAGCTTCTTGTTTCATACGCTTCATCTGATTTTGTTCTTGATACATGACATACACTTTGAACATAACGATATCAAAAAATAATAGTACAAATACAAAAACAGCTGCCCATGCCCTGATCATAGAATCTGCTCGTATTTCTATTAATTCTATAGTAGCAGCCAGAAAAACAGCATTGGCTATTACAGATCCTGATAAAATAATTCCATATATTTTTCTCTGAGATTTTTCCACCTTTCCTTTATAAAGTAATGCTAAAACTCGAACAATCATCCAAAATATAATCTTAGCAATCAATGCATATATTCTGATATTTCCGTTAATACTTCCTGTAATCATTATTACCGCTATCGCAATCAATCCTTCCGCTATTCCACTCAACGATATCACCACAAAAGTCATCATTGCATTTATCGCAAAACTGCTTTGATAAGAAAACCAGCAAACAATACTTAAAGCTATTACATTTCCAACAAAATTTCCTACGTATCCATTTAACATATTCATGATTGTCATGTGATATATAAAATAAAACAACCACATAGCCACATAATTCCGTTTCGTTGTTTTCTTTTTTAAAAAAGTAGAAAAGAAATCTTCCATCGTAATTGTTATTGCTGAAGCTGCCATAGCATCCCATAATAATTTATCCATTTTATATTTTTTGCCCCCTTCTAGTTGCACTTCATATTTTTTCCCCTTTCTAACTCTTAAAAGCAAAGGAGGAGTTTCATATGAATTCCAATTTATCATCCATTACCCAAAAGAAACAGTATCTAAAATCCTACCGTTCAACACGTTGCCTGATTCAAATATTGGAAAGCGAAATATTCAATTTTCAATCGTTATCTTTTGAATCAAGTTACATTCTTCATCCAGTAGAAGGAACAGATACCTATGCGAATTATTCTTTATATCGCGCACAGGTTGATACTCTGATCTTTAAATTGCAATCTTAACGTCTGGAAGCGGTTCGCTATTATCAGAACATTATTCAGTGCATCGAAACGGTTACAGATCCCGTCGAACAGAATGTGCTTCGTTTAAAATACATACATGGAGATACCCTGGAAGTAATCGCTGAAAAACTTAACTACAGTCTTCGGCAGATTCATAATATTCACAGACATGCTGTCGAGCATATTTCAATCCCACCCATCGCTAATTAATCAGCATTCCTAAAAGAAAGAAGCCTTTACACTACTGTAAAGGCTCCTCTCTTTTTATCCAGGACATATAGCTTTCCATTTTTCTTTCTATTTCGTTCTGTTCAGAATCAGGAAGAGTCTCGGCTAAATTATATAGACCGTTTAAATAATACTTTCCTCTCTCAAACAATTGGAACGGAAAAAAGCGGAATTCTTGAAATAGCTGGTTGAGAATATGTGCATCCATACTGGTGGTCTGTTTTTCAAGCTTTACATATCTTTTTCGGTCGATGTCTAACAGCTTTGCCATATTCATCTGTGTAGTACCTTCAAGCAGACGTATTCCTCGCCATATAGTATCTTCTTCCAGTGCTCGTTCTGACATTCGAAGATAATGATGAATCTCATCTTTTATTTCGCCTTGTATCTTAGTCAGCTCAGCTTCAATACATAAAATATAAAACCGCAGCAACAGTTCTTTTTCTTTTTGATTCGAGCATGATTCCAGCAATTCATTGACGATTCCTGTTTTCTGCTTCTCACCGGTAATCAGATAATAAATATCCCCACCATGTTCTTCTATTTTTTCCAAACCGTTATTGGATATTATGACAGTTCCCTTTTCCAGGCGTTGATAATGATCCTGCCCAACTCCCATAATATCGCCCATTTGTTCCTGGGTAAAACTGATTCTTTTCCGATATTCTTCCAGTCTTTTTGGTATCTTATAATACGTATCCATTTGCAGGCATTCTCCGTTTTTGTTTTTATTGTAGAATGTCTGCTCTTTCCCATGCTGTCCCGTTTATACATAATTATGTATAAAAAGGAAGTTTTGGTCTGATTATAGTATCGGTATCTTACTCTGCCATATCCATATAGAATTTCATAGCCTCGTTTTTATATTCTATACTTACCGGAAGGACTTCCCCATTCAAAAGAACAACTTCCGATGCTCCAAATGTTTTTATATAATAATAATTTACCACGTAAGACCAATGAATCCGTATAAACATATGACCAACCCGGCTGATTTCCTGCATCAGGTCATTCATTTTCATATAAAAGCGATACTCCTGTCCGCCGTTTTCTATCAGATGGATCACTCGCCTCCGACTTTCCATATACATGATCGACCGATATGGGATCTGGTATAATCGCTTGTTGAATTCAAAGTGCAAGCGCTCGTCCAGATTCATCAGTCTTCCGTAAGCAATCTTGAAATATTCTTCGAACTTTTCCGGATTGATCGGTTTTCGAAGGAATCGTAAAGGTTCTACTTCAAATAATTGTTCATAGTAGCTGTCATAGCTTGATACAAACAAAAGAATGGTATACGGATCCTGTTCCCGAATCTTTCTTGCCACGGTTATTCCATCCATATTTTCCATTTCGATATCCAGATAAATGATATCATAGGAACCATGTTTCTCAATTGCTTCCCATAATGTTTCTCCGTCAAAAAAGATATCTGTTTCAAAGGAAATGCCCATTTTTTGTTGGATTCTTTGCAGCTGACCGTCAATCTCTCCGGTCAGAAGCTTATCATCATCGCATACCGCTATTTTCATCTCCGTTCTCCTTTTTCAAAGCCTTCTTAATATATATTACCATATACATAGTGTCAATTCTATAATTATTTTATTGTCTTACATCTTTCTTACAAACTTTTTCCTGATTCTGTTGCAATACTGTCTGCTGACTGCTTCCTGTATCGCTGCTTCCGTGTCGCTTTCTCCGTAAAATAAGATTCGTTCAGCAATTTTTCGCTCTTTTCCATGAAAACTTTCCAGGGCACTTTCCAGATTCATATAGAATTCGGATATTGCAAAATCGTCTCTTTCATCCTGAACTTCCGTCCATTCCGCATATACAGTCTCTTCTTTATTATGTAATTCTTTCAGCATCAGATCTTTATATCTTCGTCTGATGCCCGTCTTCAGATAGCTGAGCATCTCTCCTTCATTCCTGCAATATTTCATTTTTTCCAGAGACAAAAACAAAGCCAGTAGCATCTCCTGCCTGGCATCTTCCCTGTCCCATGTATATAGTTTTCTTGCATAGAATTCGATCAGTGGATTCATCTTCTCAGCTATTTTCTCAAAGTTTCTCTTTCCTCCATCTTTGTATTCGCGGATTAATTCCGACAATGTTTTTTCCATAACCGTTATCCCTTCCGACTGTGCGGAATAAATAACGATTACTTATTTTCTTTGAGATTTCGACGACCTGCTTATCATACCTGAAAAATGATTGAATTTTTCCTGCTTGTAAAAATCTCCACTTTTTCTGTCTCAAGCAGTATTTTTTTTGCACAAAAAAAGATCCAAATAAGAGTTTCGCTTATTCAGATCTTTCTTTTCCTATATTTGTTTTACATAACCAAGATATTTTTCTCTGGCTTGCTCCCTGTAAGAACTGCTTACAGAAAATCTTCTTCCATCCTGTGTGCGTACCGTATTTCTGTCCATCCAGTATACATAACGGCTGTTGACCAGATATGACTGATGAATACGTAAGAATGTTTCTCTCCCCTGTTGCATCTGTTTCTGGATTCTGGACAGCTGCCCGTAGAAAGTATAGCTTTCTTTAGCCGTTACCACGCGGATTTTATGTTGTTGGGATTCCAGATACAAAATTTCCCGATATGGAATATGATACGTTTTTCTTTTGTAATTAAAAGTGATATACAACCGCCGGTCTTTTACTCTTTTTTGGATTGTTTGTATCCAATGTCTCAGACTTTCTTTTTCTAATGGGGTTATCAGATACACCGCCGGCATCAGATCAAATGTTTCCTGTATATTTTCCTGATTTTCAGACGTTAATATCATATGGATTTTCTCGTCTTTTTCACGGATTTTTCCGGCTCTGGTTAACTCCTGATGGGTCTCCCTGTCCAGGTTTATAAATAAGATATCATATGTTTCCGGTAACCAGTTTTCTATTGTCTGCAATTCCAGTTCATGTCTGGTCTCTATATTTATCTTTATGTGTTCCAGTTCCCCAATCTCTTCCAGTTTATTTTCCAGATCTATGATCCTGTTACTGTCAGAGTCACATATCATAACGTTTATATATAGCATCTGTTTTTCTTCCATAAAGTTACATCCTCCTCCTGCTGATGTGACTTTATATTAACAGATTTTTTCTGCTGTAACTTTTACGTGTCATTTTATGATGTTTATTTGTCATACTACAGGACAAGATGGTTGTTTTTTACATATTTTTATTTTTCTTTCTCATCTAACATTTTTTCTGTTATCTCCAGACCTCGTTTCAGGATCTCCGGCACCTGATATCCACAGGCAATCAGATTTTCCAATATGCTCCTGATTTCATTGATCAGAAGATTCGCCAGTGTAAACCAGCCAAGAGCCGAAAGATATCCAAGATCCATATCCAGCAGATCTTTTCCCAATCTCTGGAACATATATGGTATCAAAAATGCAATAAGAAGTATAATCCAGTATCCAACTTTTTTTATGATTCCATTTAATCCGGCTTTGCTGCTTGCCTCTTTTTTTACTCTTGCTTTATACCATCCGGTCAGCCAGTCCAGGACATTTAACAACAGATAAATTCCAAAGAGATAGACCCCGTAACACTCATTGAACCATTTCATCTTTGCACGTACCTCCTGTGTTTTTCTATAAACAGAATACTCGCAGGATACGATGCAATTCCATGCACAGTTACAGGATCATCATTTCTTTTCTGTTCTCAGCAAAGGCCTGTTCGATTCGTTTCCTGTAAATCTGGCTGACCGGGATGCGGGTTCCGTCCATCAGGCCTGCTTCCTGCTGATACATCCAGGAAATATAGCGGTGGTTCACCAGGTAATTTCTGTGTACTTTCAGGAAGCGTTCCTGTATTCCGATCAGTTCCTCTTCGATTTCTTCCATCGTTGCCTGTGCACGGTACACGCCTTTCAGGGTATGCAGCAGCACGGTATTTCCGCTCCTGCAGATATAGGTAATGTCCCGATACAGCATACGGCTTTTATAGCCCGGCGTGTGGATGGAGAGGTATCGGCGTCCGGGGCCAAGACGGCTGAGCACCCGGTAAAGTTCTTTGCGAAATTCTTCTTTCTGCAAGGGAGTGTGAAGATACGCGACCGGCGCTACTTTTTCGATCTGTGGAAGGGTCAGTCTGTCCCATCCAAGAAGTAAAAATATGGTTTCCTGGTCCGTCATACGGATGCTCGATGCAAAGGTATAGCTGTCGATATCCCACAGTTTTCTTCCCAGGCAGATCACATCGTAATGTTCCCGGTCCAGAATCTTTTTCGCCAGTGGATAACAGTTCTTCATGATATCCACCTGTATTTTCACCCCTGCCCGTACCTCGAATCCGGCTGCGTATTCTCTGATCGTGTCATTGACCCCTGGATTCTGAGTACATACTGCTATTTTTATGTATGGTATATATCTGTCCATCGCCCGCTCGCCTCTGTTGCCCGAATGTTTTGTAACTATATCAGTAACTGTGAAGGTACTGAACAGTTACCTGTATTATACTTATTTTTTTCATGGTTATTCCCACCATGACATTTTTATCGGGTTTTATGTCCGGAAAAACTAAAAAAGGTCCACCGGACCTTTTTGTCGTATGCCTGGCAAAAAAAACACCCCACGGAAGGTTATCCTTCCGGGAGGTGTCCCATACTCATCTATACAATATTTGTAACTGTTCAGTACCTTCACAGTTACACAATATTCTTTTTGTTCGTCGCACTCAGTCTGGTCATCGCACGGGCGAGGGATGCTTTGGACATGTAGTATTCCTGCATACTCTGCTTCTGACGAAGCTGCTCCTCAGCTCTTGCTTTCGCTTCTTCCGCACGCTTCCGGTCGATGTCTTCCGGGCGTTCTGCGGTGTCTACCAGAATGGTCAGACGGTTATTGATCATCTCTGCAAAGCCCAGACCTACGATCGCCTCATGCCAGTTTTCTTCCACATCGCGAAAACGAAGTTCGCCCTCTCTGATGGAAATGATACTGTCTGCATGATTGGCCAGTACGGTACGTTCACCATCATCACCCGGGAGAGTCACTGCTTCTACCCTTCCTTGGTAAAATACATGGTCACTGGCAAGAACTCGCATATAAAATCCACTCATGCCGGTACCTCCTTATCTTAAGCCTCCTGTGACTTTGCTTTCTCGATAACATCATCGATGGTTCCTACATTAAAGAATGCCCATTCCGGATATTCATCCATCTCACCGTCAACGATTGCTTTGAAACCGTGGATGGTCTCAGCCAGCGGCACGTATTTTCCGGGAACACCGGTAAAGGTTTCTGCTACGTGGAACGGCTGGGACAGGAAACGCTGGATCTTTCTTGCACGGAATACGGTCAGTTTATCATCTTCTGACAGTTCTTCCATACCAAGGATCGCGATGATATCCTGCAGTTCTTTGTATTTCTGAAGAATTTCCTGTACTCCACGGGCTACTTTATAGTGTTCTTCTCCGACAATGTGTGGATCCAGAATACGTGAAGTAGATTCCAGTGGATCTACAGCCGGGTAAATACCAAGCTCTGTGATCGCACGGGAAAGTACGGTCGTTGCATCCAGATGGGCAAATGTTGTTGCCGGAGCCGGGTCAGTAAGGTCATCGGCTGGCACATATACTGCCTGCACGGATGTGATGGATCCGTTCTTCGTGGATGTGATACGCTCCTGCAGCGCACCCATTTCTGTCTGCAGTGTCGGCTGATAACCTACCGCTGAAGGCATACGTCCAAGAAGTGCGGATACTTCGGAACCTGCCTGTGTAAAACGGAAAATATTATCAATAAACAACAATACATTCTGATGTTCCTCATCACGGAAGTATTCTGCCATTGTAAGTCCTGTCTCTGCGACACGCATACGTGCTCCTGGTGGCTCGTTCATCTGACCAAACACTAGCGCGGTCTTCTCGAGAACACCGGATTCCTTCATCTCGGACCAGAGATCGTTACCCTCTCTGGATCGCTCTCCTACACCTGTAAAAATAGAGTATCCGCCGTGCTCTGTCGCAATGTTACGGATCAACTCCTGGATCAAAACGGTCTTACCAACTCCGGCACCACCGAACAGACCGATTTTACCACCCTTTGCATATGGGGCAAGCAGATCGATTACTTTAATACCTGTCTCTAATATCTCTACGAC